>JABLTR010105107.1_pt1 | contig 23196 bp, 17 predicted proteins | sample 7160071 | NCBI WGS metagenome assembly JABLTR01 (sample SAMN14651230, study PRJNA627086) | human gut metagenome | isolation source: feces | host: Homo sapiens | reverse complement strand
TCTATGACAAGGCCGGGCTGCACTGCGCGCCGCTGGCACATGAGAGCGCCGGCACGCTGGAGACCGGGACCGTGCGGCTGAGCATTTCGGCGTTCAACACGGCGCGCGAGATCGCGCAGGCCGCGGCAATTCTTAAAAAATAATGAAGCCGCCGCTGTTTTTCAGCGGCGGCACTTGCGCCGGAGACGATTTTGGAGTATAATCATCGTGATTATATGGAGAAGACTGCGCTGCCGGAGGACGGCATGCGTTTAAGGGGATACACATGACCGCAATTCAAAACTTTTTTCAGAATTTACTGTATCAGATCCCAAAGATCGGAATTTCTGACATCATCGACATTCTGGTCGTCTCGTTTCTGATCTATACGGTGCTGCGCCTGGTCCGCAGCAGCAGCGCGGCGCGCGTCGCGTGGACCGTTCTGGTGCTGCTGATCGCGACGTGGCTGACGAGCGTTTTTAACCTCTATGCGTGCAACTGGATTTTGAATAAGATCCTGGAGCTCGGCTTTATTTCGCTGGTGGTCATCTTCCAGCCGGAAATCCGGCGGGCGATGGAGCGGTTTGGCGGGAAGTTCTTTTTGAATCTGGTCGACCCGGCAAGCAAGAAGAGCGTGGAGGAATCGGCCATCGAGGCGACGGTCTCGGCCTGCGAGATCATGAGCAAGGAGCGCGTGGGCGTGCTGCTCATCTTCGAGCGGAGCGTGTCGCTGGAGGAATACTTCAAGACCGGAACACTCATCGACGCGAAGGTGACCGAGCAGCTGCTGCGCAACCTCTTTTTCCCGAAGGCATCGCTGCACGACGGCGCGGTCATCGTCCGGGGCGGGCGGATCGCGGCGGCTGGCTGCGTGATGCCGCTGTCTGAAAATACACACCTTTCCAGCGACCTTGGTACGCGCCACCGCGCGGGCATCGGCACGAGCGAGGTCTCGGACGCGGTGGTCGTCATCGTCTCAGAGGAGACGGGCACGATCTCCGTCGCCATCGGCGGGATGCTCAAGCGGCACCTTGCGCCGCAGACGCTGGAAAAGCTGCTGTCCAATGAGCTGATGACGAACGAGGACACGAAGGGGTCCTGGATCGAGCGGCTCCGCGCCAGAATTGCAAAGGCGGGAAGATATGAAAAAAAGTAAGCTCATTACCATGGCGATCTCGCTGTTTGCGGCGATCTGTCTGTGGATCTACGTCGTGACGGTCGTCAATCCGGACGGCTCGACGACGATCTCCAACATCCCGGTCACGTTCTCCGGGGCGGAGGTGCTGCGGGAGGATCAGGGACTGGTGCTCTCCGGTGACTATCAGGATATGGTGACGGTCAGCTTCACGGGAAAGAATTCTGACATGAAGAAGCTGGAGCAGAACAAGGACGAGATCTCGGCGGTGGTCGACGTGTCGAAGATCCGCAGCACGCGGGATTATACGCTGAGCTATGACCTCCTGCTGCCGGACGCCGTGCCGGACTCGGCGGTCACCATCACCGACCGGACGCCGGGCAACATTACGGTCCATGTGGAGAAACTGGTCAAAAAGCCGGTGCCGGTGAAGGGCGATTTCTCGCAGGTCGAGGTCGCCGAGGGGTACATGCTCGACAGCACGACGTTCGACTATGACACTGTGACCGTGGAGGGCGCGGAGTCGGTCGTGAACCAGATCGAATATGCGCTGATCTCGATGAACCGCACGAATGTGGACAAGACCATCTCGGAGCAGTTGGACTATACACTGGTCGACGCGAACGGCGACCCGGTCGACACCAGCGAACTGACGATGGACGTGCAGGCCATCGACGTGACGCTGACGGTCGTGATGTACAAGGAAGTGCAGCTGGACGTCAAGTTTATCGACGGCGGCGGCGCGACGTCGAGCGACGTCTCTTATACGATCGACCCGGAGACGATCACGCTCTCCGGCGACGCGACGGCCCTCGAGGGCGTCAATACGATCCTGCTTGACAACATCGACCTGTCCGCGATCATGAAGAACGAGGATACGGTGCTGCGGCAGATCATCATCCCGAACAACGCGACGAACGTCTCCGGCGAGCAGGAGGCCAAGATCACGCTCCGCATCAAGAACAAGGAAATTTCAACCATCCGCTCGTCGAACATCACGTTCACCGGCGTGGCCGATGGGCTTGAGGCAAAGAGCATTGCACAGCAGCTGCAGGTGACGTACCGCGCGTCGGGCGAGGACGTGAAGAAAATCACGGCGAACAATGTCCGAATTGTGGCGGATATGACCGAGTTCACGCAGCCAGGCACGTATCAGGTGCCGGTCGAAGTCTACTTCGACGGCTTCTCCGGCGCGGGCGTGATCGGGGACTACACGGTCGCGGTGACGCTGAGCAAGGTAGAGGAATAACCGCTCCGGCGATCACGCCGGGTATGGAAATACGGAGGAATGTGTTTTGATCAAGAGTATGACCGGCTACGGCCGTGCGGCGCAGACGATCGGCGGCCGGGAGATCACGGTCGAGATCCGGTCTGTCAACAACCGGTATCTGGATTGCAGCGTGAAGCTGCCGCGCGTGTTCGGCTTCGCCGAGGACGCGGTCAAATCCCGCGTGAAGGAGGAGATCTCGCGCGGCAAGGTCGACGTGTTCATCTCGGTCAACGTCACCGCGGACACGGAGATGAAAATTTCGCTCAACCGCCCGGTGCTCGAGGGGTATCTCGCGGCACTGAACACGATCGCAAAGGACTATGGTGTGCCGAACGACGTCACGGTGACGTCGCTGGCGCGGATGCCTGATGTGTTCGTCGTGGAAAAGCAGGAAGAGGATGAGAAGCAGATCACGGCGGACATCCTGTCTGTGGTGAACGAGGCGATCGGAAAATACGGCGCGATGCGCACTGTGGAGGGCGCGGCGCTGGAGGCCGATCTCCGGGCGCGGAGCAAGACGATCCTCGCACTGGTCGAGCGCGTGGAGCAGCGCAGCCCCGTGACGCTGACGGAATATCGCCGGAGACTGACGGACAAGATGCAGGAGGTCCTGCAGTCGACCACGATCGATGAGGGCCGCATTTTGCAGGAGGCCGCCATCTACGCTGACAAGATCGCTGTGGACGAAGAGACCGTCCGCCTGCGGAGCCATCTGGCCCAGCTCGACACGATGCTGACCGACGGCGGCGCCATTGGCCGGAAGCTCGATTTCCTGCTGCAGGAGCTGAACCGCGAAGCGAACACCATCGGCTCGAAGGGCAACGACATCGAACAGGCCCGCACGGTGGTCGCGATCAAGGCGGAGCTGGAAAAGATCCGCGAGCAGACGCAGAATATCGAATAACAGGAGCCGGTCATGCGATTTATCAACATCGGTTTTGGCAACGTCGTTGCCGCACAGCGGATCCTCGCGGTGCTGAGTCCCGACTCTGCGCCCATCAAGCGCATGATTCAGGAGGCAAAAGAGCGCGGAATGTTGGTCGATGCGTCGTTCGGTCGGAGCACAAGGGCGGTGCTGCTGATGGATACGGATCATGTGATCCTGTCGGCGCTGGGGCCGGAGCAGCTGTCGGGCCGCGGGTCTGAAGAGAAGGAGGATGGGGCAGAATGAGAGGAAAGCTGTTTGTGGTCTCCGGGCCTTCGGGCGTGGGAAAAAATACGCTGCTGAACGCTGTGGTCGCGCGGAGTGAGCACGTGCGCTACTCCATCTCCGCCACGTCCCGTGCGATGCGGCCCGGTGAGGTCGACGGAAAGAGCTATTATTTCGTGACGCGCGAGCAGTTTGAAAAGCTGATCGCGGACGACGCGCTGCTGGAATATGCGGAGTATGTCGGCAACTACTATGGCACACCACTCCAGCCCATCCGCGAGGCCGTCGAGGCCGGGACGGACATTTTGATGGATGTCGATGTGGTTGGTGCGCTGAAGATCAAAAAGCGGCTGCCCGGTGCGGTGCTTGTGTTCATCGCGGCGCCGTCGTTCGACGCGCTGCGGCAGCGGCTCGTCCACCGGGGTGATGTCTCGCCGGAGGCGATGGCCGAGCGGCTGGAGCGTGCGCGGTGGGAATATACACAGGCGCATCAATATGATTACATTCTCCTCAATGAGGATGTGGAACAGACGGCCGGAGAGCTGATGGCGATCATGACCGCTGAAAAATGTAAAACGATGGAGCGTATCCATTTGATCAAGGAGGAACTTTAATGCTGTATCCCGCAATGTCTGAGCTGCTGAAGCATATCGACAGCCGCTATCTTCTCGTCAATGTCGTGGCGCACCGCGCCCGCCAGATCTCGATCGAATCCGAGCTGACGCACGAGCCGCTGCCGGAAAAGCCGGTCACGATGGCCATTCAGGAGGTCGCGCGCGGCGAGCTGACGGCGACGCTCAAGGAAAAATACATGAGATAAAAAACGACGAAAGGCGCAGGCCGGGGGCCTACGCCTTTTGAGCTTGGAATGGGGAGGTCCGCATGATCGCACAGGTTGCAGTTTCTGACTGCGTATATGCCATTGATCGGCCCTATTCCTACAGGATCCCGGACGGGCTGACGCTGCAGCCGGGGATGCGGGTGCTCGTTCCGTTCGGGAACGGGAACCGGAAGAAAGAAGCCGTGGTGCTGGCCGTGAGCGCGGGCGAGGAAGCAAAGCTCAAGTCCGTCGAGCAGGTGCTGGACGAGGAGCCGGTGCTGACCGCGGAGCAGCTGCGGCTGGCAGGTTTTCTGCGTGAGCGGTATTTCTGCACGTATTATGACGCCGTGAAGGCCATTTTGCCGGCGGGCTTATGGTTCCGGCGGCAGGAGACGTTCGCGCTGACGCCGGAGGCGGCAGATGTGCCAGAGGACGGCAGCCTCGCCGGGCAGCTGGTGCAGTTTCTGCGGGAACTTGGCGGCAGCGCGACGGACGCGGCGCTGCGGCAGCGGTTCCCCGACGAGGAGCAGCTGGCGCAGACGATCAAGACGCTGAAGGCCAAAAAAATGCTGACCTCGAGCCTCGACCTGACGCGGCGCGGCGGCGTAAAGACACAGAAGCTCGCGGCGCTGGCCGTCCCGGCGGAGGACGCAATGGACTTCGCACGGCGCAAACAGCGCGCTGCGCCGCTGCAAAAGGCGGTGCTGGAGCTGCTGTGCGCAGTGGGCAGCGGATCGGCGCAGGAGATCTGCGAGCTGACGGGCGCGTCGATGCCGACGCTGCGGCGGCTGGAAAAGCTGGAGCTCATCACGATCTCGGAGCAGCCGGTCTTCCGGCCGGCGGTGCGCATTGCGCCCCCGGCGGAGCCGATGCACCTGAACGAGGAGCAATCCGCAGCCGTGGAAGGACTCTGGACGCAGACGCAGCGGGAAAAGCCCGGTGCGGCGCTGCTCTACGGCGTGACCGGCAGCGGGAAGACCGCCGTCTATATGGAGCTGATCGCGAGGACGCTCGCGGCGGGGCGCTCCGCCGTGCTGCTCGTGCCGGAGATCGCGCTGACGCCGCAGTTGCTCGGCAAGCTGACCGGGCGGTTCGGCGAACAGGTGGCGGTGCTCCATTCGAGCTTACAGGTCGGCGCGCGGTTTGACGAGTGGCGACGCATCCGCGAGGGGCGGGCGCGCGTTGTCGTCGGGACGCGGTCGGCGGTATTTGCGCCGGTCGAAAACGTTGGGCTCTTCATTCTGGATGAGGAGCAGGAGCACACCTATAAATCGGAGAACACGCCGCGCTACCATGCGCGCGAGGGCGCGCTCTATCGCGGGCTGCGGGCCGGGGCGTTGGTCGTTTTCGGGTCGGCGACGCCGTCGGTCGAGACGATGTACCACGCGAAGTGCGGCGATCTTGCGCTCTATACCTTGAAAGAACGATTTAACCGGCAGGCAATGCCGCGCGTGGAGCTGGTCGACATGAAGCAGGAGCTGCGGCAGGGAAACGCCGGGATCGTGAGCGCAGCGCTCGAAGAACGGCTGCGCGACACGGTCATCCGCGGCGATCAGGCCATCTTGTTTTTGAACCGGCGCGGCAACAGCCGCTGCCTCGTCTGCGTGGACTGCGGCGACGCGCCGAGCTGTCCGCGGTGCAGCGTCTATCTGACGTATCACTCCGTGACAAACCGGCTCATGTGCCACTACTGCGGATACTCGGAGCCGGTGACGGAGCGGTGTCCGCACTGCGGCGGGGCGCTCCGCCCGGTCGGTGCGGGGACGCAGAAGGTGGAGGAGGAGCTGCGCTATGAATTCCCGGATGCGGGCATTCTGCGCATGGACGCCGATACCGTGAACGCTGCGAACAGCCATGAGGCCATCCTCGAACGGTTCCGCCGGAAGGAAGCGTCCATCCTCGTGGGGACGCAGATGGTGGCCAAGGGGCTGGATTTTGCGTCGGTGACGCTGGCCGGCGTGCTGGACGCGGATCTGAGCCTTTATGTCAACCACTATCGCGCAGCGGAGACGACGTTTTCGCTGGTGACGCAGCTCGTTGGCCGATCCGGCCGGGGTGCGGACACGGGCACGGCGGTCATCCAGACGATGTGTCCGGAGCATCCGGTGCTCAAGCTGGCGGCGGCGCAGGATTATGACGGCTTTTACGACATGGAGATCGCGCTGCGCGAGCTGCGAAATGTGCCGCCGTTCCGCGATCTGTTCACGGTGACGTTTACGGGCCTGTTTGAAGAGCATGTGCGCGCGGCAGCGAAGCGGTTCCGCGACGCGCTGGCGATGAATCTGCGGCAGAGCCCCTACGCCGGGATGGAATTTGACCTGCTCGGCCCGGCGCCCGCGGCGATCGCGAAGGTGAATTACACCTACCGCTACCGCGCGACGCTGAGCTGCAAAAATACAAAGGAAATTCGCGCGCTGCTGCGCTTCCTGCTCGGCGCGTTTGCAAAGGATAAACAGAACAAGGGCGTGAGCGCGTTTGTCGACGTGAACGCCTATGATTGAGAGGGAACGATATGGCACTTCGGAACATTGTGACGCAGGGCGACCCGATTTTGAACAAAAAATGCCGCCCGGTGACGGAATTTGATGAAAAGCTGGCAAAGCTGCTCGACGATATGTTTGAGACGATGCATGATGCCAACGGCGTGGGCCTCGCGGGGCCGCAGGTCGGGATCCTCCGGCGCGTCGTGGTCATCGACGCGGAGGACGAGGACATCGAGTTGGTCAACCCGGAGATCGTGTCCGTCAGCGACGAGACGCAGACCGGTCTGGAGGGCTGCCTCAGCCTGCCTGGCAAGTGGGGCATCGTGACGCGGCCGCTGCGCGCGACCGTTCGTGCGCAGGATCGTTATGGCGACTGGTATGAATATGAGGGCGAAGAACTGCTGGCCCGGGCGTTCCTGCATGAGATCGACCATCTCGACGGCCATCTCTATCCGGAGATCGCGGAGAAGATGCTGACGGCGGAGGAGCTGGAGGAGATGCTGAAGCAGGAAGAGGACGCCATCGAGGCGGAAGGTGAGGACAAATGAAGCTGGTCTACATGGGCACGCCGGACATTGCCCGCGTGTGCCTCGAAAAGCTGCATACCGCCGGATTCGACATCGCGGCGGTCTATACCAAGCCGGACACACCGAAAAACCGGGGCATGAAGATGATGGCCTCGGAGGTGAAGCAGTACGCGGAGTCGGTGGGCCTGCCGGTCATCCAGCCGGTCTCGTTCCGCGACGATGCGGTTGTGGAGGAGCTGCGCGCGATCGCACCCGACCTGATCGTGGTCGTGGCCTATGGCAAGATTTTGCCGCAGCGGGTGCTGGACATTCCGAAATACGGCTGCATCAATATGCACGCGAGCATCCTGCCGGAGCTGCGCGGCGCAGGTCCGGTGCAGTGGTCAATTTTGAACCACTGCGACGAGACCGGCGTGAGCGCAATGTATCTGACCGCCGGGATGGATGAGGGCGACGTCATTGCAATTCGCAAAACGCCCATTGAGCCGATGGAGACGAGCAGCGAGCTGATGGCGCGGCTGGCCGTCATCGCGGGCGATCTCGCCTGCGATACCGTGCGGGCCATTGAGGCCGGGACGGCAAAACGTACGCCGCAGGACAATGCGAAGGCGACGTATGCGCCGATGCTTTCCAAGAGCATGAGTCCCATCGACTGGACGCAGCGCGCGCGGTACGTCATCGATCAGGTGCGCGGGCTGATCCCGTGGCCGGTAGCGACGATGGAAATCAGTGGGAAGACGTTCAAGGTCTTCCGTGTCGAGCAGACGGGGCGGACGACGGACAAAGCGCCGGGGACACTCCTTGCGGTGACAAAGCAGGGCTTGGAGGTCGCATGCGGCGATGGCTCTGTGCTCATTGTGCGGGAATTGCAGGCCGAGGGCGGAAAAAGAATGGCGGCTGCTGACTATTTCCGCGGCCATCCGATCGAGATCTGAGGGTATCATGGGAGCAAGAACGACGGCACTGTCGGTTTTGATCGCCTGCCGGAGGCAAGGCGCGTTTTCTGACGGGGCCTTGAAGGAATATGCGCGGCGCGACGGGCTTGACCGGCGGGACGCCGCGCTGGCCGCGCGGCTGTGCTACGGCGTGGAGCAGAACCGGGGGCTTCTGGATTTTTATCTGAGCCGGTTCGTGCGCGGGAAACTGAAAGACTTACAGCCGGTGGTGCTGGACATTCTGCGGCTCGGCGCGTATCAGATCGTGTTTCTGGATAAAGTGCCGGACGCGGCGGCGGTCAATGAAGCGGTGACGCAGACAAAGAAATATGCCAACGCGCGTGCAGCGGGCTTGGTAAACGGCGTGCTGCGGAGCCTGGCCCGCGCAAAGGATGCACTGCCGGAGCCGCCCGACCTCGCCACAAAGTACAGCCATCCGGCGGCGCTGGTCGCGCTGCTTCAGGAGTCTCTCGGCGAAGAGACGGAGGCGTTTTTGCGCGCGGACAACGAAGCGCCGGAGACGGTCCTGCAGTGGAACCCGCTGCGCGGCGAGGAAGCGGAGCTGCTGCGCGAGCTGGACGAGAAGGGCGTGGAATGGTCGCGCCATCCGTGGCTGGATGGCTGTTATCTGGTCAGGGGCACGGGAGATTTGCGCGGGCTGGACGCATTTGCAAGCGGGCTTGTCTATGTGCAGGACACGGCGGCGCGGCTGGCGGCGATGGCCGCCGGGGTGCGGCCGGGGATGCGCGTGCTGGACTGCTGCGCCGCGCCGGGCGGCAAGAGCTTCGCCGCGGCGATCGCAATGGAGAATCGTGGCAGCATCACGTCGTGCGACCTGCACGCGCACAAGATCGCGCTGATCGCTGCGGGCGCGGAGCGCCTCGGCATTTCGATCATCGAGTCCAGGCCGCAGGATGCTGCGGCGTTCTGCCCGGAATGGGAGCAGGCGTTTGACGCGGTGATCGCAGATGTGCCGTGCTCCGGGCTGGGCGTCATCCGCAAAAAGCCGGACATCCGGTATAAGGATGTGGCACAGCTTGCGGGGCTGCCGCGCGTGCAGGCCGCGATCTTGGAGAATGTGAGCCGGTATGTACGCCTTGGCGGCGTGCTGCTGTACAGCACGTGTACGGTGTTGAAACGGGAAAACGAGGACATCGTGAACGCCTTTTTGGCGGCGCATCCGGAATTTCATCCGGAGTGCTTTGATGTGCCGGAGGGCGCGGGGTTAGGCGACGTGCCGATGGCGACGCTTCTGCCGCAAAAGCACGGCACGGACGGCTTTTTTATCTGCAAACTGAGGAGAGACGCATGAAACAGGACCTCAAATCCATGACGCTGGCGGAGATGCAGGAGGCGTTTGCCGCGCTCGGCGAGCCAAAGTTCCGCGCGAAGCAGGTCTTCACGTGGCTGCATCGCGGCGCGACGTGCTTCGACGAGATGACGAATCTTTCAAAGCCGCTGCGTGAGAAGCTGGACGGCCTGTATTTCATCACGGCGCCGCGCGTGGCGCGCAAGCAGGTCTCGAAGCTCGACGGGACAATCAAGTATCTCTGGCAGCTGGGAGACGGGAACTGCGTGGAATCGGTCGTGATGCAGTATCACCACGGGAACACGGTGTGCATCTCGTCCGAGGTCGGCTGCCCAATGGGGTGTAAGTTCTGCGCGTCGACGCTCGGCGGCCTTGTCCGGCGGCTGACGCCGGCAGAGCTGCTCGACCAGGTGCTGTTTTCACAGCTGGATTCTGGGCTTACGATTTCAAACATCGTGCTGATGGGCATCGGCGAGCCGCTGGACAATTTTGACGCGGTGATGCGCTTTCTGGAGCTGGTGAACAGCCCGGAGGGGCTGAACATCGGGATGCGGCACATCAGCCTGTCGACCTGCGGACTGGTGGACAAGATCGAACTGCTGGCCGAGCGGAATTTGCAGCTGACGCTCTCGGTGTCGCTCCACTCGCCGGACAACGAATCGCGCAGCAAGATCATGCCGGTCAACAAACGCTGGCCGGTCGAGCAGCTGCTGGCGGCGTGCCGCGCGTATTTTGAAAAGACAGGACGGCGCGTGTCTTTTGAGTATACGATGATCGACGGCGTGAGCGACGCGCCGGAACAGGCGGAGCTGCTGGCGAAGAAGCTGCACGGGATGCAGGCACACGTCAATATGATCCCGCTGAACAATGTGGAAGAAAGCGGGCTGAAATGCAGTTCGCACGCGGCGATCGAGCGGTTCCAGAAGATTTTGGAGAGCCACGGCGTGACCGCGACGGTGCGCCGGACGCTCGGCAGCGACATCGACGCCTCGTGCGGACAGCTGCGGCGGAAATTTGAACAGAAGGGAGACTGAGCCGATGCAGACCTGGGCCATCACCGACCCCGGCAACATCCGGGAACAGAATCAGGACGCCTATGCGGTCATCAACTTTGGGCACGAGCGGATGCTGCTCGTCGTGTGCGACGGGATGGGCGGCGCAAAGTCCGGCAATGTGGCAAGCTCCCTCGCGGTGGAGGTGTTCACCGAGGAGGTGCGCCGGGTGCAGAAGACGGGGATGCGCCGCGAGGCGATCGACGCGATGCTGACCGGTGCGCTCCAGCTCGCGAATCAGGCCGTCTTTGATCAGGCGCATCTGAGCGAGGAATTCCGCGGCATGGGCACAACGCTCGTCGCGGCCTACGCCGTCAAGGACAACATTACGATCATCAACGTCGGCGACAGCCGCGCGTACCATTTTTCAAGCCACGGCGTCGATCTCATCACGCGGGATCATTCCATCGTGGCGTTTATGGTGGAGCGCGGAGAGCTGACGCAGGAACAGGCGAAAAACCACCCCGGCAAGAACGTCATCACCCGCGCCGTCGGCACGGAGGAGGAGGTCGAGGGCGACCTCTATCACCTGACGGTGCGCAGGGACGACTGCCTGCTGCTCTGCTCCGACGGCCTCTCAAACGAGATGGCCGATCAGGAGATGCTGTTTGAGGTGGCGCACGGGGTGCGGCGGAGCGACTGCTGCCGCCGGCTGCTGAATATCGCCAAAAATCGGGGCGCGCCGGACAATGTGACGGTCGTTCTGGCACAGTGTTAATGGAAGAAGGAGCGAATCCGATGGATCAATACATAGGAAAGCTTTTAGATAACCGATACGAGATCCTCGAGGTGATCGGCACGGGCGGCATGGCCGTGGTCTACAAGGCCCGGTGTAACCGCCTCAACCGCCTCGTCGCCATCAAGGCGCTCAAGCAGGAGCTGTCACAGGATGAGGAGTTCCGGCGGCGGTTCTATGCCGAGTCACAGGCGGTCGCGATGCTGTCGCACCCGAATATCGTGAGCGTCTACGATGTGGCGCACTCCGACGGCCTCGATTATATCGTAATGGAGCTGATCGACGGGATCACGCTCAAGCAGTATATGGAGCAGAAGGGCCAGCTGAACTGGCGCGAGGCGCTCCATTTCGCGACGCAGATCGCAAAGGCGCTTGAGCACGCACATTCGCGCGGGATCGTCCACCGCGACATCAAGCCGCACAACATCATGATCCTGAAGGACGGGAGCGTGAAGGTCGCTGATTTCGGCATTGCGCGCATTTCGTCGGCGCAGAACACGCTGACGCGCGAGGCGCTCGGCTCCGTCCACTACATCTCCCCGGAGCAGGCCAAGGGCGCGCATGTCGACGCGCGGACCGACCTCTATTCGCTCGGCGTGGTGCTGTATGAGATGCTGACGGGGCGGCCGCCGTTTGACGGGGATACGCCGGTGGCGGTCGCGATTCAGCATATCAACGCGACGCCGGTGCTGCCGCGGGAGCTGAACCCGAACATTCCGCTCGGGCTTGAGCAGATCACGATGCACGCGATGAAGGCGGACCTCGGCAAGCGCTATAAGAGCGCGACGGAGATGCTGGCCGATCTGGAGGAATTCCGCAAGGATCCGAACACGACCTTTGACTTTACGCAGCGGCAGGGCGGGATCGATATGGAGCGGCTGCTCCACGACCCGGACTATCTGCCGAAAAATCTGGGCGTGAGCGCGGTGAAAAACCGGGCGAAAAAGGCCATTGCGGGCAAAAACCAGGAGCGCGAGGCCCCAAAGGCGCAAAGAGCGCCGCAGGCGGCGGAGCCGGAGAAGCATGGCAGCCGCATTGCGGTGATCGCAGGCATCGTGTGTATCGCGCTGGCGCTGTGTGGGATTGGGTATTTCCTGTATTCGTACTTGTCGGATCTGTTTGCGACGACGAAGGAGGATGTGGTGCCCAATCTTGTGGGGGCCTATTATGAGGACATCGATGCGAGCCAGTATCCGAACTTCAAGATTGAGGTCGGCGATTGGCGGGCGAGCGATACGGTGGAATATGGGCGCGTCATCAGCCAGACGCCGGACGCGGAGCGGACGGTGAAGGTGGGAACGACGATTTCGCTGACGGTTTCGTCCGGAATCGGGAGCGACACCATGCCGGAGCTCATCAACAAGACCGCCCAGGCGGCGCAGACGGAGCTGAGCGCGCTGAGCGTGCAGGTACAGGTCAAGATCGAGTATGAGGCCAGCACGACCTTTACAGACGGGTATGTCATCACGACCGATCCGGTTGCGGGTGAGACGCTGACGGCCGGGCAGACCGTGACGCTGACGGTGTGCGCGGGCGCAGGCGTGGAGCTCGTGAAGGTCCCGGCGCTGCAGGGCGAGACCGTGGACGAGGCCATCGCGGACATCAAGGACGCGGGCCTTGAGCCGGGGCAGGTCCGCTATGTGGAGAGCGATCTGCCGAAGGACACGGTCACGTATCAGAGCGTGGACGCGGGCGAGCAGGTCAAGGCCGGGACGGTCATCAATCTGCAGGCCTCCAAAGGCCCGGAGCAGGCGCGGACACCGTTTGTGCGGAGCGTCTCACAGGATGCCGAGGTCGGGCTGAACGAGGAGCTGACGCTGCGCGTCGAGGCCGAGACGAGCGACAACGGCACGCTGAGCTATGCGTGGTACGTGTCGGAGAACGGGAGCGTCGACGGCGCGAGCCTCGTCTCGCGCAGCGCGGAGGACAACGACAGCTGCATCGTGGACACGAGCCGGACGGGCACGTTCTACTATTTCTGTAAGATCACGAACACGCTCGGCGACGCGACCGAGAGCGTCAATTCGCCGATGATCGAGGTCGTGGTCGGGCCGTCGAATGATACGGTGGACAAGGTGATCTATGTGACAATGCCGTCCGACGGACGGACGCATACCGTGACGGTCTATGTCGCAGGCGTCCAGCAGATGGAGCCGTTCGAGGTCGAGGCCGGCGGCGTACAGATCCCGATCCAGGTGTCGGGCTCCGGCGAGCAGAACGTGGACATCTATCTGGACGGGTCGCTCTATGATTCGCAGCTCGTGGACTTTACGACGGTGGGCTGAACATGGGGGACAGGATCATCAAGGCCCTCAGCGGCTTTTACTATGTACAGACGGCGGACGGCGTGGTGGAGTGCCGCGCGCGCGGAAAGATGCGGCGCGAAAAGATCTCGCCGCTGGTCGGCGATTTCGTTGAGATCTCACGGCAGGGCGCGAAGGGCACTGTGGAACAGGTCCTGCCGCGGCGGAATGAATTCATCCGCCCGGCGGTGGCGAACATCGATGTGCTGGTTGTGTTGGCGTCGTGTGCGATCCCGGTGACGGAGCCGTTTCTGATCGACCGGGTGCTCGCCATCGCGGAAAAGCAGCATGTGCCCGCGATCGTCTGCGTGAACAAGGACGATCTGGCCAGCGGCGCGAAGCTCGCTGACATCTACCGCCACGCGGGCTATCCGGTGTTCGTGACGAGCGCGGAGACCGGCGAGGGGATCGAAGCCCTGCGGGAGGCCATCTCCGGGAAGCTGGCTGTGTTCACGGGCAATTCCGGCGTCGGCAAGTCCAGCATCCTGAACCGGTTCGCACCGGGGCTGGCCGTGCCGGTGGCCGATGTGTCGGAGAAGCTGGGCCGCGGACGGCACACGACGCGGCACATCGAGCTCTATGCGCTCGGCGATGGGACGTACATCGGCGATACGCCGGGCTTCTCGTCGTTCGACACGGAGCGGATGGACCTTGTGCGGAAGGAAGAACTGCAAGATGTGTTCCCGGAGTTCGCGCCGTATATCGGGCGCTGTCAGTTCCCGGACTGCGCACATCTGAAAGAGCCGAACTGCGCGGTGCGCGCGGCGCTGGCCAGCGGCGAGATCGAGCAGACGCGCTATGACAGCTATGTCCGCCTCTACGAGCTTGCGAAGGAGATCAAACCCTGGGAGACCGAGGCGTGACGCGCCGAAAATGTGTGTGAAGCTAAAATATCGAGACAAAGGCCCCCTGTGCCGCGCACCGGCACAGGGGGCCTTGTTTACAAAATGGTGACAAGTTTCCTGCAAATAATACGTTATGTAAACGAATTTCGCGGTTTCGCGTGTGAAAGTGCTTCGTTCGCGGAACCTGACAAATTTTTAGAAAAGTCCGGAAGGACTTGACACACAAGGGGAAACGCGCTGTGGACAAAATTGTGGACAGTGTGAATAACTTGTTGCAGGTCCTGGCGAATTATGATTATGGTCAACGCAGGGCGCGGAGCCGGTCTTTCAGCTCCGGCCGGATGCGGTAGCTTTCGATGGATTTCTGGATCGCTTTTCTGTGGATCCACGGCGGGAGGCGGCGCGACGTGAACCAGGGGAGGATGGCCGCTTCCTGTCTGGCGAGGGCCGTCGCAAAGTACCAGGCGATCATCATGTTGACATAATATTCTTCCGAGGCGCAGGCCGTGACCTGCTCCGGATAGCACGGTGCGAAGCGTTCGTCCAGAAAATAACGCATCAGCATACCGATGCCGTAACGGACAGTATACGCGTCGCCGCACGCGATCCAACGCGCAATATGCGGCAGAAGAATCTCTGGATTTTTGCGAAAAACCTTTGGCGAAAAGTAGTCACAGGTCGCCCAGTTGTCGATGTACGGCAGGAATGCCTCCGTCCGGGCAAGCGCTTCGTCAAAATCGCGGATTGGCTCAATGAGAAAGACGTGGAGATTGTTTTCCTCATAATATTCGTGCGGCAGAGTCTGCAAGAACGGCGCGGCCTGCTCCGGCGGAAGCGATTTTGCGAATTTGCGCAGCACGGGCGTGCGGACACCGATGATGCGCGATTTTGGAATGTTTGGGATCAGTTTTGCATGAAAATCGCGGTAGGATGGGTCCTGAAGCGCAAAGAGCGCGGCCTGAATGTCTGTCATTGGTATCACCTCGGTGCGTGTATAAATAGGTTCGGTCGTTTTTGGATGGGCTGGCGTGAGGTAAAAACCGCCCCGTAAGGGGCGGTCGTATTATAAATATTTGTCCAATTCTGCGGTCACATTTTTACGTTCGCGGAATTTGGGATGTGCATAGAGTCGGCCGCGGGCCATCACCTGCTCCACGTGCCGCAGCGCCCGCAGGTCGTCCAGCGGGTTCTCTGCCGTTACGATGAGGTCGGCGCACTTTCCGGCGGCGATTGTGCCGGTCACGCTGCCAAGCCCAGCCAGCTCCGCACTGCGGCCCGTGGCCGTGTAGAGCGCGAAAGCGTTCGATACGCCGACGAACTTGTGGAAATAGTAGAGCTCCCGCCAGAAATCATACTGCGTGATCCATGGGCAGCCGACATCGTTGCCCAGCACGACGGGAATGTTGTTTGCCAGCGCGGCCTTCGCGCAGCCGATGATTCCTTCGAAGACGACGTTGCCGTTAAACTGTTCTACCTCCGCTGCGTTGCTGACCGACCGGTCGAACAGCGCGTAGGGCAGCGCAGGGGAGATCGTGGTGCAGAGGAATGCGCCGCACTCGCGGAACAGCCGGAGGATCTCATCGTCCGGCTCTGCGCCGTGTTCAATGGAGTCGACCCCGTTTTCCAGCGCCACGCGCATGCCCTCCGGCGATTCCACATGTGCCGCGACGACATATCCCGCCGCATGCGCGCGGTCGCAGACGGCCTTGACCATCTCCGGCGCCATCTTCAGCTCGCCGGGGACGCCCTTTTCCTTCGCGTCGAGGACGCCGCCCGTGATCATCAGCTTCACGAGATCGACGCCCTCGCGCTCCGACTGCTCGAGGTGCGCCAGCGCCTCGTCGATGCTCCGCGCCGCGATCGCGACCGAACCGGCCATGTGCCCACCAGGCACGGAAATGCCCTGATTCGCCGCCAGGATGCGCGGGCCGGTCTGCCGCTCCGCGGCGATCTCATCGCGGAGGCGGGAATCGAAATTCCCGAGACCACCCATCGTCCGGATCGTCGTCACGCCGCTCATCAGCTCATCGCGCGCGAAGCCGCGTACCATGCTGTACGCCACGGCCCGCGTCAGTCCACTGCCCATGATCGTCTTCACGAGCTTTTCATTGTCTCGCTGTTTTTTCTGCGGCTTGCCGCTGCCGGCCAGATGGACGTGCATGTTGAAAAGGCCGGGCATCAGATATTTTCCGCTCAGGTCGACCGGCTCAAAACCCATCGGCTCACTGCCCGCAGGAACCAATCCCACGATCGTCTCGCCCTCGACGAGGACGCTCTGCCCGTGCAGCAGCTCCATATCCTTTGTGCCATCCAGAATGACGGCGTTTTTCAGTGCGTATTTCATCGTTTCGCCTGCTTTCGCGCTTGATCACTGATAAGCATAGCATGTCTTTCCGCAAAATACAACCGCTTTCCGCGTGCTTCCCTTTTTTCGCCCGAGATGATATAATGAACAAAACACGACCAGAAAGGGGAGAGGCCGGATGCTGACACTGCTCTGCGGCGCGGACCGCCTTGCGACGTCCGCTGCGCTGCTCTGCGCCGTCTGCGCGCGGGCGGAGGCGGGAAAAGGCGGCAATATCCTGATCGTCCCGGAGCAATATTCCCACGAGACGGAGCGCGCGCTCTGCCGCGCGGGCGGCGACACGATCAGCCGCTATGCCGAAGTTTTGAGCTTCACGCGCCTGGCCTCCCGCGTGTCGTCCATCTACGGCGGTGTCTGCGAGGAATATCTCGATGATGGCGGGCGGCTGCTGACAATGTATCTTGCCGCGCAGCAGGTGCTCCCGAACCTCAAATATTACGCTTCCGCTGCGGTCAAGCCCGCCTTTTTGCAGCAGCTTGCCGCCGCGATCGAAGAATTTCTGACCTACTGCGTCACGCCGCAGTCGCTTTTGGACGCTTCTGCGCGCGCTGAGGGGCAGCTCGCGCAGAAGCTGCAGGAGCTGGGCCTGCTCTATGAGAGCTATCTGGCGATCTGCAGAACGGGCCGCGGCGACCCGGTCACGCGGCTCTACCGGCTGAACGACCAGCTCTTCGAGACGGACTATGCCTCGGACAAGACGTTCTTCCTCGACGGTTTTTCCGATTTTACCGCTGTTCAGCTGCAAATTCTCCAGACGCTCCTGCCGCAGGCGGACATTACGCTCACGCTCCAGACCGGGATGCAGGAGCAGTCCGTCTTCTCCGCGGCGGAGCAGACCGCCCGGGCACTGAAAAAGCTCGCCGCGCGGCTCCGCGTGCCCGTCACGGTGGAGCACGTCACGGAAAGTACGGTTCGCACGCCGGATGTCCAGCACTGGCTGTCCGTGCTCTTTTCCCGCGGCGGCGAGCCGTATGAAGAAGATGCGCCGCATCTCTTCACGCACCGCGCGGAGAGCATCGCGGAGGAGTGCAGCTTCGCCGCGGCCTACGTCCGGCGGCTGATGCAGTCCGGCGTCCGCTGCCGCGAGATCACTGTCGCCGTGACAGACCCGACGGCCTATCTGCCGGTCCTGCGGTCCGTGTTCGCCCGCGCGGGCCTCCCGGCCTATTTCGCCGGAACGACGCCGCTGCTCCAGAGTCCGATGGTCGCCGCGCTGCGCAGTGCGCTCCATGCGACGGAGCGGTATGAATATGAGCCGGTCGTCAACTATCTCAAATCGCCGCTTTCGCCGCTCACGCGTGAAGCCGCCGACCAGCTGGAGCGCTATGCCTTCCGCTGGGATCTGCACGGCGCTGCGTGGGAACGGGAGCTGACGTTCCATCCGCGCGGCTTCGGTGAACCGTGGACGGATGAGGACCGTGAGACGCTTGCAGCGTTGGAATCCTACCGTGCCGCGGCGATCTCGCCGCTGGCCGCGCTGCGCCGCACGCTGCGCGAGGCGGATACAGTCGCCGCGCAGGTGGAGGCTGTCGCACGGTTTATAACGGATACCAGCCTGGCCCAGACGCTTGCGGAGCAGAGTACCCGATTGACGGCGGAGCAGCGGCCACAGCGTGCGCAGCAGGTACAGCAGCTCTATGAATATCTGCTTCAGGCGCTCGAACAGCTCTGGCAGATCGCGGGCGGACAACGTATGGAGCACGAGGCATTTTTGCAGCTCTACGACCTGCTGCTCGGCTGCTACCAGATCGGCACGATCCCGGCCATGGCCGACGAGGTACAGCTCGGGCCGCTGCCCACCATGCGGCACCAGCAGACGAAGTATCTGCTCCTGCTCGGCGCGGAGGAGGGGAAGTTCCCGTCATTCCAGCTGCCCGGCGGCCTGCTCTCCGACGAGGAGCGCACGCGCCTGCTGAGCCTCGGCCTCGAAGTCGCGCCCGCAAACGAGGCAAGATTGGAGCGCGAGCTTGGATGGATCTACGCGGCGCTCTGCGCCGTGACGGAACAGGTCGTCCTCTCGACCGGCGGCGGACAGCCATCTTACTTACTCGAGCGGACGGAACGCCTTTTCCCACGGCATCCAGTTCTGCGCGGTGAGGACTATCCCTATCTGCCGGACGCCGCGGCAGCTGCCGCGTCCTTTGTCCGGCAGGAGCGGACGGAGCTGCTCTCGGCACATCCGGCGCTGCTTCAGGCTGCGTGGGACCTGCAGACGCGCAGCCGCTTCGACTTTTCGCCGCTCGATCCCGCGCGCGTGCGCGGCCTCTACGGCGAAGAGATCCGCCTCTCGGCTTCGAAGCTCGATAAATTTTCGGCCTGTAAATATCAATATTTCCTACAATATGGACTCAAATCCGAACCCTGGAAGCAGGCCCGCTTCGATGCGCCGGTCTTCGGCACATTTGTCCACTATGTTCTGGAGCAGACCGTCCGCGACGTGATGGCGCGGGGCGGCTTCTCCGCCGTTTCTGAGCCGGAGCTCTCCGCTATCGCGGAGCGGCACATCCGTGCCTACGCCGAGACGTGGCTGCCGGACATGATGTTGCGCGGCGCGCGCTTTGCTTATCTCTTTGACCGCAGCCGGCGAGAGGTACGCGAGATCGTGGCCGATGTCGGACGGGAACTCCGCAATTCCGATTTCCGGCCCGTCGACACCGAGCTTTCGTTCATGCGCGGCGGCGCGCTGCCGCCGGTCGAGGTGCGCGGGCAAAAGGGAAGCAGCCTCATCACCGGATTTGTCGACCGGGTCGACCTGCTCGACGCCGGAAACGCGGCCTATTACCGCGTCATCGATTATAAAACGGGGCGCAAGGAATTTGACTACGCCTCGATCCTCGAGGGCGAGGGACTCCAGATGCTGATCTATCTCTTTGCCCTCCGCAAATACGGCGCGGAGCGCTATGGAAAGCCGCTGATCCCGGCGGGTGTGCTCTATGTGCCGAGCCGTTCGGACATGGAGCGCGTCGACCCCGGCGAATCGCCGGAGGACATTCAGGCGCTGCGCCAGAAGAAAAAGCGCCGCAAGGGCCTCGTCCTCGCGGACGACGCGGTGCTTCAGTCGATGGAGCACGGCGAAGCGCCCGAATATCTGCCCGTGCAGGTCAAAAAGAGCGGCCTGACGGGCGATCTCGCCACGCGCGAGCAGTTCGCGCAGATGGAGCGCTTTGTCGCGCAGTCGCTCGAGGAGATGACCGACGCGATGCTCGCCGGCGTGGTCGCGCCCGACCCACTGATCCGCGGGCCGATGGCCTCGAGCTGCCAGTACTGCGACTATCAGAGCGCCTGTCATCAGGATCTCTGCGCGATCCGCAAACGCTATATCGCCGCCGTGAAGCCGGAGCGCTTCTGGCAGGAGGTAGAAAGGAGGCTCGATCATGCCGGTCACACTGACGAAGGCCCAACAGGCAGTCGTTGAAAACGAGGGCGGCGCGCTGCTCGTCTCTGCCGCGGCCGGTTCCGGCAAGACGCGCGTCCTCATCGACCGTCTGCTCCGCAAGATTGCGGACGGTGCGAACATCGACGACTTTCTCATCATCACCTATACGAACGCCGCAGCGGCGGAGCTGCGTGCTAAAATTTCCGCCGCGCTTTCCGAGCGGCTGGCCGCGCAGCCGGAAAACCGCCATCTGCAGCGCCAGCTCACGCGCATCTATCTGACGCAGATCTCGACCGTCCACGCCTTCTGCGCGAACATCCTGCGCCGTTATGCGCACACGATGGACTTGCCGCCGGATTTCCGCGTGGCGGAGGAATACGAGATGCAGCTCCTGCGGGACCGCGTGCTGGACGACGTGCTGGAGGAGGCGTATGCGCACCTCGGCGAACAGCCGGATGTGGCCGCAGCGATCGACCGCCTCGGTTATGGCCGGGACGACCGGCGGCTGGCCGCGCTCGTCCTCCGGCTCTATGATTCTGTCCGCTGCCAGGTCGATCCTGAGGAATGGATGGCCCGCTGCGAAGCGGCATACACGGATCTCGGCGACGCCGGGCAGACGCCGTGGGGCGTTTACTGGCTGGAGCGGCTGCATGCGAGCGCAAACGACGCAGCAGTGTGCTTACAGGATGCCATCGTGCTCTCCGCGCGCGACGATGCGCTCGCGGAAAAATACATCCCGCTCTTCGAGCGGAATCTTGAAACCGTCCGAGCCTATGCGGTCATGTCCACTTGGGATGAGGTCTATGCCGCGGCCACACCGGACTTTGGCCGCCTTCCGGTCGTCCGCAAGGCGGAGGATCTGGACGCGAAGGAGCGCGCAGCGGCGCTGCGTAAATCGGCGCTGGGACTGCTGCGTGATACGCTGGATGCGTTCTATGGCGACTCCGAGACCGTCTGCCGCGATCTGGCCGCCTCGTTTGGTCCGCTCTCCGGCTTGTTTACGCTGGTGCGGCAGTTTGATAAGGCGTTTCAAAAGGCCCGGCGGCAGCGCCGCCTGCTCGACTTTTCCGACCTCGAGCACGAGGCCATCCGCCTCCTGACTGACCGCTATACCGGAAAACCGACCGCAGCCGCACGCGAGATCGCGGCGAGCTATCGGGAAATTCTGGTGGACGAATATCAGGACTCCAATACCATTCAGGAGACGATCTTTCAGGCTGTCTCGCAGAATGGGCAGAATCTCTTCATGGTCGGCGACGTGAAGCAGTCAATCTACCGCTTCCGCCTCGCAGATCCCGACATCTTTCTTCGGAAATACAGCGCCTATCCCGACGCGGTATCCGCCGCGCCCGGCGAGGCGCGAAAGCTGCTGCTCTCGGACAACTTCCGCTCCCGCGAGGAGGTCCTCGCCGCGGCAAACGACGTCTTCTCCCTTGTGATGAACCGCGAGAGCAGTGAGCTGGACTATGGCGAGGCCGAACAGCTCCGCGCGGGGATGACCTTCCCGCCTGTGGAAGGACCCCTGGTCGAGCTGCACTGCATCAACCTCCACGACGGCACGGATGACGACGGGCCCGGATTTGAGAAAGTGCAGGAAGAGGCTGCATTTGTGGCACGCCGCATTGCAAAGCTCTTGCAAGAGCGTTGCATGGTTGCGGAAGGGGATGTGCTCCGCCCGGCAAAGCCCGGCGACGTCGTGATCCTCATGCGCTCGCCCGGCATGGCCGCGAATACCTATCAGCGCGCGCTGGCCGACCTTGGCATCGACAGCGTCAGCGACCGCGGCGGCAGCATCCTCGACACCTCAGAGGCCGAGATCTTCCTTGCGCTGCTCGCCATTCTCGACAATCCGCATCAGGACGTCCCGCTGGCGACTGTGTTAGCGAGTCCAGTTTTTGGGTTTTCACCGGATGAGCTGGCTGCGCCGCGTACATTGTCACGTTCGGGCGGGTACTATGACGCGCTCCGCGCGATGGAACCAAAGCCGGAAAAGGCAACACGCTTTCTCGCGTGGCTGGACGATCTCCGCGCGCGCATGGACGACCTGCCGCTGCCGGAGCTGATCGACGCGATCTTCGACAGCACCGGAATGTTTGACATTTTTTCCGCCCTGCCCGACGGCGTCCAGCGGGCGAAAAACCTCGCCGCACTGCGCGACCTCGCGATCGCCGCCGGAAAAAACGAGAGCTGCACGCTCTTTTCCTTCCGCACGCAGCTCGCGCAGATGAAAGAGCGCGGCATCCTGCCGCCCGCAGCGGGCACAGCACGGGAGAACGCCGTCCGCATCATGAGCATCCACAAGTCCAAGGGCCTCGAGTTTCCAATCGTCGTGCTGGCCGACCTCTCGCGCCGGTTCAATCTGCAGGACAACACGGCCAGCGTCCTGACCGATCCGACGCTTTTCGCCGCCGGTCTGGCGGCGGACCTCGACGCCGGGGCCTGCTGGCCAACGGCTGCGCATCTGGCCATCACCGACAAAAAGACGCGGCAGTCCGTCGCGGAGGAGCTGCGCGTGCTCTACGTCGCGATGACGCGCGCGAAAGAGCGCCTGATCATGACCTACTGCTCGGCCCAGCTGGAAAGCACGCTCAAAAAATGGAACGCCGCGCTGAGCCTGCCGCTGCGCCCCTTTGTTTCGGCGCAGGCTCGGCGGCTCGGCGACTGGGTGCTGATGGAGGCGCTCTGCCGGACGGAGTCCGGCGCGCTGTTCGCTGTGACCGGGCCGAACGAATGGAGCCGCCCGCAGGCATTCCCCTGGCGCGTCTGCCTGCACGATGCGGCGGGGCTTCGCGGCTGGCAGCCGCCGGAACAGACGGCAAAGCCGGAGGCGGAGACGCCGCTCTCGCCGGAGCTGGCCGAGGCGGCACTATATCTTCCTCGAGTTTTTCATCATCGGCAACGGCGAGATGTG
>JABLTR010001384.1_pt1 | contig 23277 bp, 20 predicted proteins | sample 7160071 | NCBI WGS metagenome assembly JABLTR01 (sample SAMN14651230, study PRJNA627086) | human gut metagenome | isolation source: feces | host: Homo sapiens | reverse complement strand
TTCATTATCAAGAAGTTTACGGATAGATGGGTCAATATTCATGCAGTTACTCCTTTAAAAATTATTAACTGGAAAAAATACATGCCAAGTTTTATGGCATTTGACTTGAAAACTCCCACTGACAGATCGCGAAGCGACTGCGTTCATGAGCAAGTAGCGAAGCGGACATTCCAGGTCCGCTTCGCTGATAGATAAAAAAAATAGATGCTGCAATCTGCAACATCTATAATAGCGAGAGGGGGATTCGAACCCTCGACACCGCGGGTATGAACCGCGTGCTCTAGCCAACTGAGCTATCTCGCCATATTCATTTCATAAGTATGGGGCCTACAGGGCTCGAACCTGTGACCCTCTGCTTGTAAGGCAGATGCTCTCCCAGCTGAGCTAAGACCCCATATACAAACTGTGAAATTTATATCTCTCCCACAGCTCGCTTTGCTATTATACTATCACCTGTCGCAAATTGTCAACAACTTTTTTTAATTTTTTCAAAAAAATTTAGAATTATATTTTTTTACTATTTTATTGGAAAAAAAGGCTCTAGAAACAGAAATTTTTATTTTGGGTCCTTATTTGCAAAAAGCGGAAAACAATTTGGCAAGTAAGGTTCTTTCCAAAATGAGAATTGGTGTTATACTGAGTCTGTAAACAAGAAGAGCAAACAAAAGCATACCGGATACCTGTAAGAAGAAAAAGAACGGACGCAGCGTATTCGTATGGTCTCATAAGAAAGGGCTTACAAACTCGCTCTGAGATCATAATTGCGATCAGCTGACAATTGTTTTTCCTATTAGGAAACGTCAGTTGGCGATACGAAAAATAGAAGAGGAGAAGATGGTATGAAGATTTTAGATTCCAAATTTATGAAGGGCTTTATCAAAATGGCGGACGATGGTTTCCAGCAGGGCTGGCATGAGAGAAACGGCGGAAACTTAAGCTATCGTCTGAAAGCAGAAGAAGTAGAAATGATCCGTCCACGTCTGAATGCACCAGGCGAGTGGCAGCCTATCGGCACAGAGGTGCCGGGACTTGCAGGAGAGTTTTTCCTGGTAACCGGAAGCGGCAAATATTTCAGAAACATAGCAGTTGACCCGGAAGCCTGTCTTGCAATCATTGAACTGGATGACAAGGGTGTTAATTACAGGATCCGCTGGGGACTGGTAGAAGGCGGCCGCCCAACCAGCGAGCTTCCAACCCACCTTATGAATCATGAGGTAAAAAAGAAGCTTACAAACGGCAGACATCGTGTTATTTATCACGCACATACAACCAACACCATCGCATTAACCTTTGTCCTTCCACTGGATGACAAGGTATTTACAAGAGAACTGTGGGAGTCTGCAACAGAATGCCCGGTTGTTTTTCCAGACGGTGTAGGCGTTGTAGGCTGGATGGTACCAGGCGGAAGAGAAATTGCAGTAAAAACAGCTGAGCTGATGAAGAAATATGATGTTGTTATCTGGGCACATCATGGAATGTTCTGCTCCGGTGAGGACTTTGACCTGACCTTTGGCCTTCTCCATACAGTAGAGAAGTCTGCGGAAATCCTGGTGAAGGTAATGTCCATGGCACCGCGTAAGCTTCAGACCATTACTCCTGATGATTTCCGCGCAGTAGCCAAAGACTTTCATGTTACTTTACCGGAAGAATTTCTTTATGAAAAAGAGCAATAAGTAAATTAATATAATGAATGTGAGATCTGTCTGTGATGAGAAAATTCACAGGCAGATTTTTTACGTTAGAGAAAATTAATTTGTTACTGGTCATGGAGTGCACAGTAACATTAATTTTAATGAATGTTTATAAAATGCGAAAAAATTGCTTGACAATTCATTGCCTGTATGCTATTTTAAATAAAAATTCAATTCAACGAACTAAACCGATGAAGCGGAAATAAAAACAATCGTGCACCCACAGAGAGTCCGGGAGGCTGAGAGCCGGGCGGTAAGGCAGTTTGTTAAATGGGCCGCTGAGGGCGCATGGAAAGGCAGAACAAATGCAGAGAATTGCAGACATATCTGATTGAAGCATGAAAGTAGATTCTGCAGAAGCCAAGTATTATGCGACGTAGGACATACGTCAGTTGTCAGGAATATGATGGTATTCCGTTAAGAGCACGATTTTATCGTGAAGCAAGGTGGCACCGCGGGTGAATATTCAGACCCGTCCTTGACAGATATGGAAATTCTGTCCTGGACGGGTTTTTTGTGTACTAGAAAATTACTCCGTAATGTTCCTGTTACACCTAAAAACGCTCTGCGAGGATGCGGCGCGTGCACTGTTCAGGAAATAAATCGGGAGGTGTTCTATGTATCCAACATTTGAAAAAATCAGGGAAATAGCAGCAGGAGATTACAAAAGAATTCCAATCTGCAAAGAGTTATACGCAGACAGCTACACACCAGTAGAGATGATGCGGATTCTGCAAAAGGCAAGTCATCACTGCTATCTGCTGGAAAGCGCCAGCCAGAGCGAAGCGTGGGGCAGGTATTCTTTTCTGGGATATGACCCTTCCATGGAAATCACCTGTACAGACGGAAGCCTGCGAATTCGAAAAACCAGTAAGACGGAAACTTTTGGTAGAAGCGGCAATGCTGCAGAAAGCAGTACAGAAAGCAGTACAGAAGAGGTTCGACAGGTTGCCCATCCAGGCGATGCCATCCGTGAAATCATCAGTCAGTACAAAAGTCCGGTTATGGACGATATGCCCACATTTACCGGTGGTCTGGTAGGTTACTTCTCCTACGACTACATCAAATACAGTGAACCCAAGCTGGAGCTAAAAGATAAGGAACAGCAGGATTTCCGGGATCTGGATCTGATGCTGTTTAATGATGTGATCGCATTCGACCACTACCGTCAGAAGGTTCTTCTTATTACAGGTGTGCTGACAGAGGATCTGGAAAAGTCCTATAAACAGGCCTGTGAAAAACTGGAAGAAATGACAGAGCTGATCAAAAAGGGTGAGAAAAAAATCTTTCCTCCGATCAGGCTTAAATCTGAAATCCAGCCTCAGTTCCCTAAAGAAAAATATTGCCAGATGGTGGAAACGGCGAAGCATTATATCCACGAGGGCGATATTTTCCAGGTGGTTTTGTCAAACCCCATGAGGGCAAAAGCAGAGGGCAGCCTGTTTGATACTTACCGTGTTCTGAGAGCTACCAACCCATCCCCCTATATGTTCTATTTTTCCAGTGATGACATTGAAATCGCAGGTGCCTCCCCGGAGACACTGGTGAAATTAGAGCATGGCAAGTTAAGCACTTTCCCACTGGCAGGAACAAGGCCGCGAGGAAAAACACCGGAAGAGGACAAAGAGCTGGAAGCTGATCTTCATCAGGATGAAAAAGAGCTTGCCGAGCACAACATGCTTGTAGATCTGGGAAGAAACGATATTGGAAAAATCAGTGAGCTTGGCAGCGTAAAAGTGGAAAAATACCTGACTGTGGAACGTTATTCCTGTGTCATGCACCTGGGCTCCACAGTAACAGGAACTATCAAAAAGGGCAAAGATGCCATAGACGCAGTGGATGCCATCTTACCTGCAGGAACCCTTTCAGGGGCACCGAAATTCCGTGCCTGCCAGATCATTCAGGAACTGGAACAAAGCAAGAGAGGCATTTACGGCGGTGCAATCGGATATGTGGATTTCACAGGAAATCTGGATGTGTGCATTGCAATCCGTCTGGTATATAAGAAAAAAGATGAAATCTGTATCCGGTCGGGAGCCGGAATCGTGGCAGACAGCGTACCGGAAAAAGAATTTGAAGAGTGCCAGAATAAGGCAAGAGCGGTGGTAAGGGCCATCAGCCAGGCAGAGGAGGGATTAGAATGATTTTACTGATTGATAATTACGACAGCTTTTCCTATAACCTGTATCAGCTGATCGGGTCCGTTAATCCGGATATTCAGGTGGTTCGAAATGACGAAATTTCCCTGGGAGAAATAGAGAAGTTGATACCAGAAGCAATTGTTCTTTCCCCGGGTCCTGGAAGACCGGAGGAGGCAGGCATCTGTATTCCGGTGATCAAAGAGTTCGCTGGAAAAATCCCAATTCTGGGTGTGTGTCTGGGACATCAGAGCATCTGCGAAGCCTTTGGCGGAGTGGTTTCCTATGCAAAAGAACTGAAGCATGGGAAAAGAGATGAGATGATCCAGTGCGGTTCCAATGTCCTGTTTAAAGGACTCCCGAAAAAGTTCCCGGCAGCAAGATATCATTCCCTGGCAGCAATAGAAGAGACTCTTCCGGAGGAGCTGGTTGTGACAGCCAGAGCAGAAGATGGAGAAATCATGGCAGTGGAGCATAAGGAATATCCGGTTTATGGTGTACAGTTTCATCCTGAGTCTGTTATGACTCCCGATGGAAGGAAGATGATTGAGAATTTTCTAGAGCGTGTTTGAAAAAGGCTTTCTGCAAGATGTGCGTCACAATTTGTGGGAGATTTTGTCCGGATGACGGCGCCGTAGCGGGCTACGGCAACCGAATTCGGGCAAAATCTCCCGCAAAGTGGGGCGTGCAGATTGCGGGAATGATTTTTCAAACACGCTCTGGAAGCGCAAGTCAGATTTGACAATTTATAAAGGACAACATCAGAGAGGAGCAGAAAAAATGATCAGAGAAAGTATTATCAAATTATCGAAGAAACAGAACTTAACCTATCTGGAAGCAGAAGAGGTAATGGACGAGATTATGAGCGGAAAAGCTACTCCGGTACAAATGTCAGCCTATCTGACTGCTCTGGCGTTGAAAGGGGAAACTATTGATGAGATTACCGCTTCCGCGGCAGGCATGAGAGCACACTGCATCAAGCTGCTTCATGACATGGATGTACTGGAAATCGTAGGTACTGGTGGAGACGGCTCCAATTCCTTTAACATTTCCACTACTGCCTCCCTTGTGATCGCAGTAGGAGGTGTACCGGTAGCAAAGCATGGAAACAGAGCTGCTTCTTCAAAATCAGGAGCCGCAGATGTGCTGGAAGCTCTGGGCGTTAAGATCACAATTCCACCGGAAAAAAGCCAGGAACTTCTGGAAAAAATCGGAATCTGCTTCCTGTTTGCACAGAACTATCACATTGCAATGAAGTATGTGGCTCCAATCCGTAAAGAGCTGGGAATCCGTACTGTATTTAATATTCTTGGACCGTTAAGCAACCCGGCTGGCGCCAATATGGAGCTGATGGGTGTTTATGATGAAGCTCTTGTTGAGCCTCTTGCGCAGGTTATGGCAAATCTTGGAGTAACAAGAGGAATGGTAGTCTTCGGACAGGACAGCCTGGATGAAATTTCCATGAGTGCACCGACTTCTGTATGCGAGATCAAAGGTGGTAAATTCACTTCCTATGTACTCACTCCGGAGCAGTTTGGCTATGCGCGCTGCACAAAAGAGGAGCTTCAGGGAGGAACTCCGCAGGAGAACGCCGAAATCACAAAAGCAATTCTGGAAGGCAAAGAGACAGGGGCGAAACGTCATGCAGTTTGTCTGAATGCTGGTGCCGCACTTTATATTGCAGGCAAAGCAGCTTCCATTGAAGCAGGTGTGAAGATGGCAGAGCAGCTGATCGACAGTGGGGCTGCCCTGAAGAAACTGGAAGAATTTATAGAAAAGAGCAACCAGGAGTAATGAGTAAACACAAATAATAACAAAAATGACAATAATCACATTGCAAAACAAAATAACACAGAAAAGAATAACAATATAACTCATTTGGATAAAGATGACGACAAGAGAGAATGACATCACAGAGAGTTTTACAGGAGATAGAATGAGTATTTTAAACGAGATAGCAGCGCGCACAAAAGAGCGTATTGCGGAGGAAAAATTTAAATTCCCATTAAGGGAACTTATCTCACAGCAGAATTCCGATCTGGCGAAACATGCCGAGGAAAAAATCTCTTTTCTGGAGGCATTAAAAAAGCCGGGAATGTCTTACATCTGTGAAGTAAAAAAAGCATCTCCTTCAAAAGGATTGATCGCACCAGATTTTCCTTATCTGGACATTGCAAAGGAATATGAGCAGGCCGGTGCTTCTGCAATCTCCTGCCTCACAGAGCCCTTTTATTTCCAGGGCGCAGACAGGTATTTGCAGGAAATTTCCCAGGCAGTGAATATTCCGGTGCTTCGAAAGGATTTTACAGTAGATGAGTACATGCTCTACCAGGCAAAAGCATTTGGGGCTTCCGCTGTACTTCTGATTTGTGCGATTCTTGATAACAGCCAGTTAAAAGCCTTTGGGGAACTGGCACAGGAGCTGGGACTGGATGCTCTGGTAGAAGCTCATGATCAGTGGGAAGTGGACCGTGCTTTGAATCTTGGAGCAAAAATCGTGGGAGTGAACAACCGGAATCTCCATGATTTTACCGTTGATATGGGAAACAGTATCAGACTGCGGAACATGGCACCTGCTGATACGGTGTTTGTTTCCGAAAGTGGTATTAAGACAGCGGAGGATATCCGTATATTATATGAAAACAAAGTAGATGCAGTCCTGATCGGGGAGACCTTAATGCGCAGCCCTGACAAGAAAGCGGCACTTGGGGCATTAAATGCAGGGATTGTCTGAGCTGACTCATGGTGATAAGTGATATTCCATGCACGCTCTGGCAATCTAAGATGTACAATGTGCTGATAAAATAGTTGGAAAATAAAAAATTAAAGAAAAGGAACGAAACAGTATGGCAAAATTAAAAATTTGCGGTCTGACCTGCAAAGAGGATATTGAAGCTGTAAATGGAGCAAAACCGGATTTTGCGGGATTCATAATTGAAGTTCCAGGAAGAAGACGAAGCCTTACGGCAGAACAGGTCAAAGTCCTGGTTAAGGGACTGGACAAGGAAATCCTTCCCGTAGGTGTATTCGTAAACGCTGCCCCGGAACTCCCCATTTCCTTATTAAGAGATGGCACCCTATGGGCAGCCCAGCTTCACGGGGATGAAGACGAAGACTACATCGAAAAAATCCAGAATATGACTGGAAAGCCTGTCATCAAGGCCTTTTCCATAAAAACACCCGAAGATGTTCAGCGGGCTCTTCGAAGCCCTGCCGACTACATCCTCTTAGACCAGGGCGCAGGAGGAACCGGCGAACCTTTCGACTGGACCCTGGTTCCCCCAGTCCGTCGCCCATTCTTCCTTGCCGGAGGAATCGGTCCCGAAAACCTCCGCAGCGCCATCGGAACCTTACACCCATGGGCTGTAGACCTGAGCAGCAGCCTGGAAACCGATGGAAGAAAAGACCGGGCAAAAATACAGCAGATTGCCCGTATGCTGAAGCAGATTAATACACTGGAAGCATACAGAAAAGAGCGAGAAGCAGATTTAGAGTGAAAAAAGTAATTCATATACAAAACAGCGAAACGAAAGGAACCAACACTATGTCAAACGGAAGATTTGGAATCCACGGCGGCCAGTATATTCCCGAAACCCTGATGAACGCGGTGATCGAACTGGAAGAAGCCTACAACCACTATAAAGACGATCCGGAATTCAACCGGGAGCTTACAGAACTTTTAAATGAATACGCAGGAAGACCATCCCGCCTCTACTACGCAGCTCACATGACCGAAGACCTTGGCGGCGCAAAGGTTTATTTAAAAAGAGAAGACTTAAACCACACCGGCGCCCACAAGATCAACAACGTCTTAGGGCAGGTGCTTCTTGCAAAAAAAATGGGCAAAACCCGTGTTATCGCGGAAACCGGAGCCGGACAGCACGGTGTAGCCACAGCCACAGCAGCAGCCCTTATGGGAATGGAATGCGAGGTATTCATGGGAAAAGAAGATACCGAGCGCCAGGCATTAAATGTATATAAGATGCGTCTCCTTGGAGCAAAAGTTCATCCTGTAACCTCCGGAACTGCCACCCTGAAAGATGCCGTATCCGAGACCATGCGTGAATGGACCAACCGTATAGCAGACACCCATTATGTACTGGGCTCCGTTATGGGCCCTCACCCTTTCCCAACCATTGTCCGCGATTTCCAGGCAGTTATCTCCAAAGAAATCAAGGAACAGATGCTGGAAAAAGAAGGCAGGCTTCCAGATGCAGTCCTTGCCTGTGTAGGCGGCGGCTCCAATGCCATCGGAACCTTTTACCACTTTATTGAAGACAAAGATGTACAGCTGATCGGCTGCGAGGCAGCAGGCCGCGGCGTAAATACTGCAGAGACCGCAGCCACCATTGCCACTGGCAGACTTGGAATCTTCCATGGAATGAAATCCTATTTCTGCCAGGACGAGTACGGACAGATCGCGCCGGTTTACTCTATTTCCGCAGGACTGGATTATCCGGGAATCGGACCGGAGCATGCCCACCTTTACGACACTGGCCGTGCCCAGTATGTACCTGTAACAGATGAAGAAGCAGTAGAAGCCTTTGAATATCTTTCCAAAACAGAAGGAATCATTCCTGCCATTGAAAGTGCCCACGCTGTTGCCTATGCAAAAAAAATCGTGCCCCAGATGGGCAAGGATCAGTGCGTAGTCATCACTATTTCCGGCCGAGGCGACAAAGACTGTGCAGCAATCGCAAGATACAGAGGGGAGGATATCCATGAGTAACCGAATTTCAGAAGCATTTGCAAAAGGAAAAGCATTTATCCCATTTATCACCTGCGGAGATCCATCTCTGGAGATCACTGAGCAGCTTGTCTATGCAATGGAGGAAGCAGGCGCAGACCTTATCGAGCTTGGAATCCCGTTTTCCGACCCGACAGCAGAAGGTCCTGTGATCCAGGAAGCCAATGTGCGTGCACTGAGCGGCGGAGTAACCACAGACAAGATCTTTGACATGGTGGTAAAAATCCGTAAAAAAACCAGTATCCCAATGGTATTTATGACCTACGCAAACGTTGTTTTTTCCTATGGAACAGAGCGTTTCATCAGGAAAGCTGCGGAAATTGGAATGGACGGACTGATTCTTCCTGATGTACCTTTTGAGGAAAAAGAGGAGTTCGATGTGGTCTGCAAACAGTATGGTCTGGAGCTGATTTCCCTGATCGCCCCCACATCCCACGACCGGATCACCCGGATTGCAAAAGAGGCAAATGGCTTCGTATACTGCGTTTCCTCCCTTGGCGTAACCGGAACCAGAACCCAGATCACCACCGATATCGGAGCGATGGTGAAGCTGGTAAAAGCTGCAAAGGACATTCCCTGTGCAGTAGGCTTCGGCATCTCCACCCCGGAGCAGGCAAAGAAAATGGCTGCCCAGTCTGACGGTGCGATTGTAGGCTCCGCCATTGTGAAAATTTGTGCCGCACATGGAGAAAACTGCGTCCCATATGTAAAGGATTATGTAAAGTCTATGAAAGACGCTGTGCGTGAGGCTTAAGCAGGAAGAATATAAAAAATGGAAAAGAAATGCTTCAGTTTTTCCAAAAATAAGCAGAACAGACCAAAAAAATTTAGCTTGTTTTCATTCTAAAAAGACTATAAAAGAGGGCAAAAGCGTTGACATTTTGCCCTCTTTTTTTTATAGTATCATATGTGAATTAATTTTATGTGTAAAATAAATGGTAATGAAAAAGAGGAATGAAGTTGGAGAAAAAACTGGTATTTATTTTTAATCCCAAAGCAGGGAAGGGCAAGATCAAGACATCTCTGATGGATATAGTAGATATCTTTAATAAAGGCGGTTATGAGGTGATCATCCGCGCAACTCAGGCCCCGAAGGATGCCTATGAACAGGTGAAGAAATATGCAGACAAGGTGGATCTGATCGTCTGCAGCGGCGGTGACGGCACGCTGGATGAAGTGGTTACAGGAATTACCGAGGTGGGAAGCAAGGTTCCGGTCGGATACATACCGGCAGGAAGCACCAATGACTTTGCCAACAGCCTTTTTATGCCGAAAAATATGCTGGATGCGGCATCTATGATCATGAAGGAAGAGATTTACAGATGCGACGTAGGCAGATTTAACAGCCAGACTTTTGCCTATGTAGCTGCTTTTGGTCTTTTTACAGATGTGTCTTATGAGACAAGTCAGGATCTGAAGAACATTCTGGGCCATCTTGCTTATGTCCTGGAAGGTGCCAAGAGACTTCTGGATATCAAGGCTTACCATATGAAAGTGACAACAGAGAATGGTGTGATCGAAGATAATTTTATCTACGGCATGGTCACCAATTCCAGATCTGTGGGCGGATTTAAGAACCTGACCAAGGATGTGGATATGAACGACGGCCTTTTTGAGGTCACTTTGATCGTACAGCCTAAGAACCCGCTGGAAATGCAGGAGATTATCCGGAATCTTCTCAACATGGAGGATAATTCTGACCTGATCTATTCTTTCAAGGCACGGAAGCTTACAGTTGAAGCAGAGGAAGAAGTAGCATGGACACTGGATGGTGAGTACGGCGGAAGCCCAAGGCTGGTAGAGATTGAGAATCTGCAGCAGGCGCTGAATCTTTGCCTGAAGAGCGACAAGTAAACAGGGTGAGACCGGCTGGTATCACCAGAGAGAATTTTGCGCGTTTTTTGCCTTGCATCTGTGAAAGCATTGAGTGCTTACATGTGAAAAAATAAGAACCAGTAATGTGTGATGAATCGTTGTTTATGGAGAGAAGGTACCGCAGATAAATGGCAGCCTGGGGAAATAAGCAGCGAGATGAACGAGAGGAGAGGAACAATGGGAGATTATGTTAATGTGAAGGAATTATTCGGATGTGATGTATTCAATGATTCCGTCATGCAGGACCGTCTGCCGAAGAAGGTTTACAAAGAGCTGAAGAAAACCATTGAAGAGGGCAAGGAGCTTTCCATGGAGGTTGCAGATGTGGTTGCCCACGAGATGAAGGAATGGGCCATCGAGAAGGGTGCCACTCATTACAGTCACTGGTTTCAGCCCCTTACAGGCGTAACTGCAGAGAAGCACGATGCATTTATCACCGCACCTATGGAGAATGGAAAAGTCCTTCAGAGCTTTTCAGGTAAAGAGCTGATCAAGGGAGAGCCGGATGCATCTTCTTTTCCATCTGGCGGACTTCGTGCCACCTTTGAGGCAAGAGGCTATACAACATGGGATTGTACCTCACCGGCTTTTGTAAGACATGATGCAGCAGGTGGAACCTTATGCATTCCTACCGCTTTCTGTTCCTATACAGGAGAAGCGCTGGATCAGAAGACACCGCTTCTTCGTTCTATGGAAGCCATCAATACACAGGCATTAAGACTTCTCAGACTTTTCGGAAATACGACCTCCAAACGGGTGACACCATCTGTTGGTGCAGAGCAGGAGTATTTCCTTGTTGATAAAGAGAAATATATGCAGAGAAAGGATCTGGTTTACACCGGACGCACTCTTTTCGGAGCCATGCCTCCGAAAGGACAGGAGATGGATGACCATTATTTCGGAACCATCCGTCAGAGAGTTTCCGCATATATGAAAGAAGTAAATGAAGAGTGCTGGAAGCTGGGAGTTACAGCCAAGACCCAGCACAATGAGGTTGCACCGGCACAGCATGAGCTTGCGCCGATCTATGCACCTGTTAATATTGCAGCAGATCACAACCAGATCATGATGCGTATCCTGAAAAAGGTGGCAAGTCGTCACGGCATGCGCTGTCTGCTTCACGAGAAACCTTTTGCAGGCTTGAATGGTTCCGGTAAGCACAATAACTGGTCCCTGACTACTGATGACGGAATCAATCTTCTGGAGCCGGGTAAGACACCACATGAGAACATTCAGTTCCTTCTGGTTCTGACCTGTATCCTGAAAGCAGTTGACAAGCATGCAGATCTTCTTCGTGAGTCCGCTGCAGATGTTGGAAATGACAAGCGCCTTGGCGGTCATGAGGCTCCGCCAGCTGTTATTTCGGTTTTCCTTGGAGAGCAGCTTGAGGATGTGCTGGAGCAGCTGATCAGCACTGGTACTGCTACAAGAAGTAAGACCGGGGAGAAAATGGATACAGGCGTTAAGACGCTTCCGGATTTCATGAAGGATGCTACAGACCGTAACCGTACTTCACCCTTTGCTTTTACCGGCAATAAATTCGAGTTTCGTATGGTTGGTTCCAAGGATTCCATTTCCGCATGCAATGTGGTGCTGAATACCATTACTGCTGAGGCGTTTAAGGAAGCCTGCGATGTTCTGGAGAGCGCAGAAGACTTTGATCTGGCAGTCCATGATCTGATCAAGGAATATGCTACCCAGCATCAGAGAATCGTATTTAACGGCAATGGCTATGCTCCTGAATGGGAAAAAGAGGCACGCCGCCGCGGACTTCCTGTTCTGCCATCTATGGTAGATGCCATTCCGGCACTTACTACAGATAAGGCTGTAGAACTGTTCGGAGAATTTGGAGTATTTACAAAGACTGAGCTGGAGTCCAGAGCGGAGATCCAGTATGAGATTTATGCGAAAGCAATTAACATCGAAGCGAAAACCATGGTGGACATGGCAACCAAGCAGATCATTCCGGCAGTTATCAAGTATACAACTGTACTGGCAGAGTCCATCAATCAGGTGAAGGCAGTTGGACCAATTGACGTGAGCGTTCAGATGGATCTTCTGAAGAAAGCAAGCAAGCTTCTGAAAGAAGTGAACAGTACCATGAATAAGCTGAGCAAGCTGGTAGATCAGATCGAGACGCATCCGGAAGGACGTGACAGGGCAGTGTTCTGCAGAGAGAAACTGGTTCCGGCAATGGAGAAATTAAGAGAGCCGGTTGACGAACTGGAAATGTTAGTGGATAAAGATATGTGGCCGATGCCATCTTATGGAGATCTGGTGTTTGAGCCGTAAAGTGATCAGGAGGACTGCAGCCGCAGTCCTCTTTTCTATTAAAGAGGTAAAGTGAAAGCAGGAAAAAGATGAGTGAATTTGATTTTTTAGAGGAACAAGGCGTCAGTGCGGCGCTTATTAAGGCGGCGGAAGAGTTTCGACAGGAATATGGTGTTTCAGAGGAAGCGAAGCACAGACGGATAAAGCCGGCGCTGCCATTTTATGGGAAGGAAACACTGGAGATGGCCATGGCAGCGGTGCTGGAGCAGGAGAATCTGCTTCTGGCAGGACCGAAGGCTACGGGAAAGAATGTGCTGGCAGAGAATCTGGCATATATTTTCGGGAGACCGGTGTATAACGTGTCCTTTCATGTGAATACAAACAGCGGTGACCTGATTGGAACAGATACTTTCGTGGATAATCAGGTGAAGCTGCGTAAGGGAAGCATTTACCAGTGTGCTGAGGAAGGCGGATTCGGTATTCTGGATGAGATCAATATGGCGAAGAATGATGCGGTTTCTGTACTTCACGCCACATTGGATTACCGCCGGTCTATTGATGTGCCAGGATATGACAAAATAGACCTTCACCCGGCGGCAAGATTTATTGGAACCATGAATTACGGGTATGCCGGAACCAAGGAGCTGAATGAGGCTCTGGTTTCCCGTTTTCTGGTAATCGACATGCCGGCACAGAATGAGGAAACGCTTGGATTTATTTTCAACAGGATGTTCCCGGATGCAAAGAAAGAGGCTGTGGAGCAGTTTATGGGAGTATTTCTGGATCTGCAGCAGAAATCCATGAACAGTGAAATTTCCACAAAGCCGCTGGATCTTCGCGGCCTGCTTGCTGCCATGAAGATCGTGCGTACCGGGCTTTCCCCATGGCAGGCGGTACGTATGGGCATTGTTAATAAAACATTTGATGTGTTTGAGAAGGAAATCGTGGAGGATGTGGTGCGAACCAGAATTCCACAGAGCTGGACACGGGAAGATGTTTATGGAGAATAAAGAAAACGAATCTTTAAAAATTTCTGCCAAATTGGTTGATCTTGAAGATGCAGAGGAATTTTTGAAGAAATCAGCTATTGGGAAAGAAAAAATTAAAATTGCAGCTGGGGATAAGAAATCAGAAAAAGTTTCAATGGAAGTACCTGTAGCGGAGAAAAGCGAAAATTTTCAGGCAAGAGAGGATAACTGTGAAGAACTGAATCTCCAGGATTATCAATTAGAGCTGGAAAACCGTATCCGAAATCTGCTCTGGACCATCAGTGGGGACTACACCCAGCAGATGAAGCCGGATGTTTCCCTGTTCCTCAGGTCAAAGGATATTGCATTGTATGATGGAATTAAGCAGGGCGCATTGGCGAAATTCTTCGATAAAGATTTTCTGGGAATGTATCTGGTGAAAAAAATCTTCATGGGCGCGGATGAAGCTGCGCTTACCTTTGTTTCGCAGCTCTGTATTGAAGAAGCCATCGGAGAACGGATTTGTGAACAGCGCCCTGGGATCTGGGAGATGCAGAGGAAAGCCTGCGAGGACATACTGGATCAGGAATATGAGACTATGCCGTCGGCAGCAGATAAGCTGGGCTATCTGAGAGTGAATCTGCTGAGAAGGCGGATTGACAGAGGTGGAAATACTTCTTTGAAAAAGAAGAATCCGCAGGATGATTCCAGAAGTGAGGAAAAATCGGCGGATAGTGTGGAAAATACGGATGTATCCAATGGAATAATAACAGGAAATGCGGATGTATCGAATGGGAGAATAGCAGGAAATGCAGATGCATCAAACAAAACTATAACAAATATAACAGAAAACAAACAAAAAAATAGAAAATACAAATGAATCTATCACTATATTGATTTAATCTCCAGCGCAGCAGAGACTACGGATACAATGTCTTTAATCCACATCATAGATACTGTATACAATGAAGTCGCTGACCCTGATTTTTCCAAAAAGGCAACACTTGAGCAGGTGCTTGCTGTCACTATGGAGGATCTGACGGAGTTTGACTGGCACGACTATCTTTCCGAAGAAATGTATGAGGACGCACTGGAAAGCTATATGGAGCAGCTTACCTCCAATGTGGCGGGTATGGAGAATGCGGATGTCACCCGGGAGATGGAAGAGGAACGGCAGTCGAAACAGAAAATTACAGTTCTGCCGCCGGAGGCTTTGGAAAAAGCCCACACCTATGTGGAACTGAATTTTGGAAAAACTTATCTGAGCGAGCTGGAAGAGAAGCGGATAAACCAGCTGATGTGCCGTGACATCCACAGCGACTGCAGCCTGTATTTTACTGAGGGAATTCTGAAAAGTCCGGTAAAACGAAATTACCAGTATGAATATGCAAAAAGGTTGAAAAATAAGAATATCTGGCTTTATCATGACAAGCACCGCATTGTGAAGCGGAATATCGCCCTTCTCACAGAAATGCTGAAAAAGTCACTGGTCATCAAAAGTGAAAATCAGGAGATTCTTTCAGATAGAGGAATGATTGTTCCATCAAGGCTGTGGAGGCTTGGAAGAAGCAGTGATGCACAGGTTTTTAGGCGGGAATTGAAGGGAGATTCTTCTGATTTTGTGGTGGATGTGCTGATCGATGCCAGTGGTTCCCAGATGAGCCGCCAGGGAGAGGTAGCGCTGCAGGCCTACATTATCAGCGAAGCACTTAGCAATGCAGAGTTGCCCCACAGAGTGATGAGCTACTGCACTTTCTGGGATTATACCATTCTCCACCGCTTCAGAGAATATGACGACCAAAGAAGTGCAAATGAAAATATATTTAACTATGTAACATCATCCAACAACCGTGACGGACTTGCCATCCGGGCAGCAGGATACGGCCTGCTGAACCGGGAGGAAGAGAAAAAGATTCTGATCATTCTCAGTGATGGACGTCCTTACGATGTTATTGTCAATCGTCCCAATGCGAAGAATCCGGCACCGTATCATGGGAAGTACGCAATTACTGACACTGCAGCCCAGATCCGTAAGCTGCGCAGCCAGGGAGTGAGCGTGCTGGGTGTTTTCGCCGGGGAAGAGAAAGATCTGGCGACGGAGAAGAAGATTTTTGGAAAGGATTTTGCATATATCCGGAATATTACCGGATTTTCCAAAATCGTTGGAAGATATCTTACAAAGCAATTGGAGGATGATGAATAAGAAAGCAGAATACGGAGGTAACGCCATGTTCCAAAATAACAAAAAAGCTGCCTTCCTGGATTATCTGATGATCATTGTTGGTACAGCCCTTATGGCAACTGCCATAAACAGTGTTTTCGATATGTCCGGTATGGTAACCGGAGGCTTTTCCGGTATTGCGATCCTGGTAAAAGAGTGGACGGAGGGAGTCGTGCCGGGAGGCATCCCACTGTGGATCACAAACTTAAGTCTGAATATCCCACTGTTTCTGATCGGAATGAAGCTCAGTGGATTCCAGTTTGTGAAAAGGGCACTGGTGGGAGAAATCTGCCTGTCATTCTGGCTGGCGGTTCTTCCGGCATTTGATATTGCAGGAAATGATCTTTTGCTGGCAGCCGTTTATGGTGGTGTAATCCAGGGGATTGGAATCGGACTTGTGTTTCTGGGAAGAGGAACTACCGGGGGCACAGACATGATGGCGGCACTGCTGCAGCGGAAGCTCCGCCATTACTCCATTGCCCAGATCATGCAGTTTATTGACGGAGCCATCGTACTTGTAGGTATGTATGTGTTCGGCGTGCAGAAAGCACTTTATGCCATCATCGCCGTTTATCTTGTAACAAAGGTATCTGACAGCTTGATCGAAGGTCTGAAATTTTCCAAACAGGCGTATATCATTACCAGCAAGCCTGACGAGATTTCCAAAGAAATCATGGACAAACTGGATCGCGGCGTGACCGGAGTCCACGGAAAGGGAATGTACTCCGGCCAGGACAAGCTGCTTCTTTACTGCGTTGTGGGACGCAAGGAGATCGTGGCATTGAAAGAGCTGGTAGACCATATTGACCCGGATGCTTTTGTGATCGTGTCTGACGTGCGTGAAGTCCATGGTGAGGGATTTATTGAACGTAAGTAAAAAGAAAAACTTTACCAAAGCCTTCTGCGCACCGCAAAAAAAGGGGAAAATAGGGCTTGAAATTGGAGTGATATAGAAAAAGTTAAAAAAATTTGCTGGAAATTTGTAAATTTTTTCTACTTTCCTCTTCCTTTTTTGGTGATTTTGTATTAAAATAGGTTCATGAATTTTTGGAATCAGTAGATTTTCCTAAGACTGTCTGAGGTTTTGTGCAATATTACAGATTTGAGACCGCGAATTTTGGCACTAATGGACAGCGATTCATGCCGGTTATACCGGCGAACATATAATGTTACTGTTCTCTTTGACAATGTTTTCACTATCCTGGAATACATTGACAGCTGTGAGACCAGTAGCCCTATAATTTACAAGAAGGGACGGAAGGGTAATGATATCAAATCAGGTACTGCAGAATACACTTGAGGGGCTCAGGGAGATATCCAGGACGGAGTTTTGCATTATTGACACAGATGGCAAGACACTGGCGTCCACCTACAGTGAATTTGAGATTCAGCCACAGGATATTCAGGCATTTGTGGAATCCCAGGCTGCCAGCCAGCTTGTGAAAGGTTATCAGTATTTCAAGGTCTGTGATGATTACCAGCTGGAATACATTCTGGTCGCCCACGGAGAAGATGAAGATACTTATATGGTAGGAAAGCTTGCCGCTTTCCAGATCCAGAGCCTGATCGTTGCATATAAGGAGCGTTTTGACAAGGACAGCTTCATTAAGAACCTGCTTCTTGATAACCTGCTTCTGGTAGATATTTATAATCGTGCGAAGAAGCTTCATATTGATGCTGACGTTCGACGGGTGGTTATGATCCTGGAGCTTGAGCAGGAGAGAGAGCACAGCTCTATGGAGAGCGTGAAGAGCCTGTTCAGCGGCAAGAGCAAGGACTTTATCACAGCTGTTGATGAGAAGAGCATTATCATTGTCAAGGAGCTTGAGGAGAATGAAGGATACGAGGAGATGGACAAGCTTGCCCAGACCATCCTTGATACCTTAGGACTTGAGAAAGAGAATACTACACATATTGCATACGGAACGATCGTAAGCGAGCTGAAGGAAGTTTCCCGTTCCTACAAGGAAGCCAGAATGGCTCTTGATGTAGGCAAGATTTTCTCACCTGAGAAGGACGTTATTGCTTACAGCTCTCTTGGAATAGGCCGTCTGATCTATCAGCTTCCGATCCCGCTGTGCAAGATGTTCATTAAGGAGATCTTCGGCGGCAAGTCCCCGGATGATTTCGACGAGGAGACTCTGGTCACCATCGACAAGTTCTTCGAGAACAGCCTGAATGTATCCGAGACCTCCAGACAGCTTTACATTCACCGTAATACTCTGGTTTATCGTCTTGACAAGCTTCAGAAGAGCACCGGACTTGACCTTCGTGTATTCGAGGATGCGATCACATTCAAGATCGCGTTGATGGTTGTAAGATACATGAAGTATATGGAGACTCTGGAGTATTAATTTTCATATTTGTAATTTCTGTGCCTGCTGCATTTGTTTGTGGCAGGCATATTTTATTTCTTGTGATTTATCAGTATGAGAACTCTGAACGTGGTATTTGGAAATATTTCTGGATCTGCTTTGTGTTTCCTTTGTGAAATCTATTGCGTTCTTAGTTTTCTCTGTTATAATAAAGTACTGCCTGAAAATGAAGCTGGAAAGATGGCATGTTACTGTGTATGGAAGAAGATATGATAACGATAGAACGGTAATGGTTACTGTTCACTGGTAACATTCCGCGAGGCGTTTTTTGTGAACGAAGTTCACAGTAACCAGTAACCGGTAATGCTTATGCTTTCGGGAAAAATAAGGTTGCATTTTCATCAGACATATATTACAATAATGTTACATAAAAATTAAGCAAACTGCTGAATTGAATTTTTATATGAAAAATGTAGGAGGATATCATGATTGATCTGATAGATGTAAGCAAGTCCTATGGACCGGGACTGCCGGCCGTGAATCACGCCAATCTCCATGTAGATAAAGGTGAATTCGTATTTATAGTAGGAAACAGCGGTTCCGGTAAATCCACGTTGATCAAGCTGCTTTTGAAGGAACTGGATTCCACATCCGGTACGATTATCGTAAGCGGAGAGAAGCTTGAGGGAATGAAGCACCGTCGTGTGGCCAAGTACCGCCGTAAGCTTGGTGTTGTATTCCAGGACTTCCGTCTTCTGAAGGACAGGGATGTGTATGAGAATGTAGCTTTTGCCCAGCGTGTTGTGAACCGTCCTACCAGAGTTATCCGCAAGAGAGTTCCGGAGGTACTTCAGGAGGTTGGACTTGCAGGGAAATACAAGGCATACCCGGACGAGCTGTCAGGTGGAGAGCAGCAGAGAGTTGCCCTTGCCAGGGCAATTGTAAACCGTCCGGACATCCTTCTTGCAGACGAGCCCACTGGTAATCTTGACCCGAAGACATCCGAGGAGATCATGAAGCTCCTTGAGGAGATCAACCAGCGTGGAACCACCGTTCTGGTAGTAACCCACAATAAAGAGATTGTCAATTCCATGAAGAAGCGTGTACTGACTATGCATAATGGAGTGATCATCAGCGACGAGAAAGAGGGAGAATATTATGAGGCCTAGTACCATCTGGTATACTCTGAAGCAGGGTATCAAGAACATCAAGAGAAATTTCATGTTTTCCATTGCTTCTATTATTACGATGGCAGCATGTATTTTTCTTTTCGGAATTTTCTTTTCCATTGTAAATAATGTGAATACGCTGGCGCATAAGGTTGAGGAAGATGTGCCGATCACAGTGCTTTTTAATGAAGGAACCACACAGGAGCAGATGGATGCAGTTGGAGAATTGATCAGGCAGCGCCCGGAGGTTTCCAAGATTGAATTTGAGTCCGGTGATGAAGCCTGGGAGAAGATGAAGCAGGAATATTTCGGTGATGACTCTGAGGCAGCAGACGGTTTCAAGGATGATAACCCGCTGGCTAACTCATCTAACTACCGTGTGTACATGAACAACATTGAGAAACAGTCTGAGCTGGTTGCCTACATCAAGACACTGGATAATGTACGAGAGGTCAATCAGTCTGAACAGGCTGCCAAGACTCTTGGTTCCATTAACCGTATTGTTTCCTATGTATCTGTGGCTGTGATCGTGATCCTGCTGCTGATCGCCATTTTCCTGATCAGTAATACTATTTCCGTTGGTATTACAGTTCGTAAGGACGAGATCGGAATTATGAAATATATTGGTGCTACCGATAGTTTTGTACGTGCACCGTTCCTTCTGGAGGGTATGATCCTGGGACTGATCGGTGCGGGAATTCCACTGATCATTTTGTATTTCTGTTACAATAATGTGGTAACCTATGTATATACCAAGTTCAGCGTACTTCTGGGTGTTGTAGATTTCATTCCGGTTGGACAGATCTACCAGACACTGGTTCCGGTGGCGCTGGCACTGGGAATTGGAATCGGTCTTGTGGGAAGCTTTATTACTACAAGAAAACACTTGAAGGTGTGAGAGTTCTGTTTTACAATAAGGGCGGTTGTTCGCATTCCGCCAGAATATGAGAAGAGGATATGGGGGCTGCTGGAGAGATCTGGCAGTCCTTTTGTATAAAGAGACAGAGAGGGTATTCAGGGCGGACGCATTTGGGCAAATGATATTCCGCGCAAGTCGGGCAACGTTCCGGTGAGCTGGCAGGTAACTGGATAGAACTTATATTGCGAAAATGAGGAGAGCTATAAATGGCAGATAAACAATTTATAAAGGGAGCTGTAACCGGAGTGCTGTGTGCATCTCTGGTACTGGGGGGAGGCTATGTTGGTCTCCAGAAAGCAGGTCGTGCAGGAAGTACAGTGCTGTCGGATGTGGCGGTTACGCAGAAGATTAAGTATCTGGAAGATATTATAGATCAGAATTATCTGGAAGATGTGGATGAGGATTCGCTGAAGGAGGGGATTTATACCGGACTTCTTTATGGGCTGGGGGATCCGTATTCCAGGTATTATACGGAGGAAGAATACGAGGAGGAGATGAGAGACACCGAGGGCTCTTACTCTGGAATCGGTGTGAGCATTACCCAGAATACGGAGGGCGGAATTCTGGTGGTGGATTGTTATGAGGGCAGTCCGGCAGATGAGGCCGGGCTGAAGGCGAATGATGTGATCACGGCCGTGAACGGAACGGATGTAACAGAAATGACGCCTGCTGAGGTATCGAAGATGATCCGGGAAAAGGAGGACGGTACTTCTATCCTGACCGTTTATCACCAGGAGGCAGATGAACCGGAAGAAATTACAGTGACTTTGAGCGATGTGGAGCTGCCCACTGTTTCTTATGAAATGCTGGAGGATTCTATAGGATATTTGCGAATTACAGAGTTTACCATGGTGACACCCCAGCAGTTTGAGGATGCTTACAAAGATCTTCAGGCAAAATGCATGGAGAAGCTGATCATAGATCTTCGTGACAATCCAGGTGGAGTGCTTTCTTCTGTGTGCGATGTGCTGCGCCAGATTTTGCCCAAAGGACTGATCGTGTATACAGAGGACAAATATGGGGAAAAACAGGAGATGAAGTGTGACGGCGACACTCCGATCGACATCCCGCTGGCAGTGCTGGTAAATGAGAACAGCGCCAGTGCATCGGAGATTTTTGCCGGAGCTGTGAAGGATTATGAGATTGGAACGATTGTGGGAACCACCACTTATGGAAAGGGAATCGTTCAGAGCATCCGCCAGCTCTCTGATGGAAGTGCGGTGAAGCTGACTACGGCGAAATATTTTACCCCCAAGGGCAATGATATCCACAAGGTGGGAATCACACCGGATGTGGAGGTGAAACTGGATGCCAGTCTTTTGAACCGAACGGATTATACCCATGACGAGGATAATCAGCTTCAGGCCGCAATAGAGGCGGTTTCTCGTTGACAAAACCACTATGTTGGATTAGAATGGTAAAAGGATTTTTGCAAAATAACGCGCCTGATCTGCGCGATAAACAGGCGAATCAGCCGACAGTTATTTTGTTGACAGGCAATAGCTGTGAAGGCATTGAACAGCTATGACAGGCACAATAAATGTGGAGGAACCATCAATGAAACACAATTTTAAGAAAATCGAGCCGAAATGGCAGAAAAAGTGGGAAGAGCAGCAGGCATTTAAAGCTGTTGACGGAAGTGATAAACCGAAATTCTACGGCCTTGTAGAGTTCCCATACCCAAGTGGTGCGGGAATGCACGTTGGACATATTAAGGCATATTCCAGTATCGAGGTACTTTCCAGAAAGAGAAGAATGCAGGGATACAATGTACTGTTCCCCATCGGATTCGATGCATTCGGACTTCCTACTGAGAATTATGCGATTAAGACGAATACACATCCTCGTGAGATCACAGACCAGAACATTGCGAAATTCACCAATCAGCTGAAGAGTGTTGGATTCTCCTTTGACTGGAGCCGTGTGATCGATACCACACAGGAAGATTTCTATAAATGGACTCAGTGGATTTTCCTGAAGATGTTTGAGAACGGACTTGTTTTCCGTGATAAGACATTAGTTAACTATTGCCCATCCTGTAAGGTTGTTCTTTCCAATGAGGACAGTCAGGGCGGCAAATGCGATATCTGCCACAGCGACGTTATCCAGAAGTCCAAGGATGTCTGGTATTTAAGAATCACCCAGTATGCAGACAAGCTTCTTGAGGGACTGGAGGATGTGGATTATCCGGCGAACATCAAGCAGCAGCAAGTAAACTGGATCGGTAAATCCACAGGTGCTTTCGTAAACTTCTCAGTTGACGGAATTGATGAGACACTGCAGATTTACACCACCAGACCAGATACCCTGTTCGGTGTAACCTTCATGGTTATCGCGCCGGAGCATCCGCTGATCGACAAATATGCTGACCGCATTACCAACATGGATGAGATCAAGGCTTACCGTGAAGAGTGTGCGAAGAAGACTGAGTTCGAGAGAACCCAGCTTGTAAAAGAGAAAACAGGTGTATGCATCCAGGGACTTGAGGGCGTAAACCCTGTAAATGGCAAGAAGATCCCGATCTACATTGCAGACTATGTAATGATGGGATATGGTACCGGCGCGATTATGGCGGTACCGGCACATGACCAGAGAGACTATGATTTCGCCAAGAAATTTGGCATTGACATTATCCAGGTTATCAAGGGCGGCGATATTGAGAAAGAAGCCTACACAGGTGACGGCGAGATGATCAACTCCGATTTCCTGAATGGCTATACAAATAAGAAGGATTCCATCAAGCGCATGCTGGAAGAGCTTGAGAAGAAGGGCATTGGTAAAGCTGGTGTTCAGTATAAGATGAAAGACTGGGCATTCAACCGTCAGAGATACTGGGGCGAGCCAATCCCGATCGTTCATTGTCCGAAGTGCGGTGATGTAGCAGTTCCATATGAGGAGCTTCCGCTTCTTCTGCCGAAGATTAAGGATTTACAGCCAGGTGAGGACTGACAGTCTCCACTTGC
>JABLTR010073217.1_pt1 | contig 23295 bp, 21 predicted proteins | sample 7160071 | NCBI WGS metagenome assembly JABLTR01 (sample SAMN14651230, study PRJNA627086) | human gut metagenome | isolation source: feces | host: Homo sapiens | reverse complement strand
TTCGGTGCGACAATCAATCCGCCACGCTATAAAGAAAGTTGGATTGTTACTGCTGTTGATAAATATGTAGCTACCCTTGAAGGGTCAGTTAACCTTAAATACAAATGGAATCGTCGTAAGCATTTTAAACGTTTACCTTATTTCAGTATTGACTAAAAAAAGAAAATAAAAGCCTATCAATTGATGGGCTTTTTTAATTTACTGACAGTTTTGTGAAATTTTTCTAGGGAGCTTGTCAGTAAAAAGAAACAAGTCTCATCAGAGATTCTTCAGACTATGTTAGAATTATAGTGTAAGATATAGATTCCGCATCAATAAAATAAGGAGGTGAGTCTATGAAAAAAGTAAAGGTATTTTATAATGAAAATTCGGGAAATAATGATGAAGACAAAGTTTTAAAAAAGATTAAGGATTTTTTTGCGAGACCAGAAAACTCAGACTCCCAAGTTGATTTTATTAATCCAGAAAGTCCTGAGGACGCCATTCGTTTGGCCAAAAAAGTAAGTCAGGAGCAAACCGATTTAGTGATTGCTCTTGGAGGTGATGGCACAATCAATAAAATTTGTGGCGGTGTGTTTGAAGGAGGAGCCAAACCGATTTTAGGAATTGTACCAAATGGAACGGTCAATAATTTGTCAAAATCACTTCATATCCCACAAGATTTAGAAGAAGCACTTGATAATTTAAATCATGGAGAAATTCAAAAATTTGATATTGCTAAAGTCAATAATGATTATATGACTTCTAGTCTGACCATGGGAATTTTGGCAGATATTGCTCAAAATGTGAGCGGTTCTGAGAAGAAAAAATTTGGCCCTTTAGCTTATCTTAAGGACGCCTACAAGGTGATTCGCTATAATAAAACGTATCGCATCAAAGTTAAGTATAATGGAAAAACGAAATCATTAAGAACAAAACTATTATTGATTACAATGACGGATACGATAGGAGGAATGCAAGCTTTAGCACCAAAAGCCAAAGTGGACGATGGACTTATCCGCGTTTATTCACTGAAAGAAATTAATTTGTTCAATATCCTCTTTCATTTGAATAAACTTCGTAGAGGTAAATTTGAAGACTCTATGGAAATGACTCATTTTGACACGGATCATTTAGAAATTCTCACACATTCAAAGAAAAAGAAAGACAATCCTTATTCAAGAATTGATGGGGATAAAAGTGACCCGCTTCCATTAGATATTAAAGTTTATCGAAAAGCCCTGACAACGCTTGTTCCTAAAAAGGAATAAGCGTTCGGTCAGTAAATAATAGAAATAAAAAATCAGACCTAAGACTGATGACAAAAAGAGAAAATTTTGATAAAATAGTCTTAGAATTAAATTAAAAAGGGAGGCCAAATATAATGAAAAATATGAATGACAATGATGTTATCTTTGACCAACGAAGCGACGGATTGAATGCATTTTTTAGTAAGATTTATGCATTGATGGGAGCAGGAGTCTTAGTTTCTGCATTAGTTTCTTGGATCATGATTACATTTTTCTTAGATAACATGAGAGCAATTCTCCAAAGTGGAAGTTTATTCTTCCTTGTACTCTGGATTATTCCATTAGTGATGGTGGTATCACTTCAAGGTTTAGCAATGAAAAACTCAAAAATGGCATTACCGATTTTTATCGGATATGCAGCATTTATGGGATTCTTGATTAGCTTCACTCTTTTGATGTATACCGCAACTGATATTACCTTAGCTTTTATTACAGCATCAGCAATGTTCTTTGGTTTATCTGTTTATGGACGATTTACTAAACGTAATTTATCTGGTATGGGTAAAGCTTTAGGAGTCGCAGTTTGGGGCTTGATTGTCGCAATGTTGCTTAATCTTTTCTTTGCTAGTACTGGACTTACAATCCTTATTAGCCTAGTAGGTGTTGTGATTTTCTCAGGTTTGATTGCTTGGGATAATCAAAAAATTACACAAGTTTATAATGCACACAATGGACAAGTGAGTGATGGTTGGGCAATTTCAATGGCACTTTCACTTTACCTTGATTTTATCAACATGTTCCTCTTCCTGCTCCGTCTTTTCGGTATCGCAGGTGGAAATCGCGATTAAAAATAAAAATTACTGACAAAAATTCTGTCAGTAAAAATAATAATAAAAGCTCTGCTATCAGCAGAGCTTTTTTATTTTATAAATCCTTAACAATCACATAGTTAATTTCTAGAGGACCGTGAAGGCCGACTACAAGTTGCATTTCAATATCTCCAGAATTTGAAGGACCAGAAATAAAGTGAATAGTGGAACCAGGCTTCTTGTTTTTATCAAACCAGTCAGCAGCTTGAGTAGAACGAGGCAGCATCCGACTTAATGGAATCACAGAAATATAATGCGTAGGTAGAAAATGCAATGACCGCCCCTGACCGGCTTCAGACTCGACCACGATGGTTGCCGATTCAGCAAGGAAAAATTTGGGAACAGCTACAACAACATTAGAATTTTGAGCGGCTGTGATATTTTCATCACGAAATTCTTTGCCGATTTTCCATTTCACCAAGTTTTCAGAGTTAACATTTACCCCTAAATTTTTAAATTCATCTGTTGTAGGAATCATGACTTGTCCACCACCAGATTTTTCAATTAATTGACGAATGACTTCATTCATTTCAGAAGAAGTTGTTTCAACTAAAGTTGCGGAGACTCGTTCGGATTGAACCTTGGCAATTTCTAACAATTCATCAGAAGTCAAATCAGCTAAATGAGTCTCAGGCAAATCTGAAATTGGCACATAAGGCTCAAAGGGAAGTTCCACACCGCCACGTTTTTCAAACAAAGTTTTCAAGAATTTTGTACGATTTTCAATAGTTCCAGTCATTTTTATTTACCTGCCTTATGTTTTTTATACCACTGACGGAATTGCTCTTTGTGCGGAGGAGCAATTGGCAAATCGCGCACATCCGTCCAACCTTTGGCTAATGCTGGCGCTTTTCTGACCGCACCATATTCAAAAATTGAACCTTCAACAGTGACTTCTTTAGCTTTAGGTAAGACATTCAGACCCGTATGCGCCATATTGATAGCCATGCCAAACAAAGCTGGACTGCTCGTTCCTCTCCCAATCGTATTCATTTCAAAATTAACAAAAGAGCCGTCATGATGCATATTGAGATCATCTTCCATGACCTTACGATGTTCAATCAAAAGTTCATGCAAAGAAATTTTGACAGGACAAGTTTCGGTACAAGCCCCACAAAGCGTTGAGGCGTAAGGCAAATCGCCATATTGCTCATAACCACCTAAAACAGGCGATAAGACAGAACCGATTGGACCCGGATAAATCGAACCATAAGCATGTCCACCAATTTGACGATAGACTGGGCAAACATTCAGACAAGCCCCACAACGGATACATTGCAGCACAGCTTCAAAAGCAGTCCCAATCGCATTAGAGCGTCCATTATCAACAATGACAACATGGAAATCCTCAGGACCATCAGATTCATCGTCAGCCTGCTGACCGGCAAAAGTAACATAAGTTGTCAGTTTTTGGCCAACAGCCGAGCGAGCCAGCATATTATCTAAAATTTCAGCTTCTTTGATAGAAGGCACAATCCGTTCCATTCCCATCAGTACAATCTGTGTCTTAGGAATTGAAATCGTCAAATCAGCATTTCCTTCATTGGTAGACAGATTAATATCGCCCGTATTGGCAATGGCAAAATTACAACCGGTAATCCCTACTTCAGATTTCAAGAAAAGTTTACGCATGGTATCACGCGCACAACGTGCCAGATTGACAGGATTATTGTCGCCTTCATATCCTAATTTTTTAGCAAAAATTTCGCGGATTTGGTCGCGGTTTTTGTGCAAAGCTGGAAAAACAATATGTGAAGGCTCATCCCAGTCGGCCACTTGCAAAATAAATTCGGCAAGGTCGGTTTCTAAAATATCCATATCGTCAGCCAGTGAGACCAACATTGGATCAATATCCACTTCGGTAGTCACCATTGATTTTGATTTGACAATCTTTTTGGCATTTTTTTCAAGAACAATGCGTTTAACATAATCATTGGCTTCTTTAGCATCAGCAGCAAAGAAGACGTGACCACCACGAGCGGCCCCATTATCTGAAAACTCTGTCAGATAATGGGGTAAATATTTCAAAGTATGTTGACGAATTGATTCTGCGATATTGCGCCATTCCTGCCAATTGCCTAGTTCATCACGTGCTAATTCTCTCTTGTCCCATTGGGCATCTTGTGCTTTAGCCACCGCAGCCTTGGCAAATTGGTCTTTTTTACTTTCTTCTAAACGTTCAGCGAAAGTTTTTGTACTTGTTGAAAGTCCCATTTTCTCCCCCCTATGCTCTTATGAATTCTGGATTTTTCACAGTATCGATTCGTTCCAAATCAACATTTGTGTTTAAAATTTCGGCGATATGCATCACTCTTATTTTTTTGCCTTCACGATTTAGTTTTCCAGCAATATTCATCAAACAACCAAGGTCGGCAGAGATTAAAATTTCAGCACCTGTTGATAAGATATCATTTGTTTTTTCAGTGACCATCATTTCCGAAATTTCAGGAGATTTAACTGAGAAAGTTCCACCAAAACCACAACAATTTTCTAAATGAGGAAGAGGTAGAACTTCAAGACCTTTCACTTTATCTAATAAGATAAATGGCGCTTCTCGTTCGCCTAAGATTCTTGTCATGTGGCAAGAACGATGATAAGTGGCCTTTTCACCCTTAAAAGTTGCGCCAAGGTCCTCAAGACCTAAGACACGGTAAAGAAATTGGGTAAATTCATAAGATTTATTGGCCAAATCAATGGCTTTTTGCTTATAAGGGTCACCTTCATCAAACATATGAGGGTATTCTGTAAACATCCCTGAGCAAGAACCAGCAATACCAACAACATAATCAGAAGATTCAAAGGCATCAATCTGATTTTTGATTGTTGGCATAGATTCTTTGACTAAGCCAGAATTATAAGTGGGCTGTCCACAGCAAATTTGTCCTTCTGGTAAATCTGTTTCAATCCCTAAACGTTCAAGGACTTCAACCATTGCAATTCCAACTTGTGGAAACATTAGGTCCATCACACAAGTGGAGAATATTGAAACTTTCATAAGTGCTCCTTAGTATTTTGAAATCTTTGTTAAATATTGGACATCTTCTAGAGATGTATGCTCTTTCATTATAAGCCGATTCATTTAGATTTTCAAAAAATGGAGCTGTCAAAAGAATTTGACAGACTGTTGTTTATTGGGATAGATTAAAAAAAATACCAGTCAGAGACTGGTATAAGCATCATTTATTGGGGGTTAAAAAGAGTTTTTCGAGTTGTCTAGCCACCCCATCCTCATCATTTGTCCAAGGAAGAATTTCACTGGCGTAAGGAGTTAGTCTAGCAGAAGCATTTTTCATAGCATAGGCTTGAGGTGCAAGTTTAAACATCTCAATATCATTATGTTCATCACCAAAAGCAATAAGATTTTCTAGCGGGATATCAAGAACTTTAAGAAGGTGATTAAGGCCTGAAGCTTTAGAGATTCCTTTAGGGACGACTTCTAAAATTCCATTTGGACCACCCCAAACGCCCACATCTATTTTGCCATTATAATGACGTTTCATTTCCTCAGCCAAGGCTAATTTATCTTTTTGACGAGTCGAAAGAAGTACCGCGTGGGGATTTTCGGTAACTCGGTCTGCCCGGAGACGATTATAGGGCTGGAATTTTTCTACACCAAAAAGTTTAGGTTCAACGTTACGGAAAGTGTTTAGAAAGAACTTTCTACGATATTCAACAGCAAAAAAATGTAGATTAAAGTTTTGCTGATGACGCAGAAGGTCAAAAATAAAAGAACGGTCAATATAATAAGACTTAGTGTGTTCCCAGTTTTTATCATTTGGCATTGAAATCAAAGCACCATTAAAATTGATGACCGGGCTAGTCAACTCAAGCTCACGATAAACATCCAAAGACATTCTAAAAGGACGTCCAGTTGTGATGCAAATAATATGTCCAAGTGATTCTACCTGTTTAAAAATATATTTGGTATAACGGCTGATTGAACGTCCATCGGACTGCAAAGTAGTACCATCTAAATCAATCGCAATCAGTTTACGTTCTTTGTAGTTCTCCATTCAAACTCCCCTTAGTCTAAAATTTAGTTATCAATTTATTCATTATAACATAGATATAAGCTGGAAAGGAATTACCCAAGTTCTACGAACAAGAAAGGGCTTTTCAAAAAATTCGTTCGTCATTACCGAACGATCAAAGGATTTAGAGTAGTTTTTATGCTAAATTTCTTGTTTCCTTAATCAAAACTGATTAGAATAATAATATAATGTTTTTTTATTTTATGACGTGTTTGCTTTTTAAGCAAAGACAACTTTTTATCAAAGGGTTGAAATTTTAATCTTAGACCCTAAAAGGAGAAATTATTCGTGAACAAGTTCTTTAAACTTGAAGAAAACGGCACAACAGTTGGCCGTGAAATAATGGCTGGATTGACTACATTCTTTGCCATGAGTTATATCCTCTTTGTTAACCCACAAGTTTTGGGGACAACAGGGATGCCTGTCCAAGCAGTTTTCTTAGCAACTATTTTAGCTTCTATTGTTGGGACACTTGCAATTGCTTTAATCGCTAATGTTCCTTACGCTCTGGCTCCCGGAATGGGCTTAAATGCTTTCTTTGCTTACACGGTTGTATTGTCACTTGGTTACACTTGGCAAGAGGCCTTGGCAATGGTCTTCATTTGTGGGATTATCAATATTATCATCACTTTTACTTCAATTCGTAAAGCAATCATTCTTGGAATTCCAGAAAGCTTGCAACATGCCATTGGTGGTGGGATTGGGATTTTCATTGCCTACATTGGGATTAAAAACGCTGGAATTTTGCGCTTCATCGCTGACCCAGGAACTTATGTGAACAATCACGGAACAATTACAGCAAATTCATCAATTGTTCCAGAGCTTGTAACTTTTAATAACCCAGGAGTGTTGGTAGCACTTGTTGGGATTGTCGTGACAATGTTCTTTGTCATTCGTAAATGGCGGGCAGGGATTTTGCTTTCAATCTTGGTAACAACTATCTTGGCTCTTTTGACTGGCGTGGTTAAAGTTGATGTGAATACTTTATTTGCTGAAAATAATTTGGGGACTGCAATCAATCAAATGGGAACAACCTTTGGTGCAGCATTTGGTCCAAAAGGATTTGGTTCTTTATTCTCTGATTCATCACGTTATATTGAAGTATTAATGACAGTTCTTGCTTTCTCATTGACTTCAATCTTTGACCCAATCGGAACTTTCATCGGAACTGGTCGCGCGACAGGAATCTTTACTGATGAAGATTTGAAAGACATGGAAACAAGCCATGGTTTCTCATCAAAAATGGACAAAGCTTTGTTTGCTGACATGATTGCTACTCCAATCGGAGCAATTTTCGGAACATCAAATACAACCGTTTATGTTGAGTCTGCTGCCGGAATCGGTGCAGGAGGACGTACTGGTCTTGCATCAGTTGTAACAGCAATTATGTTTGCTATCTCAAGCTTGTTCTTACCACTTCTTGCGATTGTTCCAACACAAGCAACAGCACCAATTTTGATTATCGTTGGGATGATGATGCTTGGTTCATTTAAAGAAATTAAATGGGGTGATTTGACAGAAGCGATTCCTGCTTTCTTCGCCTCAGTATTCATGGGACTTGCTTATTCAATCTCTTACGGGATTGCAGCTGGATTTATCACTTATATCCTTGTCAAATTATTCACCGGAAAAGTGAAAGAAATTAAACCTGTAATTTGGGTCGTTGCTCTCTTGTTCTTAATTAACTTTGCAGTATTGGCTGTCTTATAAACAATAAAAACTCATCAAAAATATTTGATGAGTTTTCTTATTAAAATTTGTAGATTACAATATTAGAAGTGTGAGTATTATTATAAATAAAACAAATTTATTAGTTATTTGAATGTGGTAAAATTCAAATTTTGAGAAAGATAAATAGTATATTAAAAATAAAAGTAATAAATTCGGAACATTTAATAAATTGTGGTAAAATCAAATCATGAAAAAAATCATTTCTCTTATCGTGAGTTTTATTGCAGTCTTTGTTATCGGTATCTTCATTGGTCACTCTATTCTTCCGCCACACCCACTTGTAGCAGCAAAAGACCGTCCTATTTATCCGACGATTTATATTACTGGCTCAAGTGGCTATGCGTCAACGATGGATACAATGATTAATAGTGTTACTGCGGACAAAGATACCCGTGCTAAAAAAGGGCTGACAATTGTGGTTGACACAGAACACAATTATTCACTCAAAGTGACTGGAACAATTGACAAACGTAATGCCTATCCGACAATTGAGGTCGGAATGGTCAAAGGAACGAATAATTCCGATAAATATGAAGCCTCATTAATGGCTATCATGTCTTATCTCGGTAAGCATTATAACGTTGCTTATGCCAACGTTTTGGGCTATTCAGCTGGTGGCGGTGGTGTTTACCATTATTTGATTGACCATGGTTATGACCGAAGCCTTCCGCCGATTAAAAAGTTTGTTTCTCTTGATGGTCAGTACAATGCTTGTACGGCACAGCCTGACCAAACGCTTGCACAAGTTCTTGCTGACGGACCCCAAATTAAAACAAAATATTATGATTTTTGGTTGAAAAATTATGAACGTGTGGATAAAAATATCCAAGTTGTGCTACTAGAAGGAGCTTATGATACTAAGAAAGAAACCGACGGTACAGTTCCTTGGGCTGACGGCTTCTCAATTTATCCTTTGCTGATAAAAAATGGAAACTCTGCTACTCATTATCTAATAGAAGGAACAAACACCGAGCATACGGAAATGCCAAGCAATCAAAAAGCAATTGGCTATGTCAAAACCTTCTTTTATGAATAAGCTTTATTTAAAAATGATAAATTGTCTCTATTTGGGGACAATTTTTTTTAATGTATTTACTATAAAATGACAGGTAATCAGCAAAATACTTCATTTAAATCATAGAGCCTGATGTATTGACAGTTGGCTTTAAGTAACGGTATAATGAAATTATGGATTTGAAAAATGGAATATTTATTTTTGGAACGGTTCTGACAATATTTTTTGCAGGTCTGACTACTATTTTCTGGTGGAAAATCAGGAAGTTGAAAGATTTACGGACCTTACGATTGGGGCGCTTATCCTTTTTTGTCCTACTTTTTTTGTGGGTGACGATAAATGGAATTATTGGTTCTGGATTAGCCTTGACAGAATTACAACAAAAAGTACTACTTTGGCTACTTTTTGCCGAAGCTTTTATAATATTATTATTGATACCAATGACAATAGGAATTGTTGTTCCCATTAGTATTGTTGTTTTAACGATTAAAATGTGGCGAAGAGAGTCAAAATCCATTGGTAATCTTTTATTGCCTATTGTTGTTTTGGCATTTTTACTAATTGACTGGGTTTATCTGTCTATGGGAAGACTACCAGATAGTTGGATTTGGTTGAAGATTTTAGGAATTGTTTATCCAGTCCTATCAATTTATTTGGCTTGGCAGTTTGGTATTTTCTTTTTATCAAGTTGGGTTTATGGACGACGCGTCCGAAAACAAAGAGCAGCCTATCATGTTGTCTTAGGGGCTGGTCTTATTCAAGGAGAGCATGTTGGAAAATTATTAGGAAATCGAATTTTAGCAGCAGTCAAAGCCGTGCGAGATAATGAAACTATTTTGGTTTTTTCAGGCGGACAAGGTCCAGATGAAAAAATTTCAGAAGCGAGAGCCATGCAAAAATATGCAGTAGAAGTGCTCGGCTTTCCAATTGAGCGAACTATGCTTGAAGACCAATCTAGAACGACATATGAAAACTTGGTTTTTTCTTCTCGCCTAATTAAAGAAAAATTTATGTTTTTCACGTCCGATTATCATGTGTTTCGGGCGGCACTCTTTGCAGCAACTTTAAAAATTGATGCTCAAGGAGGAAAAGGAGGAAAAACAGCGATGTATTATCGTGTTCCCGCCTTTATTCGTGAATTTATTGCAGTTATGAATTATGAAAAGAGAAAACATATTAAATGGGTGGGAATCATTGTTGCTTTTTTCCTTGTTATTGCTATCTTTTCGCAAATCGGTTATCTTTGGAATAATAGATAATAGTAAAAAGTTACTGACAGACTGGTTAGTAACTTTTTTTGTGACAAAATTATATTTTTTTCGTATAAAATAGTATGCTGACAGCAATTGATGAAAATAATAAAATAATAAACTTACTGGAATTAGACCGCAAAGAATTGACCGGAAAATTTTATTGTCCTTCTTGTCATTCAGAGCTACTTATTAAAAATGGGCAGATAAAAGTTCTTCATTTTGCCCATAAATCTCTAAAGAGCTGCAATTTATGGTTGGAAAATGAGTCAGACCAGCATTTAGGTTTGAAAAAAATATTATATCAGTGGTTTAAAAAGACTGACAAAGTCGAAATTGAACGCTATTTGCCCGAACTTAACCAAAGACCAGATTTATTAGTAAATGACAAAATCGCTATTGAGATACAATGCTCTCATTTATCTATTAAGCGTCTCAAAGAACGTACAGAAAATTATAAGGCGCATGGCTTTAAAGTGCTTTGGTTGATGGGAAAGGATTTATGGCTGGCTGAACAGGTGACAGAACTTCAAAAAAATTTAGTTTATTTCTCGGAAAATAGAGGATTCTTTTATTGGGAGTTAGATTTTCAGAGGAAAAAATTAAGATTAAAATCTCTTATTCATGAGGATTTACGTGGCAGAATCATTTGCTTACAAGAGGAAATTCCTTTTGGAAAAGGACGACTTATTGCGCATCTACGCTTACCTTATTTGGCTCAAAAACTGGTGAAAATTCCTACTTTTAAAGATTCTAAACTTTCTAGTTTTATTCGTCAGCAATTATACTATCAATCACCAAAATGGATGAAAATTCAAGAAAAATATTATCAAAAAGGAGAAAATTTACTGACGAAAAAATTTGAAGGTCCATACATTGCTCCACTAGGTTTAAATTTACTAGAGAATTTTACTGACGAAATGACAATCACAACTTTTACTCAGATTGATCAAAATGTTAAGCTTTACTATGAAAATTTTTTAATAAATTTCCAAAGAAATAGCCTTGAAATGCTCTATCCTCCCCGTTTCTATGCTATAATGGGAAAGCAGAAGAAGGAAAAATAATAGGATTTTATTATTTTATTTTATTCTCATTATTATAAGAAATAAGAGTTTTAAGCTAAAAAGGAGTACCAATTATGGTAAAAAATAGAAATGAAATCCCTGAAGCCTTGACTTGGGATTTGACAACAATTTTTTCAACAGATCAAAAATGGGAAACAGAATTAGAGAAGGTAAAAAAAGAGCTTTCACTTGTTGAGACAAATGATAAAGGTCATTTACTTGATTCAGCAGAAACTTTACTGACAATTACTAAAAATATGCTATCAATTTCTCAAAAAGTTGAAAAGCTTTATGTTTATGCTTCAATGAAAAATGATCAAGATACAAGAGAAGCAAAGTATCAAGAATATCAATCAAAAGCAACGGCCCTCTATGTTAATTTTGGGGAAAGCTATGCCTTTTATGAACCTGAATTTTTAAAAATTACAAAAGAAACCTACGAAAAATGGTTAGAAACCCTTCAGGAATTGAAAAATTACGATCACATGTTTGAACGTTTATTTGCTAAAAAAGAACATATCCTTAGTCAAAAAGAAGAAAAAATATTGGCGGCAGCGGGTGAAATCTTTGAAAGTCCTTCGGAGACTTTTGAAATTTTCGATAATGCAGATGTTAAATTTCCTTTTGTTAAAAATGAATTGGGTGAAAAGATTCAGTTGACACATGGAAATTATAGCTCTCTTATGGAAAGTAAAAACAGGGAAGTAAGAAAAGCGGCTTATGAAGCACTTTACAGCAATTATGAACAATATCAACATACCTATGCAAAAACTTTGCAGACCAATGTAAAAGTTCATAATTTCAATGCCCAAATACGCGCATATGACTCAGCACGTCAGGCAGCTTTGATGAGTAATTTTGTTCCAGAAAAAGTTTATGACGTCTTGATAGAAGGCATTCATCAACACTTACCACTTTTACATCGCTATATTGAATTACGTAAGAAAATCTTAGAAATTTCTGATTTCAAAATGTATGATATCTATACTCCATTATCTAATTTAGATTATAAATTCAATTACACTGAAGGAGTTAAGAAAGCGCAAGAAGTGCTTGCAATTTTTGGTGAAGAGTATAGTCAGAAAGTTAAAGCGGCTTTTGATGAACGTTGGATTGATGTTGAAGAAAATGTCGGGAAACGGTCAGGGGCATACTCAGGTGGTTCTTATGATACCAAGGCATTCATGTTACTCAATTGGCAAGGAACATTGGACGATCTTTTTACATTGGTTCATGAGATGGGGCATTCTATTCACAGCACTTTTACGAGGGAAAATCAGCCTTATGTTTATGGGGATTACCCAATCTTCTTAGCAGAGATTGCTTCAACTACCAATGAAAATATTTTAACTGAGACTTTGCTCAAAGAAAGTAATGATGAAAAGGAACGTTTTGCTCTTTTAAACCATTGGTTAGATAGTTTTCGAGGAACCGTATTTCGTCAAAGTCAATTTGCTGAATTTGAACAAAAAATTCACGAAGTCGATGCTGAAGGTGAAGTGTTGACGAGCGAATTTTTGAATTCTCTTTATGGCGAACTTAATGAAAAATATTATGGCTTATCTGCCAAAGAAAACCCTGAAATTCAGTTTGAATGGGCAAAAATTCCTCATTTCTATTATAATTTTTACGTTTTTCAATATGCAACTGGCTTTGCCGCAGCCTCATTTCTAGCTGAAAAAGTGGTGCATGGTTCGGTTACTGACCGTCAAAATTATCTTGATTATTTAAAAGCTGGTTCGTCAGCCTACCCACTAGACGTGATTGCAAAAGCTGGAGTCAATATGGAATCTACAGATTACTTAGAGTCTGCTTTTAAGCTTTTTGAAAAACGTTTGAATGAATTAGAAAAATTAGTTGAAAAAGGAGTCCATCTTTAAAAATGGTTGAAACATATAAGAGCACAAGTAACCCCATGATGAATCGACCAGTTGTCAAAGCCGAGTTAGTCGAATGGATGCGTTCAAGTCAAACACAAGTGACTGGAGAACTTGCAGAAGTCCTAAACTTTGCTAAAGAAAATAACATTCCTGTTATTCCACATGAAACAGTTCTCTATTTTCAAATGCTATTGAGTCTGCTCAAGCCTAAAAGAATTCTGGAAATTGGGACAGCTATTGGTTTTTCAGCCTTAGTAATGGCACAAGAAGTTCCAGAAGCTGAGATTGTGACCATCGATCGTAATCCTGAAATGATTGAGCTAGCCAAGAAAAATTTAACTAAATACGATCATCGCAATCAAATTCAGCTTAAAGAAGGAGATGCTGCAGATGTTTTGCAAGAATTAAAAGGTCCATTTGATCTTGTTTTCATGGATTCAGCCAAGTCGAAATATGTTGAATTCTTACCTAAATCACTTGAATTGCTTTCAGAAAATGGCCTTATCCTAATGGATGATGTTTTTCAAGCTGGTGAAATATTGTTGCCAATCATGGAAGTTAAAAGAAATCAACGAGCTTTGGAACGAGGCTTAAGAAAACTTTTTGATGAAGTTTTTGATAATCCTAAATATATGACCAGCGTTCTTCCGCTAGGTGATGGATTATTAATGATAAAAAAGCATAAAAATTGCTGATATAAGTCTCAGTAATTTTAGAAAGTTTTTTTGCATAAATAAAGCTTTCTTTAATTTTTTATGATATAATTACAACAACTTAAAAATAAAAGTGTGTTTTTAGTACAAAAAGCTACAAACATCGAATGATGCGAAGGAGAATATCTTGAAATTCAAAAAACTCGGATTAGTTATGGCTACAGTCTTTGCCGGAGCCGCATTGGTAACCTTGTCTGGTTGCTCAAGCAGTGATTCAGCAAGCAAGGATATCATCACAATGAAAGGTGATACCATTCGCGTTTCTGATTTATACAAGGAAGCTAAACAATTCCCGTCACAACCGACAAATACTTTGCTTCAAAATTTAACCTTTGATAAAATTTTTACTAAAGATTTTGGAAAAGAAGTTACTGATAAAGATGTCAACAAAAAAGTTAAATCTCTCAAAGATCAGTATGGAAGCCAATTTGCCTCAGCTTTGCAACAACAAGGTTTGACAGAAGCAAGTTTCACACCATACATGCGTACACAAATGCTTGAGCAAGCAGCAATTGACCACGAAATCGAAGCAACGCAATATACTGATGCAAATCTCAAAAAAGCTTGGGAATCTTATCATCCAGATGTAACAGCTTATGTTGTTTCTGAAACTTCAAAAGATGCAGCGACTAAAGCTTTAGATGCTGCTAAAAAAGATGATGCTGGTAAAGCAAGCTTTGAGAAAACAAATGCTGCAAATAAAGTCACTTTTAATTCAACATCAACAACTGTGCCAACTGAGGTTCAAACTGCAGCATTTAAGTTCAAAAATGGTGAATTTTCAAGCGTAATTGAATCTACTAGTGCATCAACTGGTGCTACTTCTTACTACATTGTTGAGATGGTTAAATCTTCTGAAAAAGGTAGTGATATGAACAAGTATAAAAAAGAACTTAAAAATGTCATTAAAGCTGAAAAAGAACAAGATACAACCTTTGTCAGCGGAGTTATTGCTAAGTACCTTAAAAAGAATAATGTCACTGTGAAAGAATCTGCTTTTGCATCAATCTTCTCACAATTCACTCAAACATCAAGTACATCTTCATCTAAATAATTTAATAAAAATCAACTTTAAAGAGAGCTCAAAATGGTGAGAATGAGCAAGTTGATAAAAGTGCTTACAGCAGAGAGAACTGCTCTAACAACCAAAGTAAGATGATAGAAATTCTATCGTGAATAAGGGTGGTACCGCGGTATAACTGTATGCGCCCCTTTGTTTACGGTAGAATTTTATTGTTTTATTGTGAAAACATTAACAAAGTATACAAGAATAAGTTTATTGCTAAGCTATAAACTTTTTATAAAAGGAGAAAATAATGAAAACCATGACTTCCGCAGAAGTTCGCCAAATGTTCCTCGACTTTTTCAAATCAAAAGGTCATACTGTTGAACCTTCGCAAAGTCTTGTTCCTGTGAATGACCCAACTTTGCTTTGGATTAATTCAGGAGTAGCAACACTAAAAAAATATTTTGATGGTTCAGTCGTTCCTGAAAATCCAAGATTGACTAATGCTCAAAAAGCGATTCGGACAAATGATATTGAAAATGTCGGAAAAACAGCCCGTCACCACACCATGTTTGAAATGCTTGGAAATTTTTCAATTGGTGATTATTTCCGTAATGAAGCGATTGCTTTTGCTTGGGAATTATTGACAAGTTCTGAATGGTTTGAGTTTCCAGCAGAAAAACTTTATATCACTTATTATCCAGCTGATAAAGATACCTATAATCGCTGGGTTGAAGTTGGAGTTGATCCAACACATCTTGTCCCAATTGAAGATAATTTCTGGGAAATTGGTGCTGGTCCTTCAGGTCCAGATACAGAAATATTCTTTGACCGTGGGGAGATTTACGACCCAGAGCATGTTGGTTTGAAATTATTGGCTGAAGATATTGAAAATGACCGTTATATCGAGATTTGGAATATTGTTTTGTCACAATTTAATGCGAATCCAGCGATTCCACGTTCGGAATATCCTGAATTACCACAGAAAAATATTGATACGGGAATGGGGCTTGAACGGATGGTCTGCATTATTCAAGGTGGTAAAACAAACTTTGATACAGACCTATTCTTGCCAATTATTCGCGAAATTGAGAAACTCTCTGGAAAAACTTACAGTCCAGACAGTGAAAATATGAGTTTCAAAGTGATTGCTGACCATATTCGCTCACTTTCATTTGCTATTGGTGATGGTGCTTTGCCAGGAAATGAAGGGCGTGGTTATGTTCTGCGTCGTTTACTTCGTCGCGCGGTTATGCACGGTAAAAAATTGGGAATTCAAGGTAAATTTTTAGCTTCACTCGTGCCAACTGTTGGTAAAATCATGCAATCTTATTATCCAGAAGTTCTCGAAAAAGAAGATTTCATTATGCAAATTATTGACCGTGAAGAAGAAACTTTCAATCGGACGATTGATGCAGGTCAAAAATTGATTGATGAGCTTTTGGTAAATCTTAAGGCTGAAGGTAAAGATAGAATTGAAGGGGCTGATATTTTCCGCCTCTACGATACATATGGATTCCCTGTCGAATTAACCGAAGAATTGGCAGAAGATGAAGGATTCAAAATTGACCATGAAGGATTCAAAGTAGCTATGAAAGCTCAACAAGACCGTGCGCGTGCGGCTGTGGTTAAGGGTGGCTCAATGGGTGCTCAAAATGAAACTTTGTCTTCTATCGAAGTGGACTCAAAATTCCTTTATGAAGATAAAAAAGCCCAAGCAAAATTACTCGTGGCTATAAAAGATGATGAGCTTGTTGATGAAGTTACTGGCAAAGCTCAATTAGTATTTGATGTGACGCCTTTCTATGCTGAAATGGGTGGTCAAGTGGCTGACCATGGAGTCATTAAAAATGCTGATGGTCAAGTGGTGGCAACTGTATTAGATGTTCAACATGCACCGCATGGACAAAATCTTCATTCTGTGGAAACTATCTCACCACTTAAAGTTGGGGAAACTTATACTTTAGAAATTGATGAAGAACGTCGTTCTGCTGTTGTAAAAAACCATACAGCGACTCACTTACTTCATGCTGCTTTGCATAATATTGTTGGGAATCACGCACTACAAGCTGGTTCACTTAATGAGGTAGAATTCTTACGTTTTGACTTCACTCACTTTGCTCAAGTAAGCAAAGAAGAGTTGGCTGAAATTGAGCGTCAAGTTAATGAAGTGATTTGGCAATCATTGAAAGTTGAAACGATTGAAACCTATATTGCTACAGCAAAAGAAATGGGTGCAATGGCTCTTTTCGGTGAAAAATATGGTAAAAATGTTCGTGTTGTAAAAATTGGAGATTATTCAATCGAACTTTGTGGAGGAACACATACGCAAACAACTTCTGAAATTGGTCTTTTCAAGATTATTAAAGAAGAAGGAATTGGTTCTGGTGTGCGCCGGATTATTGCTGTGACAGGTCAAAAAGCTTATGAAGCTTTCAAAGATGCTGAAAATACTTTGAGCGAAGTGGCTGGATTGGTTAAAGCACCACAAGCTTCACAAATCGTCGCAAAAGTTTCTAACTTACAAGATGAACTTAAAGCAGCTCAAAAAGAAAATGATGCTTTAGCTGGCAAACTTGCAGCGAGCCAATCAGATGAAATCTTCAAAAATGTACAAAGAGCTGGTTCTGTAAGCTTTATTGCGAGTCAAGTAACTGTTCCTGATGCCAAAGGCTTACGTAATTTGGCAGATATTTGGAAACAAAAAGAATTGTCAGATATCCTCGTTTTAGTCGCTACAATTGGTGAAAAAGTAAGTCTTTTAGTGGCTTCTAAATCATTAGATGTAAAAGCGGGTAATTTAGTTAAAGAATTAGCACCATTTGTTGATGGTCGTGGTGGTGGAAAACCAGATATGGCTATGGCTGGTGGTTCAAATGCAGCAGGAATTCCTGAACTTTTGACAGCTGTTGCTGAAAAATTAGGATAGGACAAGAATATCGTAGATCATCTACGATATTTTTTCTTTTTTGGTCAGCAAGTATTTGTGGTAAAATGAGAAAAATACTTGAAAGAGAAGTCTAAAATGAAGATAGCGATTTTGGGGGATTCAATCACAAATGGATTTGGTATGGACGAAGGAGGAACATCAAATATTCTGGCAAGATTAATTGAGAAAAAAGAGCCAGATGTTAAAGTTTTGCTTCATGGAATCAATGGAGATGATACTTACGGAGGACTTCTTCGACTAAAATATGTTGTTGAGGAAAAAGCTGATTTAAATATCATTTTCTTTGGGGCAAATGATGCTTCACCTTATCATTTGATTCGGCCAAAAGAATTTCAGGATAATTTAGAGCAAATGATTGCACAGCTGGATGCAAAAAGAACAGTTCTAATTACTCCTCCGTTTTATAATGATGACGAACCGACGCATTATAGTCGGCTGTCTGAGGTTGAACTTTTTAGACAAGCAACAATTGATTTGGCAAAAGAAAAATCGCTCAAGTTGATTGATATTTACCAGGTCATGTTGGAACAAGAAAACCCAAAAGCCTTGTTAAGAGCTGATGGTTTACATTTTACTTTAGAAGCTTACCGGCTTTTGGTTGAGGAAATTTTGACTGTGATAAAAAATTTTATTCAATAATTTTTACAAAATCATTGGTAGGGTAACGCCGATGGGGATAACCTGCTTTTAAGGGTTTACCAAGAGGGAGCATTAGGATAGGTTCAAGCTTTTGAGGAATATTTAAAAATTCCATTATTTTTTGGAAATCAGTACCGCGCATAGGATTAGACTCGTAGCCAAATGCTCTGATTGTATGCATCAGATTCATGGCAAAAAGTCCGTTATCAAATCTGAGCCCTTCGTTACTGATATCCTCGGGATGAAGTTTTAGATAAGTATGTACTCGACTAGTTTTTTCTGTCAGCTGATTTTCTGAAATGATGTGATTTTCTAAATTGAATTTCATAATTTTTTGAATATCGTAGTTACTTTTGTCGCCAAAAATTAGAAATACTGCGGAGGCATCGGCAATTTGTTGTTGCTTGAAAGAAATATTTTTCAAGATTTCTTGTTTTTCCTTATTTTTGACAACGAAGACTTTCCAAGGTTGGAAATTATTTCCTGAAGGGGCATTAGCCGCATGGCTAAGAATATCCATAATTTCTTGGTTGCTGATTTGTGCTGTGGGATCAAAAGTTCTGACGGATTTGCATCCATCTAAAAAGTCTAATTGTGTCATTCTTGTTCTCCTTGATTTATTGATGGAGTTATTATAATATAATAGAGTATAAAAAGATAGTACGCACTTTTTTGTTACTGTAAAAATGTTAAGGAGCACAAATGGATCAAGAATGTGGTGTGAGTAAAGTCATGGATATTTTTGGGGGAAAATGGAAATTAAAAATTCTTTGGATAATATGTAATCATGAGGGGATTCGTTTTAATCAATTGCGAAGAGAAGTTAACGGAATTACTAATGTGATGTTGACGAGGTCTTTAGAGCTTTTGATGGAACACGATTTGGTTATCCGCAAAGATTTTCAGACCATTCCACCACATGTTGAATATTATTTGACCAAAAAAGGAGAAGATTTAGTACCCTTTATGCAGCAACTAGATCTTTGGGGGCGAGAAAATCTGTAATTGCCTAACATTTTTGTGGTCTTATGGTAAAATTAAATTAAGAGATTCTTGGAGAATGATGAATATGGTAAAAAATACAGAAGATAAGCCGCTAGCTCAGAATAAAAAAGCACGGCATGATTATGAAATTTATGAGACTTTTGAGGCGGGAATTGTGCTGACAGGAACGGAGATTAAGTCGGTTCGGCAGGCAAAAATTCAGCTCAAAGATGGGTTTGCCAGAGTTCGCAATGGCGAAGTTTGGCTATCAAATGTTCATATTGCGCCATTTGAGCAAGGAAATATTTTTAATGTTGAGGAGTTGCGCACGAGAAAATTATTGCTCAATAAAAAAGAAATTGCTAAGATTGATAAAGAATTATCAGGAACAGGAATTACTTTTATTCCTTTAAAAGTTTATTTGAAAAATGGCTTTGCCAAAGTGCTGATGGGACTTGCTCGAGGTAAAAAAGATTATGATAAGCGAGAAAGCCTTAAACGCAAAGAGCAAAATCGCGATATTGCAAGACAGCTTAAAGCTTACAATCGTTAACAATGATTAAAAATACTGACAGAGCGACTGTCAGTATTTTTTTACTAGTTTGTCAGTAATTATAGAAAAGAATTCTAAAGAAAAAAGTATTTACGTTCCATTTACCTTGTATTTACTAAGTGTTTACAAGCGGTTCGGTCTTTCGATGATAAAATAGTTTTGTAAGCAAAAAGCTTAACAACTTATTTAGAAATTAATTGGAGAAACTTCTCATGAAAAAGAAAATTCTTGTTGGTCTTATTACTGCTGGTGCATTGTTGACTTTGGCGGCCTGTGGTTCATCAAATGGTTCATCATCTAGCAGCTCTAGTTCTTCTGACAAAGCTTTGTCAGGAAAAATTATCGCTGGAGGTTCAACAGCTCTTCAACCATTAGCACAACAATCGTCAACGGAATTTATGGCTAAAAATCCTTCTGTTCAAGTAACTGTGCAAGGTGGTGGGTCTGGTGTCGGCTTGACCCAAGTGGCTGCTGGTTCTTTCCAAATTGGGAACTCTGACATTTTTGCTGAGGAAAAATCCGGAATTGATGCTTCAGCAATTACTGACCATAAAGTAGCAGTTGTTGGTTTTGCCCTAATTATTAACGCTAAAACTGATGTGAAAAATTTAACTTCACAACAATTGCAAGACGTCTTTACTGGTAAAGTGACAAACTGGAAAGAAGTGGGTGGTTCAGATCAAAAGATTACTGTTATCGGTCGAACTGAAGGGTCTGGAACACGCGTGAATTTCGATAAGTTTGCACTGGGTGGTGCAACAGAAGTTAAAGGGCCAACACAAGATGCTTCTGGTTCAGTTGTTCAAATGGTAGGTCAAACACCAGGAGCCATCTCATATGTTGCACTTTCTTATGTTGATACAAGTAAAGACATCAAAGATATTTCGATTGATGGTATTGAGCCAACTGAAGCAAATGTTGTAACTAATGACTATAAAGTTTGGTCTTACGAACATATGTACACGAATACTAAAAAAGAAACAGCGGCGGATAAAGCCTTCATCAAATATGTTTCTGAAAACAACAAAGACATTAAAAAATTAGGATATATTCCAATCAGCGACATGAAAGTTGAACGTGATGCTGACGGAAATATTACTAAAAAATAAGACGGATGCTGATTCAATTTCGACAGAAATCAGTTTGTCAGTAAAATAATTATGTATAAGAAGTAGTGGTTAATCGCATCATTCAAAGCAATAAAAATTTTCTTCTTCATAAATTAAAATTTTATGCTCAGCTACTTTTTTATAAAATCAATGCTCGGTGGATTTAAACAGGGTTTACTGAGCATTGGGCTTTAAATATATCATCATATTCTTTCCCTAAAGACAGGAAGCTGCTCATTCTCTAAGAATTGAGCATTTTCCCGTATTATTTACAAAACATTTACATAAGAACGCTGTCATCAAGCGACCTTTGAGGGGGCATTATGTTATAATTAAGCTATGAAGAAGAAAATTTTTATTGCTTTGATGGCCAGTGTAAGTTTATTTACATTGGCAGCTTGTGGTTCTGGAAATAAACAGGTCACAGCTGGTGGCTCAACTGCTTTGCAGCCAATGGTTGAACATGCTTCTATGTCATATATGAAGCAAAATCCTGATGAAATTATCATGGTTCAAGGGGGCGGTTCTGGTGTTGGCTTGGCTCAAGTTGCTGCTGGTTCTTTTCAAATTGGTAATTCTGATATTTTTGCCGAAGAAAAGTCAGGAATAGCGGTTGATAAAATTATTGACCATAAAGTTGCTGTTATTGGTTTTGCACCAATTATCAACAAAAAGTTAAAAGTAAAAAACTTGTCTCAACAAGAACTGATTGATATTTTCACTGGGAAAATCACGAATTGGAAAGAGGTTGGGGGACAAGATCAAAAAATTACAGTTATTGGTAGAACTGCTGGTTCAGGAACGCGTGTGAATTTTGATAAATATGCGTTGAATGGCGCAACAGAAGTGAATGGTCCAACTCAAGATGCTTCAGGTTCTGTTGTTCAATTAGTAGGGCAAACGCCAGGGGCTATTTCTTATGTTGCTTTTAGTTACACTGATAAACCGGGAGTAAAAGCAGTCAATGTTGACGGTGTCGCTCCGACTTATGACAATGTGAAGACTAATGCATGGAAAATCTGGTCATACGAGCACATGTACACCAATAAATCTCGTAAAAATACGATTGAAAATAAATTTATCGAATACGTTCAAAATGATAAAAAAACACTTGAACAATTAGGCTATATCCGTGTCTCTGAAATGAAAGTTGACCGAGACGCAAAAGGAAATGTTGAAAAAATCAAGTAATCCCCTTTAAATTTTGTGATAAAAGTAAATTAGAACTGACAATAGTCAGCTTTAATATACTTTAAAAATAAAGTTTTAAGTGAAAAAAAATTTTGCATTATCAAATAAAATATAAATCAACAAAAAATAGTTAGGTCCTTATGGAAAATTCAAAAATCAAAGAAAAATTGCTTTCAAGCAATAAAAATTCAAGGCTTGAAAAATTTGGTAAGAGTTTGACGTTCTTATGTATTGCCCTCATTGTCTTCGTTGTAGGTGCAATCCTCGTCTTTGTTGCTCAAAAAGGTCTGTCAACTTTTTATTCAGATGGCGTAAATCCTTTCCGCTTCCTCTTTGGAACCAACTGGTCACCAGGTAATCTTGGACCAGATGGTAAACCTGCAGTTGGGGCTTTGCCAATGTTTGCGGGTTCATTGATTGTTACGGTACTTTCTGCACTTGTTGCCACACCTTTTGCGATTGGTGCAGGAATTTACATGACAGAAATCTCACCAAAATATGGTAAAAAAATCTTGCAACCTGTCATTGAACTCCTTGTAGGGATTCCGTCAGTAGTTTATGGTTTCATGGGTTTGACCGTTGTCGTGCCTGCCATTCGTAACGTTTTTGGCGGAACAGGTTTGGGACTTTTGTCAGGTGTGTTTGTGCTCTTTGTCATGATTTTGCCAACTGTAACTTCGATGACCGTGGACGCTATGAAAGCTGTCCCTTCTTATTATAAAGAAGCATCACTCGGACTTGGTGCCACACGCTGGCAAACGATTTGGCGTGTTCTCTTACGTGCGGCTACACCAGGAATTTTGACTGCGGTTATCTTTGGAATGGCGCGTGCCTTTGGTGAAGCTTTGGCTATTCAAATGGTCGTTGGTAATGCGGTCATGATGCCAAAAGATTTGATTTCACCAGCTTCAACCTTGACATCAATCTTGACTTCAGGAATTCCTAATGCAACACCTGGTATTCAATTGAATGCACTTTGGTCGCTTGCCTTACTCCTTTTGATTATGTCACTCTTTTTCAACCTCGCAATGCGTGCTATTGCTAAGAAAGGAAGTCTTAAATAATGAACGCTAAACGC
>JABLTR010026291.1_pt1 | contig 23318 bp, 24 predicted proteins | sample 7160071 | NCBI WGS metagenome assembly JABLTR01 (sample SAMN14651230, study PRJNA627086) | human gut metagenome | isolation source: feces | host: Homo sapiens | reverse complement strand
TTTTCATTTGCGTAAAACCTCTTTGCTTTTTCATGATGCGGTCGCCAAACCTTCTTGATTGCAGCATGGAGGTTTTATTTGCCAAGCCTTTTTATGCCTGAAGGCTGCAATAATAAACGGACATCTGAGAGTCAGATGTCCGTTTATTATTTATATATCAGTGATAAAGAATTAGCCGAATATCTATGAACCCTTTTTTATTATTTTTACTTCACGGCTATATTGACCACACCACATATACTCAAAATCAGCACAAAAAGTCCAAAACCAATCCGATAAACAGCAAATGCCGTCATGGACTTCTTCTGCAGAAAAGCGATAAATTTTTTCACAACGATCAATGCTACCAGGAAGCTGACAGCAAATCCAATTCCTAAACTGATAAGTTCAACAGCGCTCATGGAACCGAACCCTCCCAACTGGATGAGCTTTAACGTACTCATACCAAGCATAACCGGGATAGCAAGAAAAAAAGAAAATTCTGCACTGGCCGTGGTGGACAGTCCGGCGAACCAACCACCGATGATAGTGGAAGCGCTGCGGCTCATGCCGGGAATAATAGAAAGGCATTGAAATCCTCCAATGATCAGGGCCTGCTTTGCAGACACGGAAAGCCATTTTCCCCCTTCCGGCTCAGTGACGGCTTTTCTGCAAAACTTTTCTGCCAAAAGCATTGCGACGCCCCCCAGAACCAGAACGATAGAAACGCTTATTGCATTAAACAAATAAGTATCTGCAAAATCTCCCAACAGGAGCACCCCTATAAAGCCAGGAATGCACGCGACCGCAAGGATAATCCAGAAACGTATACCAGTTTGAGAATAAGGCCTTATCCATACACCGTTTTCTTTTTTGGGAAACAAATTTTGTAGGGTTGCCGCAATCTTTTTCCAATACAATACTATTACTGCTAAAATGGCGCCCAGCTGAATGATGTAAGAATAGGTATTGATGTACTGTTCAGAACCCTGAAAATTCAAAATCTCCTCAAAAACAATCAAGTGCCCAGTTGATGAAACCGGAAGAAATTCTGTAATCCCTTCTACAATTCCAAGCAGGAAAGATTTTAAACAAAATATGACGTTATCTATTCTAGACACCTCCTTTTAATTTCTACTCTACTGTATAATATCACAAATTATGGTGCTTTTCCAGCTTGCTTGCATGTTATGTTAAAACATCTTTATTTTTTATAAGATTATCTACAAGTGAAACCAGCCTAAGAGCCAGGGTAATCCCATATCATGATATCCGTCAGCACTTACAGGACCAACAGATTTATCAGCATAAAATAAATCATAGCCATCTTCGAAACTTTCTTACATTTACCCCAATAGCCCATTAATGAATATTCCCTTATCTGCTGCAGCCAGATAAACGCCACTAATCACAAATTCACGACTAATAATGATAATAACGGCTCAGGCAGGGATACGTCCCCATTCAATCAGTGAAAAGAGCGCAGAACAGACCAACATTTTGTCCGCCATAGGATCCATAAATTTACCAAAATTGGTAATAAGGTGATATTTTCTCGATATTTTACTGTCAATTCAATTGGTTAGACTGGTGACAGCAAAAATAGCCAGCGCAATATAATTAGAATAAGGACTCCAAGTGCTCACCCAGCCGGCATGTCCACCCAGCAGAATAAAAAGAAAATATACAATCAAAATCATGCATAAATCGTCAGCTTATTTGGCAAATTCATCTTATGCCTACCTTTACAACGATTTGTTTTTATTATGTTTTCCAAGAATTGTAAAGTTCATTTTTCAGTCTAAAACTCTTCTGAATACTTATCATTGGACAAAACTTTGAATGTGAGTAAATTTTGGACAGAAAAAACTATTTGTCCCTTTAATATCTGCACTTACTCTTTTATGATTAAAAATGAATCAAGCATTTTGTATTCTGCTTTATGAAGAAACTGTAAACAATCTGGAAAGAAAAAAATTTTCATTGACTAAGGCAAAAATATAAGTAAAATAGTTTGTATAAATAACCGTTATATAGATAACGGTATGTGATGTAAACTAGGAGGAACTCTTACAATGCAACAAACCAACACCTTATTGTCCAATATTCGGCGGATCATCAAACTGTATGACAATATGCTCAAACCGATATGCGAACGATACAGTCTTGTGCCGATTGAAGCCACAATTATCAGTTTTCTGTTCAACAATCCAGGAAGGGATACCGCTGCCGATATTGTTGAACTGCGGATGCTTGCAAAGAGCAATGTATCCCAAGCGGTGGAAAATCTTATTCAAAAATCTCTGCTGCAGCGGCATCAGGACATGGAAGACCGCCGGCGGATCCACCTTTCTCTCACCGCTAAGGCCAAACCAATTACCAAGGATATTGAAGCTGTGCGAGAGGCATTTAACAAGCAGGTTTTCTGTGGTTTTACCATTGAAGAGCAGCAGCAGTTTTCCCTATTTAATGAACGGATAGCGGAGAATACGAAAAAAGCCATGGAAGGAGACGGCATAGAATGAACGAAGAAAAAGATTTTTTAGGGAAGGAGCCTGTGGGCAAGCTGCTTCTAAAGCTGGCCCTTCCCACCGTAACGGCACAGCTTATCAATATGCTCTACAACATCGTAGACCGGATCTATATTGGCCATATCCCGGAAATTGGGGAAGATGCCCTAACCGGCGTTGGAGTCTGTATGCCGCTGATTATGATTGTCACGGCATTTTCCGCCTTTGCTGCCTACGGCGGAGCGCCGCGTGCCTCCATTTTTATGGGCAAGAGCGACCACGAATCGGCAGAAAAAACGCTGGGAAACTGTTTTGTGATCCAGTTCATCATTTCGATTCTTCTGACGGCAGCCTTGCTTTTATGGAACCGGGATTTTCTTATGGCATTCGGTGCCAGCGATAACACCATTGAATACGGCGTTCAATATATGAACATTTATGCCATAGGCACCATATTTGTTCAAATGACGCTGGGGATGAACTCCTTCATAACAGCCCAGGGCTTTGCAAAGACAGGGATGCTTTCAGTGCTCATTGGTGCAATAGCCAATATTATTCTTGACCCGATTTTTATCTTTGGCTTTGATATGGGAGTTGCAGGAGCTGCCTGGGCCACCATTCTTTCGCAGGCACTGTCCTGCACCTGGGTATTGCTTTTCTTGTGTGGAAAAAAGACGCACCTCCTCCTTCGACTGAAAAACCTGCGGTTGAGTGCAAAAATCGTCCTTCCCAGCCTAGCGTTAGGATTGTCCACTTTTATCATGCAGGCCAGCGAGAGCATAATTTCCATCTGTTTCAATTCTTCCCTGCAAAGCTACGGCGGCGATATCGCCGTTGGAGCTATGACGATTCTAACCAGTGTGATGCAATTTGCCATGCTGCCGTTACAGGGGCTGGGACAGGGGGCACAGCCGATTATCAGCTATAACTACGGCGCCCATAACCCTGATCGAGTAAAAGCAGCTTTTAAGCTGCTGCTGAAAGCCAGCCTGGTCTACTCTACCCTGCTATGGGCTTGCGTTATGCTCTTTCCACGTGGATTTGCTGCTATGTTCACTAACTCGGAAGAGCTGATGGTGTTTACTCAAAATGCCCTGCGCATTTATATGGCTTGTATGCTGTTGTTTGGTATCCAGATTGCTTGCCAGATGACATTTACCTCTCTCGGAAACGCAAAGGCGTCTATTCTGGTGGCGGTTATGCGAAAGTTTATCCTGCTAATCCCACTGATTTATATTATGCCGCTGATTTTCTCCGCCGATAAAACCACCGCTGTCTATATGGCGGAACCGGTTGCAGATTTCATCGCGGTCACCTTTACTGCTATTTTCTTTACTTTCCAATTTAAGAAAGCATTAAAGCAAATTTCCGGTACGGATAAGGTGTCGGAAACTTAATATATAAAATGAAAGGAGAAAAAGTATGCATGAGGTTGTCAACGACAGACCTGGTCCTTCCAAAAGGCCGTTTATCTTTTATGCTATTATTGCATTGATTATTATCATGTTGCTCAATGCTCTGGTATTCCCTTCTATGCTCAAGCATTCGGTCGTTGAAGTAGGTTATGACCAGTTTCTGGAAATGATTGATAATAATGAAGTCAAGGAAGTGTCCTATGATGAATATTCCGGGCAGTTTGTCTTCATCGCCGGGGATGAAAACGCCGAGAAGATTTACAAGACCGGCATCTGGCCGGAGGATGGCCAGCGGTTGCTCCAGCAGCTGATTGAACACGAGGACATCAAATTTTCCGCAACAATCCCTACACAGGCTAATCCTCTCATTTCATTTATCCTAACCTGGGTTCTGCCGATCCTGTTCTTCTTTATCATCGGCGAAGTATTCTACCGTTGGATGGCTAAAAAAATGAAGGGACAGATGCCAGGAGGGATGGGAAACGCCATGTCCTTTGGTAAATCCGGTGCAAAAATCTATGTAGCGGACGCTAAAACCGACGTAAAATTCAAGGATGTTGCCGGGCAGGATGAGGCAAAAGAATCTCTCATAGAGGTAGTCGATTATCTCCATGAGCCGCAAAAATATGCTTCTATCGGTGCCAAGCTTCCCAAAGGCATCCTGCTGGTAGGACCTCCCGGTACCGGCAAAACCCTGCTGGCCAAGGCGGTGGCTGGGGAAGCGGGAGTCCCTTTCTTCTCCATCTCCGGCAGCGAATTTGTGGAGATGTTTGTCGGCATGGGTGCCGCCAAGGTACGCGACCTGTTCAAGCAGGCCAATGAAAAAGCACCCTGCATTGTGTTCATTGATGAGATAGACGCTATCGGCCAAAAACGAAATGCCAGCAGCATGGGCGGCAATGACGAACGGGAACAAACTCTCAACCAGCTGCTGGCGGAAATGGATGGCTTCGACGGTCAAAAGGGAGTTGTACTGCTGGCTGCCACAAACCGGCCGGAAAGCTTAGATCCTGCCCTTCTACGCCCTGGTCGGTTCGACCGACGGGTGCCGGTGGAACTTCCAGATCTCCAGGGCCGCAAGGCTATCCTGATGGTTCATGCAAAAGACGTCCAAACTAGACCGGACATTAACTGGGACATCATCGCCCGAGCGACAGCGGGTGCTTCTGGCGCAGAGCTTGCCAACATCATAAATGAAGCGGCGCTGCGTGCTGTCCGGGAAGGACGGAAAGCCGTCACCCAAGCTGATTTGGAAGAAAGCGTGGAAACAGTTATCGCCGGTGCCCAGCGCAAGAATGCAGTTATTTCCGATAAGGAAAAGAAAATTGTAGCCTACCATGAAATTGGCCACGCCTTGGTAGCTGCCAAGCAGATGGGTTCTGCCCCTGTCACAAAGATCACCATTGTTCCACGCACCTCAGGTGCTTTAGGTTACACCATGCAGGTGGATGAGGGTGAACGTATGCTGATGAGCCGGTCCGAAATTCTTAATAAAATCACTACTTTAACCGGCGTGCGCAGTGCAGAGGAACTGATTTTCGGCGAAGATAACATGACAACCGGCGCTTCCAATGACATCGAGCAGGCTACCAAGCTTGCCCGTGCTATGATTACCCGCTACGGTATGAGCGATGAATTCGACATGGTGGCGCTGGAAACAGTGCAGAACCAGTATCTGGGCGGGGATACTTCTCTGGCCTGCGCAGCGGATACCGCTTCTAAAATCGACGAGCGAGTGGTGACGATTGTCAAGGATGCTCATGAAAAGGCACGGAAGATTCTCAAAGAAAATGAGCCGCAGTTGCACCGGCTTGCTGATTATCTTCTGGAAAAGGAAACCATCACCGGTGAGGAATTTATGGCGTTATTCCGACAATAGCTAAATTTTTGAAATAAAGGAGAAACGATCTTGTTATGAACTCTGTATATTACACAAAACTGGAGCAACGTCGGGAAGCATTGAAAGATTTTTTCGGCGGGGATGATCGCGATGAGATACCGGACGAAATGCTTCAGCGGATCTTTCAATTTGAAGAGTTGATGGTGAAATATCGCTCTGCTATTCGGGAAGTCACGACCAAACTGGAAATACTGGGCGATGAATTATCTGGGTCGTCTGAAAACAGCCCTATTGAAAACATACAGTCGCGGATCAAGCGGCCGTACAGCATCGCGCAGAAGCTCAGCCGGCGCGGTATGCCGGTAACGGTAGAGGCGATTGCAGAGCATTTAAACGACGTTGCCGGTATCCGGGTAATCTGCCCGTTTATCAGCGATATTTATGCTGTATCCGATTTGCTGCAAAAGCAGGACGACGTGCACCTCGTTGCCCTAAAGGATTACATTCAAACCCCCAAACCCAACGGTTACCGCAGCCTACATCTCATTATTGAAATTCCGGTTTTCTTTTCAACAGGAAAGGAAAACATTCGGGTGGAAATTCAAATTCGGACAGTAGCCATGGATTTTTGGGCCAGCCTGGAACATCAAATTCGGTATAAGAATCATTCGCCGTATGTTCAACAACTCGCGGATGAACTCCGCGAATGTTCGGATATCATTGCCCGCACTGACAATAAAATGCAGGAACTTCGTGAGCGTATAGCTAAAAACTAAAAAACAAATTGGAATGCGGAAAGGATGCTTTGATATGAGCAGGCTTGATAAGATTGAAAAATACGTAGCAAGAGAAAAGAAGCACCATTGCTGAAATTGGCGCACAACTAACAGCTATTAATGTTTTTGGAAGAATCGGTGAAGATGATTCTTTCAGGGATTTCAAAGACCGGGACTGGGATACTAACCGCAATCATTCCATCGTCTTTATTTTTCAAATTTATAGCCTCATCCCGCATCAAACAATATTATAGAAAGTGTAACTGGCGTTATTCTTTCCAGCGTTTTCAAAATAGAATACCATCTCCGACGCTCAGAAGTAGCTGCTGACCATCGCCTGTACCATGATGCATGATCATCCCATGCTGATCCTGGACAAAGCCAACTCTTTGGTAGACACCCGTACCAAACTGATTATCCATAAAGCGATGGATCAATTGACCAAACACCGCACCAACTTTGTCATCGCACACCGGATATCTACCATCAGGAACGTTGATTTGATACTGATGATAAAAGGATGTGGATATTTTCAAGCAGGGCAACCATGAATCGCTGTTGGCACAGAATAGGTTCTATGCAGATCTTTATAACAACCAGTTTGAAAAATCATCGTAATTAACAGCTTTCATTTTCAAAAAAAGGAACTGCCGCTAAAAATGAGACAGTTCCTTTTATTTCTAGTTTAAAATTATTTTAATTTATTCCGTATCCGGTTCAGGTGCAAGCTTTTGAAGAATAGAGTCTGATGTGCGCAGCAGACAGTTTTTCAGCAGACTGACAAACTCCTCTGACGGCATACAATCCTTATCCAGCAGCCATCGCTTAATGGCGCATAAAAGCGCATCGGTATAAAAATCCACATAAAACGGCACAACATTATCCCGCCCAAAAATATCCTCCATATCTGCTGCAATAATAGTTGCTACGATATCTCGAAAGTACTCGGAGAAAGAGTTCTGGCCTTCTACAGTCAGAGTTTTACGGTAGAAGCTGCAATTTTCATAAAAATAAGCGCACAGATCTTCCAGCAAATCCCATCCGGTATGGTACCCTTTTTGCTTCAATACCATAATGCACTCTGTATAATAAATCCAGTTTATCAGGTCATACTTATCCTTGAAGTGATAATAAAAGCTCTTGCGGTTCATGTCACAGGCTTCACAGATGTCACTGACACTGATTTTGGTAAATGGCGTTGTCTCCATCAACTCTTTCAGAGAGGAAGCCAGCGCCCGTTTTGTAATATTAGAATCAGCCAAAAACTCCACCCCCTTCAATCAGTTATTACTTTAATATATCATAATAATCGAAACGATTCAACAAAAAACCATGTATTATTTACCGCTGATTTTGGGACAAATCTGCTTGAGTGTCCAAAAAAGTAACACTTTTCGATAAGCGGGCAAATTTGTAACATCTCGCTTTTTTGTCCAATGACACAGCGCTAGTACGTTGATAAAATAATACCATAAACAAACGACAGGAGGAATTTCACTTGAATCCCCATTATGAAACACAGTCCGATCTTCTAAGCGGCCTACAAACCTCGTTGGAGAGTGGTCTGTCCAACGAACAGGCTTCCCAGCGCCTGGCAAAGTACGGGCCAAACAAACTCAACGAAAAGAAGAAAAAAACAAACCTTCAGCGGTTTTTGGATCAATTTAAGGACGTCATGATTATCATACTGCTCATTGCCGCCGTAGTTTCCTTTGTCATCGCCTGTATCGAGGGTGATCCGATGGAGTTTTTTGAACCGGTGCTGATCCTGCTGATCGTGGTGCTCAATGCCATTATGGGTATGGTTCAGGAAAGCAAAGCGGAAAAGGCGCTGGATGCGCTCAAAAATATGTCGGCTCCTCATGCAAGAGTGCTGCGTGACGGTGCAGAGAAAGTCATCGATGCTTTCGAGCTGGTACCCGGCGATATTATCCATCTAGAAGCCGGAGATTTCGTCCCTGCAGACGCCAGGTTGCTCCACAGTGTTAGCCTGAAAAGCGAGGAATCGGCCCTGACCGGTGAATCTGTTCCCTCGGAAAAGAATGCAGACGCCATCATTGAAGAAAATGCTGGGATCGGCGACCGGAGCAACATGGTATTCTCCGGATGCAGTATAACCTACGGGACAGCTACCGCAGTTGTCACTGGTACCGGTATGAATACAGAAATGGGAAAAATTGCTGGACTGCTGGAAAATGAGAACGAAACCCAGACGCCGCTTCAGAAAAAGCTGACCCAACTTGGCAAATATCTGGGTATTTTAGCGCTGGTCGCCTGCGCCATCATCTTTGTAGTAGGACTGATAAATGGCATCGACGTGCTGGAAATCTTCATGACAGCTGTTTCTCTGGCTGTGTCCGCCATCCCGGAAGGATTGCCCGCTATCGTCACCATTGTTCTTGCTATAGGCGTGCAGCGTATGGTAAAGAAAAATGCACTAATCCGCCGCCTGCCTGCGGTAGAAACCCTAGGCAGTGCATCTGTCATCTGCTCAGATAAAACCGGAACCCTCACTCAGAACCGTATGACACTTACCAAGTTATGGCTGAATGGCTCCGACAGGCTGGAAGATGTTATCAGCCAAAATTCTGAAACAGCAAAGCAGCTGCTCTGTTATGGTACTCTTTGCTGCGATGGCTCGGTAGTGTTTGGGGAAGACGGCAAGGAACAGCATATCGGCGATCCTACTGAAACATCCATTATCGTGGCTGCACATAAAAACGGCATGGATCAGGAACTACTCAATCAGAAATATCCCCGCGTGGCGGAAATTCCCTTTGATTCCGATCGGAAGCTGATGACTTCTGTCAACCAAATCGATGGCAAAAATGTTGTCATCGTTAAGGGCGCTTTTGATATGATGGCATCCCGGTGCGTAGAAGGTGATATAGAGGCCGCCAAACGAATGAATGAAAAAATGAGCAAAGACGCTCTGCGTGTACTTGCCGTTGGGTATAAAGTGATTGACTCTGTACCGGATAATCCTACCTCAGAAGAATTGGAAAACGGCCTGACCCTGATGGGATTGGTTGGTATGATCGATCCGCCACGCCCGGAAGCAAAGGTTGCTGTTGCCACCTGCCGCAAGGCGGGCATCAAACCGGTGATGATTACCGGCGACCATGTGGTAACCGCTTCCGCCATTGCAAAGGAATTAGGTATCATGCAGCCTGATGACAAAGCTATTACCGGCGCGGAACTGGATGCCATGACCGACGAGCAGCTGGATAAAGAAGTGGAAAACATTTCGGTTTACGCCCGTGTATCACCGGAAAATAAGATCCGCATAGTGAAAGCCTGGCAGCGCAAGGGGCAGGTGGTTTCCATGACTGGCGATGGCGTAAATGACGCTCCTGCCCTGAAAGCCGCTGACATCGGCTGCGCTATGGGAATTACCGGAACCGATGTAGCCAAAGGCGCTGCGGATATGACCCTGACCGATGATAATTTTGCCACTATTGTAGACGCTGTCCGGGAAGGTCGGGGCATTTATGCCAACATTCGCAAGGTAGTGGGCTTCCTCTTAGGCACTAACATTGGCGAAGTTATCACGGTATTTGCCGCCATGCTGCTATGGCACAAGACACCGCTTTTGTCCATGCAGCTGCTGTGGATCAATCTGGTAACCGACTCTCTACCCGCGATTGCGCTGGGAATGGAATCGGTGGAATCCGATGTTATGGATCGCAAGCCCAAGCCAAAGAACGAGGGTATCTTCGCCCATGGCCTGGGGCTGCGGGTAGTGCTTCAGGGCTTCATGTTTGCAATCTTGACACTCATCGGCTTTGTAGTCGGTGAAAACGTCACTGGCACGCTGGCAGGCGGCCAGACCATGGCGTTTATGGTACTGTCCCTTTCTCAGATTGTGCAGGCGTATAATATGCGTTCGGAACATTCCCTGTTTAAAATTGGACCATTTACCAACCATAAGCTCAACTGGGCGGCGTTAGCGTCCATCCTATTGGTGTGCCTTGTACTCTTTACCCCGGTAGGAATTGCGTTTGGGCTTATCATGCTGCCGTGGGAAATGTACCTGCTGGCCCTGGGTCTCATTCTGGTTCCTGTTCTGATTATGGAACTCTCCAAAGCCTGTGGATTAATTAAGCATCAGCATTAAGGGATACACTTGGTTATCATAAAAGGGAGATCAGCACAGAAAAGGAAACTCTGAAAACCTATTTGCTGCTGATCTACTTTACTAGCGGACTGATGTTGGTTGTTGTCCATTTTCAAACTATCTTCGGCGGGATTAGCTTTTTTGTGGCTGTTAACTCCCCTGTTTCTCGGTATCGTCATTGCTTTTGTCCTCTACCTCCACCTATAAGTGGTTGAATCATCTGTATAGCAAACAGTACAAGATCAAACCTAACGCAGCGCGAATTCTGTCGTTTTTCACCGTATATATATCCTCCCTTCCCATTTGTCTGGTGGTGCCGGAGTTGGTTCAAAACCTTTATCTTTTTGCTTACAGTGCCGATCAATATCTGTTGGACACCCAAACCATCCTTAACGGATTTACAGAACAAATCAGCCTGCCACCCGTGGATTTAAGTGCTCTGATCGATAAAGTCAGCCGCTATTGGGAATACTGTCCAGAGCTATTGAAGAAATGCTTTCTCAAATTGTTGAGGTAACGGGCAGCCTAATTTTACGGATTATTCACTAGCTTCATTTCAATTGTTCTCTCGGTGTGCCTACACAGTGATAATGGCCATCTGCAGATGTAGGTTTGCCGGGTTTTGAAAGTGTATCTTTCCGAACGCATCAATACTTTTTTGGGGAGGAAGGCCATATCGGATTGTCGCCCAAGTATTCGGAGACTATGTGGCAGGACAGTGTAAAGAAGCCCTTATTCTTGGCTTCTTGTGTTTTGTTGGTATGATGATTTTACTGCTGGATTATGCAGCCCTCATCAGCTCGGTGATTGCGGTTAATGCTCTCATCTCTATGTCGGGTGCATATATGGGCGGTGCTGTCGACATTATCCTGCTTTTGTTTATCTACCGGTAAAGGCACTGATCTTTCTAGCTTTGCTGATTGCGCGCCGCAGGTAGAATGAAATCCTATGTATCCGAAAGTGGTTGGTCGCAAAATCGGCCTGCAGGGGTTGTGGATGCTCATGGACATCACGGTAGGAGGCAGATCGTTCGGAATGTGGAGATGCTGTTAGCGTTCCCTGTTACCACAGTTATCTTTTAAATACTGAAAAAGATGTAAAAAAAATAGGAAGCCGAAGATATTCCGTGTGATAACGGAATATCTAGCAAAACACAATAAAGCATATAAAAAAGGCTGTCCAGGAACGGGGCGGTGAGATAAGAAATATTTTGGAGAAATGGCATGCGTCTGCCTTCTTTTTTCTTAAAACAACGCTCGTAAAATGGTAGCTACGCATAAAGCATTATCAACAACCAACTGAAACAGGGTAGCTGCCATATGGGTTGCAACAAAAGGTGGGTAAGAAACAATTTGCTTCTTACCCGCCTTTGCTCTTTTTTGTTACGCGATAGAATGCCATTTTTGAGGGTATGAGTATAAAATCATTCCCTATACATTTGTCGTCTATGCAAAGCCGCGTGGTACAAGGCTTTATTTAGTTCTACTGCGTAACATTCCATACTCAATCGAGGGCGTAAGCGGTTTATCCGATTGCGCCCTCTTGTCTGCTCAATAGCAAAGCGAAACCTGAATAACGCTCCTATTAGCTGTGCTTCCAACTGCTCTTGCATGTCGTCGTTATAGCACCCTTGAAAAAAGGATAAATATTTGATATATCCGGTATAATGCCGGATTACTTTGTGTACGGCTTCCGGCTCTCCGGCGACTGCTTTTCTATCACTTCATAAGGCAGTAATTTTTGTTTGCTATTTCTCGTTTTGTAACTCCTCCATTTCCTTTCGCATGGAGGACGACGTGTTAAAGATTTAACAAAAGCCTCTACTAAGGCGATTTCAACCCACGTCCTCCGCATGGAGGACGACATAGTTAAAACAATCGGCAAGATTTTTGCAAAAATATTTCAACCCACGTCCTCCGCAGTAAGCGCAGGGCGATATGCTTCCTACGGTTGATTGTACTTCTGCAATATCCGAACATTCTGCCAATTTTCGCGTCATTATAACCCAAGTATAAACAAAAAAGCAAAACCTCTCGCCGCTTTTCCGTCAAGCGGAGCAAAGCGATTGCCAACGTTTCGTTTTCCACAATCACCTTTTTTCTTGAACAATAAATACAGTAGGTACTGCTTGAATGACAAAGTATTCATCTGTGCAGGAAGGCTCAAAGTCTATTTCTTTGAGATACTCAAAAGATACTTCGTGTTACTGCTTTCTCTTTATTTTGCCATAAGAGTCGAGAGCAACATGGTAAAGCACCGTTTTGCAAAAGCGTGTGCTCGATATGTTCACGGTGTTGTTCCATATCCTTCAATTCAATCATCCCCTTTCTTCTCAGCAGGGGGTATAGACAGCAAACGTCCACACGGTTTTATCCCGTATGGACGTTGAGTATAGAAATTATAATGAGCAACTATATGACTTACGTATTCATACTCATGGGCGCAAAGCTCTGCAGAAGCTATTAAGCTTTTTTGATTGTAGATTATAAGAAAATAAATAATCTGTAACAAACATTTTAATACCTCCAAGGCACCTCTCTATGTTTAATTGGTCGTCGATAGTTACTAATCGTTTTGCTTTCATATTTTAAGCAATTAAATCACAAATCCACAAATACAGATACAATGAATGACGCTGCCTAAAAGACAAAGCAAATGGAATACAAAGTGCATCCATTCATTTTTTTGAACCCAAGCCATAAAACATCAATCCAATAAGATAAACAACTCCGCCAGCGAACAGTAAATACATTCCGGTTTCACCGATAATTTGAGAAAGTGTGTCTGCCCGCACCATAAGGATAACCCCCATAACCACATACATTACGATTGTGATGGATTTGAACCGCTTTATATTTACACACAGCAATGTGATACCGCCAATCGCTATAAACCAAATCAACGCATAAAAAATCCATTCATACGCAAAGGAATGTTGGTATATCAATCCTAAAATGTAAGGCGTACAGGTTCCGGCTACAAGAATAAAAATAGAGCAATGGTCTAACAATCGGAAAAGCTTTTTATCTTTGCTATCTTCAATCGGTAATCCGTGATATACGCTTGAAGCCCAATATAAAATAATGAGGGAAACACCGTAAATAATTCCTCCGGCCATGCCCATTTCAGAATGCGCGTTCAAAATGCTCGCGATAACCACTGCGACACCTATCAAAACGCCTATGATGTGTGAAATCATATTCAGTCTTTCTTCGCGTTTTGAGTAAATCGGCAATCCGTCTTTGGTCTTTTTTGCCCAACCGATATATTTTTTTGTATAGGGGAAAATGTATTTGTTCAAAAATTCGTCCAACTGTTCAGCACTCCTTATTGCCTGTGGAAATGTGTTTTTTGCAGGAAATATTCAATTCAAAAAATAATCTGTCAAGCTCGTTTTCTAAAAACGGCTCTTTGATTGTTCGGAGAAGCGTTAAATTCAAGGTGTCTCCCAACGAAAGCATGGAACAGCTATACGGCACTTCCGGCTTGGTGCTGAAAGTTACGGTAATATCCGAAATATACGGTGCCATTTCTTTCGGCAAATCAACGGCTCCCATATTAGAAAATGTCATGCTGCCTGTCAATGGTAAATCAAGTGCAGTTTGCACAAGCTGGCGTTTACAGTCCAAAGGCAGTATTCTCATAACTTTTGAATAAGCGGCAATACCATATAAGCCACATCTTCCAGAAAGCTGATTGATTTCGACCGCCTCTCTCATATAAGCGTGAATTTTCTCGCATATATCGGTCAGTGTCATGCGGTCTTTTCTGGATATACATTCAAAGAGAAATTCCGCATAGTACAACAGGAAAATCGGGTACGTAGGTTTACAGGAACAGTGAGCCTTATTTTTTTATATCTCTGCTTCGTATGTTCTTTTTGCTGAATGCCATATATACCCATAAAAAGCATTGCCGCCATATATTCGGTTATACTGGCGTGCTGCTCTTTTGCCGACTGCCGGATTTGTACGGCTGATAACCGATATGTTGTTATATTTACAGAATTTCCTGCCTGCGGCGTTCCTTTTATCCTGTAAGCAACGCCCGCCTTTTTTGCCGTCGCCAAGCTCTCTGCAAAAGCGAAGTATCCGTCCTGCGTCAATTTTTGTAAAGAAATTGCAGGAATATCGTTCAAGACAGCTTTATCCTGATATTTGAGCGAAATATATTCTGCTGTAAGAAACAGCAAAAAGTCCTGACCGCCCTTTCCGTCTGAAACGGCATGTGTGTATTCAAGAATAATCGTATTGCCAAGATAAGTAACTTGTGCTTCACATTCTTGCCAATTTCTTATTTGCAAATAGGCAGGAGAATGTTTTTCTTTGACTGTAGGAGTACTTATTACTGGCATTGCAAACAAACGATTTTTCTTGTCTAAAATACGAATGAAAAAATAGGGATATTTTTCAATAGATTTTTCAAGAGCTGGCTGCAAAAATGCCGCTTCAATCGGCTCCTGCAAGGTTATGGATAAGCAAATAACATATTTCCTTTTTCGTTTCTGCCTAACGCAAACATAGTGGCAGCCGGGTCAAGTTCAAAAATTTTATGACTGCGTATCATGTCAGTGGCCTTCATTATGAGAGATTTCCTCCATATCGTTTGATTTTCTGTGTGGTGGTTTTTTCCAAAGGATTTTCCAATATATCCACAATGGAAATGCGCCTATAACCAGGCATTTGGTTATTGACCTTGCGGACAATGGCTTGAACAGAATCTTCGATTTCTTTTCTGCTCGGTATATGACCGAGCAGATTTTTGATAAAATCCATGTTTGGGAAAATTTTTGCTTTTACGCGAACGCCCTCTTTATCATCTGTACCAACCACTAAAGCCTCGCCTACTTCGGAATGTTCTGTAAGGCGGCTTTCCAATTCTTCTGGGTAAATATTTTTTCCGTTTTCGATAACAATCACATTTTTTATGCGTCCATGAATATATAGCGCCCCGTCTGCGTCCATTCGTCCAAGGTCGCCTGTGCAAAACCAACCGTCACGAAACACATTTTTTGTAGCTTCCGGGTCATTGAAATATTCGAGCATGATATTATCGCCTTTTGCGAGGATTTCACCAATTCCATCCGCGTTCGGAGCGTCTATTTTTAACTCTATCCCCGGCATGGCAATGCCTGTTGATTTTGGGTTCCAATAAAAATCATTGTTCCCGGCCAGCAACGGGGCACACTCCGTTAACCCGTATCCTTGCAAGGTGCGAATTCCCAATGCGGCAAAATCGTTTACAAGTGAGGTGTCAAGGCTTGCGGCTCCGACAATAAACACTCGAAGTTTTCCGCCGAGTGCCCTTTTGACCTTTGCACAAATCAGTCGTCGAATGAGAAACGGTGTTTTAGAAAGGGCTGCCTGTAAACCTTCAGTTTCAAATAGCGTTTTGTATTTTTTAGGGCATTCCTGCGTTATGGAAAGGCGGAGTCTCTTATGAAGTAATTTGAGAAGCGCGGGAACCACTACCAAAACGGTCGGTGAATATTCTGCCAAATTCTTTTGTATTTTCATTAGCCCGTCGCAATAGGCTATCTTTGCCCCACGCGACAAAAGCAACAGGCAGTTGAGCGTACATTCGTAAGTATGATGAAGCGGAAGAATAGACAGCGTTACATCAGTCGATTTGATTTTTACAGCGCGTACAGTTGAATAAATATCGGACAAAATAGCAAATTGCGAAAGGCATACGCCCTTTGCGTTTCCAGTAGTTCCAGAAGTAAAAATCAATACCTGCATTTCATTTTTATTGATAATGATATTATCAACTGCATTGCAATCCGTTTTATGGGTATATTCAGATTGCAGTATCAGTTCTGAAAAACGATATTTCAGCATAGTACAGGACGGGATATTTGCAGCCATTTCATCAGCAAAACAAACCGCTTCACATGCTGCGGATTGTATAAAGTTCTCAATATCAGCGGCCTTTAATTCTTTATCAAGCGGAACGGCAATACCAACTGTTGCGGCAGTTACATAGGATAGTACCCATTCAAAGCAGTTTTTTCCGATTATAGCTATGCGCTTTCCTTGCAGGCCTGACGCAAGAAATTGGTTGCACAGTGTATAAAAACGCTGCCGAAATTCTCGATAAGAAATATTTATTTTTTTGCTATAAGGCGTCTTAATTTCAAACGCTGTGCGGTTGCCGTATTTGTCCGCACTATTGTTAATGAGTTCCCGAAAATCTGAAAATCTTTTTTCGCTATACATTTTTTTCATTGTGTAACTACCCTTTCTATACTTTATTGGCCTATTGACATATCAACTTTTTTTAAATATAATTGTATCAACATATTGTTTGAATATCAACAAACAGTATTTTAAAAAACGATGTGTTTCCAACATAATCGGAAGATATGTCGGAAACGCAACAGCAAAAAAATAAAACTTTTTGTGAACGGAAAACGAGGGATTACTATGTCGGATAACAGACGTGTACGCATGACGAAAAAAATGATTAAAGACGCATATCTCGAACTGCTTGAAACGAACCCGTCCGAAAAAATATCGGTAACAGATATTTGTAAAGTTGCAGACGTAAACCGTTCTACTTTTTACATGTACTACGAGGACACAGTCATTCTGAGGCAGGACATTGAAAATGATGTTTTAGAGCAAATACCTGTTCTTTCGGGTATACCGGAAACTATAACCTCGGATAAAGAATTTGTTGATGTTTTAGAAAAATTTTTTTCCTATATTCAAGAAAATCACCGTATGTTTCGTATTCTTATTCTCCAATCGGACAACAGGGCCTTCAACAGACGGCTTATAGAAACGGTGCTTGAAAAGTATAGAACCGAAGTGGAAACATTAAACAATCCACTTCTTGCTAAATATGAATATGTATTTATTACAAGCGGTGTTATCGGACTTTTAGGCAGTTGGATAGAAGATAATTTTCCGATTAACGCAAAAAAGTTTTCGCAAATTGTTTTGCAAATGGCTTTAATGGCTGCTGAAATTGAAAATATTGAGATGAAATAAAAAGCAAACCGCGATAAAGGCTTCTACAAAAAAGACTGTGTAAATAGCTGTTATGCTATTTACACAGTCTTTTGATTTGAATTTTATATGCTATTTATAAATACTATCCTTTCCCAGAACCAAATATCTTTTGAAAAACACCCGTTCAGCTTTGGCAAAACCGCTGCATATTCCGTCATATAAAGTGAAAGGCAAAATGCAACAAAAGCCGCTTTTTGGACGGGATATTGAGTGAGATGAAGTAAAAGGGTTTGGGAAGTTTTCCAAACCCTTTTACTTCATCTCACTACCTACAACACCGTACACAGTGTTTTTGCCGAAGTTTTATAAAAAAATTTTGATTTTCTTTATTTACTCATTGATATGGAACAATTTTAAAAATTCCAAAAGTATTATTGACTATTGCTTTACGAAACTGTATCTTGACAAGTAAACGAACGTTTACTATAATGTAAAAAAACTGTAAACGAGCGTTTACTTTTTGGAGGGTTAAAAATGTCTGACACAAAAGAAAATATATTGATAACTGCATTGAGCTTATTTGCACAAAATGGATACGAGGCTGTTTCTGTCAGTATGATTGCAGGAGCATTAGGAGTAACTAAGGGTGCGTTATACAAGCATTACAAAAACAAACGAGATATATTCAACAGCATAGTGGAGCGTATGTATCAATTAGATACTGAATGTGCTAAAAAATATTGTGTTCCAGAGGGTACATTAGACGAAATGTTAGAAGGATACCAAAATACAAAATTTAATAATATTGTTCAATTTGCTCTTGCACAATTTGATTTTTGGACAACAGATGTATTTGCTTCTAATTTTCGTAAAATGTTGACATTAGAACAATACAAAACTCCGGAGATGAACGCCCTGTATCAAAATTGTATTGTAAGTGGTCCTATAAAGTACTTGGAAAATTTATTTAGTGAGATGATTAAAAAAGGCATTTTGAAAAAAATTGACGCTAAGCAACTTGCCATTGAATTTTATGCACCATTCTTTTTGCTGATTAGTATATCAGACGAATTTAAAAATAATGACTTAAATGCGAAAAACAAATTGACTACACACTTACAAAGGTTTATCGAAAATAATAAAATGGAGTAGGAAGCGATAATATGCAGAGTAAATAGGTTATTTGTCCTCTATGCAACAGTAAGACACGCTTAAAATTGCGTGAGGATACTATTTTAAAAAATTATCCTCTATTTTGCCCTAAGTGTAAGCATGAATTGTTAATTTCAGCAGAAAAGTTCAAAATAAGTATTGTTCAAGAACTTAATTGTGCAATAACAAATTAGATTTACAAAAAGGAGATATTAAGATGGAATATATTAGAAGCAAAAAATACTCTACAAAGGAATTACAATCAAAAATTATGGGACCTAATCCCATAAAATTAGAAGAAGAACTATTACTTAATCATAAAATTCCTTACGGCAGTCGCGTATGCGACCTTGGGAGTGGGCATGGATTAACCTCTGTTTTTCTTGCAAAAGAATTTGGGTTTACAGTTTATGCTGCTGACTTATGGAGTGAGCCTGAAGAAAATAAAAAATTCTTTGCGAAAATGGGATTTTCTTCTAATCAAATTATCCCTGTAAAAGCAGATGCCAATAATTTACCGTTTAAAATAGAATTTTTTGACGCAGTAGTAAGTACAGACTCATATAATTATTTTGGTCGAGAACCTTTATTTTTAGATAAGAAACTTCTCCCTTTTGTTAAAAAGGGCGGTTATATTTATATCGCTATTCCGGGTATGAAGAAAGATTGTCACGATAATCTTCCGCAAGAACTGCTGCTATCTTGGACACCGGAACAGCTGGACTATATGCACGACATAACCTATTGGACTAATATTATAAGCTGTTGCAAGAATGCGGAATTAGTTTCCATATACGAAATGGAAAGTAACTCCGAAGTTTGGGATGATTGGTTACAGCAAGAAAATGAATACGCTATCAATGACCGTAAGGCTATGGAAGCTGGTGGTGGAAAATATCTTAATTTTATTGCCATTATCTTACGAAAAAAATAAAATTTTAGAGCCGGACGCACAGACGCAGAGCCGATAACACGCAGAAAAAAGTGCAGTTATCGGCTCTGTTATTTTATTTGGAGGTGTTACCATGTCCTTGTTATACCATGTTCTTTCGAGTGAATCATCAAAAAAAAGCTATTTCCCCATGATGGGATATTCTGTCTATAATGATGAACATACAAATCATTTTGTATGCTTAAACAACTCATATTACTCAACGCCTATGCGGTTTTCTATCGCATGGGCGTTTTCTGCAATATCCCCTATTAGGAAGAAAGGGGGTGAGAAAATGAACGATTCAGAGCAATACAAAGAGCATATCGAATACACTTTTGCAGCCTTTTGTAAAGTTGTTCTCCGCAATGCTTCCATGTCCGCCTATCGGGATATTGGCAGAAGGCAGAAACGGGAAATATCCCTTGATTATCTCATGGAGGAAAGGTATTACAATCCGTCTACAACAGACAGCTATTTTGCGGAACAAACAAGTTCGACGGAATTGATTGTGTGCGGCGAGAGAATCGTAATAGAAAATGAACGACTGGCAAAAGTGCTTTCCGGTTTACCTAAGCTACGGCAAGAAGTTTTGGTACTGTATTTCTTCTTCCGATATACAGATAAGGAAATCGGAGAAGTATATGGAATAAGCCGCACGACAGCAAATTACTGGAAAATTGCAGCACTTAAATATCTAAGAAAAGAAATGGAGAGGTTGGAACATGAGGAACAGGAAAATGATACCTTTTGAAGTAGTTGAAAAAGCCATTGCCGGAGAGCCGGAAGCTATAAACGCTGTTCTGTACCATTACAGAGGATACATAAAATATCGCTCGGTATTTCAAGGGCATTTTAATGCAGACATTCAAGACAGATTAGAAGCACAGCTCATCAAAGCAATCTTGCAGTTCCATTTTGACAGATAGTAAATAGCAAAGCCAAAGAAAACCGTCAAGGATAAAATGCACGCTTCGCGTCCTTGACGGTTTTCTCTGTCCTTGCTGTGGAGTAGACAAGAGGGCGCAATCGGATAGACCGCTTGCGCCCACAATTTATTATCAGGATAAATGATTGCTTTTATTTAAAATTAAGACTAAAATAAAAAAGAAACAATTGACCAAATATAAATTTCACATAATTTAAGGTAGTATATTATGAGTATTGAACAAGCGCAACGTACGGTCAACCAAATTGATAAAGATATTGCGGATTTAGAAAAGAAAATGGCAGATTTAGTAAAAAAAGAAGCCGAGAAAACAAAGAAAATTGGAGATATACAACGTAGTATTACAAAAAGTACATCACAAAGTACATACCAATCAAAAATGCGACAGATTGAAAATTATCAAAAGGAAATATCCAGAATACTTTCCGACAAAGCGAGTATCAATCAAAAATTAGCAGATAAGAGAAAAAAGAGGATTGCTGCCGTTGATAAATTGCAAAGAGAAGAAATTGAACAGACAAAAAAGTCAGCCAAACAGCAACAAAATATTTTTACCACATATGAACGGCAAATAGCGGAATTAACCAAACAAATCAAAATGCAGGAAACAACTTCAGTAGAAAGACAATCCATATTTGAAAGTGATGTTATGGAAGAATATGACGTTTTTGTTTCGCATGCTACAGAAGATAAGGAAAGTTTTGCTGATGAATTTGTTCAGTTGTTACGAGAAGATTTCAATCTCAAAGTTTGGTATGACGCTATATCCATTAAATGGGGAGATAGTATCCGGACAGAGATTGATAAAGGATTAAAAAAATCAAAATTTGGTGTTGTTATATTGTCACGTAGTTATATTGGAAAATATTGGACGAATTATGAATTAGAAGGTCTTTTTCAAAGAGAATCAAATGGTGGGAAATTAATTCTTCCAATATGGCACAATATCACCAAGCAAGAAGTACAAAATTTCAGCCCTTCTTTAGCAGGAAAAATGGCAATGAATACAGCATTTATGACACCAAAAGAAATTGCAGAAAAGCTACATGAATTACTGTATCCACAAAATCAAAATAATTAATATTGATATTACACAGTAGAGGGCAAAAAGCCCTTAATTTATGCGGCTTTCAGAGCGTGAAAATCCATTAGACGATATTTTATACTCGTACCCTCAAAAATGAGGTTCTACTGCGTAACAAAATGCAGACAGAAAAGCAGAGAGCCAACCACTTTTGAAAGTGATGAACTCTCTGTTTTGTTGCACCTGTTTGTCAGCGTTGGTTATAAGTTGTTGTGAATACTTCCTTATCACCGTAAAACTAAGGTTTTACGGCTCATAGAACAGGAAAAAGAGCAAAAAAGATATTGGATTAAAAATACCGGAACGATACAATAGGGATAAGCAATCTTGTATTCTCACCCCATCCAACCTGTTTGATGGGGACTCTGGGAATGGCAGGCTGTTCGCCGATGAAATGAGCAGAAACTATGTTAAGGCAGTCTGGCAAGATTACCACCCTTCTATTGCCGCTTGTCACGCGACGATGAACTAACGGGCGACAGCAACAGCATTGTTAATCAGAAAGTCCTGCTAAGAATATATGCCGACAACCATAGCTTTTCTAACTCCATATTTTTCGTGGACGATGACGTTTCCAGCGTAACCTTTATTGAGTTAAGATAACGTAACATGCATGACTGCTATCTAAAAAATAATGGTTACCATACACTAACATTCAACCGTCCGAGTTGGAGTGAACTCTTGGAACGGATTGAAAACGGAGAAGTTGCGACACTGATAGTCAAGGACATGTCGCGTCTTGGGCGTGATTATCTGAAAGTTGGCTTTTATACCGAAGTCCTGTTCGTGGAAAAGGGCGTGTGGTTTATCGCTATCAACAATGGCATGGACAGTACAAACCAACAGGACAGCAACTTTACCCCATTTTATTAATATCATCAATGAGATGTTCTAATTAAGAATGGAAGCCTTTGTTATCCAATATAGCCCACGAATTTATAATAAATCCGTATCTCCCGTTCTTTCAGCCCGTCCTCACTCCTCTGTTCGCCTATCTCGATTTTGTCAATCAGCCGGAGAAGCGTTTCCCTGTCAAGGCTTTTCAGATTACAGTATTGGCGGATCAGGCTGACCCATTCCTGCACATCGTTCTGTACAGTCTGGCTGTCCTCTATCCGCCGTTCCAGTTCTTCAAGCTGGGCGGCTTTTTCCGTCCGTTCCGTCTGGTACTTGTTCAGCAATTCAACGCAAACCACTTCAGGTATCAAACCTTTGACCTTGTCCTCGTAAGTGCTTTGCACCAGCCGTTCCAGTTCTGCCAGCCGCTTGAGTACTGCCTTGACGGTTTTCTTTGTGGCGGCTGTTTTCTCCGCACTCTGGCTCTGCCGGTATTCCGTCATGCGCCGCACCATTTCCGCTTCACTGCAATCCGCAATCCCCGCTTTTGTCCGTATATCGTCCAGTATCACTTCCACAAGGGGCTTTAGATAAATTCTATGGGTGGAGCAGGCGGTATGCCCACTTCGGGAGTAGTTGCCTCACATATAGGATTCATAAAACGCCACAGAGCCGTTTTTCCGTTTGTACCGTTCCGTATTGTGCCGGAGCGCAAAGCCGTAGTCCATACAGTAGAGCAGGCCACCAAACTGGTTGATTTCATTCAGCGAGT
>JABLTR010053966.1_pt1 | contig 23322 bp, 16 predicted proteins | sample 7160071 | NCBI WGS metagenome assembly JABLTR01 (sample SAMN14651230, study PRJNA627086) | human gut metagenome | isolation source: feces | host: Homo sapiens | reverse complement strand
GTCTCGGCCTTGATGAAGCCGCGCTCGAAGTCGGTGTGGATGACGCCGGCAGCCTGCGGGGCCTTCGCGCCGATGGGGATGGTCCAGGCGCGCGTCTCGGTCTCGCCGCTGGTGAAGTAGCTCTGCAATCCCAGCAGCTTGTACGCCTCGCGCACGAGACGGGCCAGGCCGCTCTCCTCGAGACCCATGGCCTCCAGGTACTCGCGCGCTTCTGCCGGGTCGAGCTCGGCCAGGTCGGCCTCCACCTTCGCGGAGATGGGCACGGGCGCGCATCCGTCGATCTCGGGCAGGTCGGCGTCCAGCTGTTCCTCGTCGACGTTGGCGATGTAGAGCATCGGCTTCATCGTGAGCAGGTGCAGGTCGTACAGCGCCGCGCGCTCGTCGTCAGTGAGGTCGAGCGTGCGGGCGCGATGCCCCTCGTTCAGGCCCTCGTACACCTTCTTCGCCGCAGCCACCTTCGCCGCGCCGGCCTTGTCGCGCTTGGCCTCCTTCTCCAGACGTGGCAGTGCCTTCTCCAGCGTGCCCATGTCGGCCAGGATCAGCTCGGTCTTGATGGTTTCCACGTCGCTTTGCGGGTCCACCTTGCCGGAGACGTGCACCACGTCGGGGTCGCCGAAGAAGCGCACGACCTCGCAGATGGCGTCCGTCTCGCGGATGTTCGCGAGGAACTGGTTGCCCAGGCCTTCGCCCTGACTCGCTCCCGCGACGAGGCCCGCGATGTCCATGAACTCGACGGTGGCCGGCACGATGCGCGCCGGATGGTCGATCTCGGCCAGGCGGTCGAGGCGCGCGTCGGGCACGGGCACGACGCCCACGTTGGGCTCGATGGTGGCGAACGGGTAGTTGGCCGCGAGGCCGCCCTTGTTCGTGAGAGCCGTGAACAGCGTAGACTTGCCGACGTTCGGCAGGCCGACAATACCGATGGAAAGCGACATGGAACTTCCTTTATGAGAACGATTGCTGAGTATTCGCACATGATAGCACTGCCGTCGCGCCAGGACGAGCCTGCTTGGCCCGGCATCACGCAACGTGCAAGGGGTCGCGGACGGCCAAGAAACGAACGCTAGCGCTTCGCCGATTTAAATGTTACTATAATAATATCATTAATGCGCCACGGATAACGCCGCCGGATCGTAGCAGCGCGCACGTGCTACACTTTCCTGCAAGCCGGGAAGACGAACGACGCAACGGGTACGACATCATTCCGTCCATCGGGAACGCGGGAAAGAGCCGCCCGAAGAGAGGCCCGCAGGAGGCGACGATGCTGGATCGAGCCATATTCGCGCTGCCGGGAGTGCGCCGAGTACTGGCGTTGCTCGCAAGCGCCTCCGCCTTGCAGGCGCTCTGCATCGTTGGCCAGGCTTGGTTCCTCGCCACGGCCCTCGCGAACCTCTGGCACGGAGCGCCCATCCCGGATCAGACTGCATGGATCGCGCTCTTCTTCGCCTGCTTCGTCGCTCGGCAAGGCGCCGTCTACGCCGAAGACGCCTACCTCGAAACCTATGCCTACGACCGCGCCGACGAACTGCGCCAGGAGCTGCTTCGCAAAGTATTCACCACGAAGGCGCAGGTGGTATGGGACAACGGGACGGGCAGCGTGGCGGCGGCCATGCTCGAGGGCGTCGATCAGGTACAGGCCTATTTTCGGCTCATCCTGCCCAAGATCACCTCGATCGTCGTCATCCCGCTTATCGTGCTCGCCTTCGCGCTCGCGCTCGACTGGGTATCCGCCCTCATCATGTTCATAATGTTCCCGTTCATCGTGCTGTACATGATCATACTCGGCCGCAATGCAAAGGATGCAGCGTCTCGACAATACCGCACGTTCCAGGTGCTCTCCAATCACTTCATCGACACGCTACGCGGCATCGATACGCTCAAGCTGTTCGGCGCGGGCAAGCGCCATGGTGCGAGCATCTTCTCGGTGAGCGAGCGGTTTCGCGAAGCCACGATGAAGACGTTGCGCATGGCGACGCTCTCCAGCCTCGTGCTCGATCTGTTCTCGACTCTGTCCATCGCGGCGGTGGCCTTCATGTTGGGCATGCGGCTGCTCGACGGTACGGCACAGCTGTTCCCCGCGCTCGCCATCCTCATCATGGCACCCGAGTACTTCAAGCCCATCCGCTCGTTCGCGTCCGACTACCACGCTTCGCTCGACGGGGTGAATGCGCTGAAATCCATCCAACGTCTCATAGGCGCCCCAGACGGCTCGGATCACAGCTGCGAACTGCCCGATTGGGGCGCGACGTCGCGCATGGAGCTTCGGGGCGTCGGCTGCTCCTACGACAGCCATCGCGTGCTCGAGAATCTGGACTTCACGGCCGAAGGCTTCCGCAAATATGGCATCGTCGGCGCCAGCGGCGCGGGCAAGAGTACGCTCGTCAGCCTCCTCGGCGGCTTTTTGGCGCCTGATGCAGGCGACATCGAGCTGGGCAACACGCCTTTGCCCGATTTCAAGCAGGACGGCTGGCAACGGCAGATCGTCTACATACCGCAGGACCCGTATCTGTTTCATGCCACGTTGCGCGATAACATCGCGTTTTACCGACCCGATGCAAGCGACGAAGAGGTCGCGCGGGCGATTGACGTCGTGGGCCTGGACGGCCTCGTCGCGGAACTGCCCTGTGGACTGGACACACTTGTGGGCGAAGGCGCGCGCGCCCTCTCGGGCGGCCAGGCGCAGCGCATTGCGCTCGCGCGGGCGTTTTTAGACAATTCGCGGCGCATCTTGCTGTTCGACGAGCCCACCGCCCATCTGGACATTGAAACGGAGATGGAGTTGAAGGAGCGCATGCTGCCGCTCATGGAGGGCCGCCTGGTGTTCTTCGCCACGCACCGCCTGCATTGGCTCGACGACATGGACGAAGTGATCGTGCTCGATGACGGGCGTATCACAGAGCACGGCCCGCTGGCCGAACTTGAGGCAAACGGCGGTGCGCTCGGCCGTCTTGCGGCGCAGACGGCCTGGGAGACCGCATGAGCGCCCGGATGCGCCGCGAGGCGCACGTCGAAGAGGCGCAGAGACGGGCGGACGCCGCCAACCAACCTGCAACCGGCGAACCGACCCGCAGAAGCGGTCGCGACCGATGGGTCAGGCCCTTCTTCAAGCAGTACCGCAAAGCGCTCGCCGTGGCGCTGGCCCTTGGCGTGGCAACCTTTTGCTTCGCTTCGGGGCTCATGTTCACCTCGGGCTACCTCATTGCAGCTGCAGCGGAAATGCCCGGCAGCATCCTCATGATCCATATGCCCACCATCTTCGTGCGCATCTTCGGCATCGGCAAGCCCATCCTGCAGTACCTGGAACGGCTGACGAGCCACGATTGGGTTCTCCGCATGACGAGCGCACTGCGCTCAAAGCTCTACGCATCCATCGAGGGCGACGCCATCCTCTTCAGGCGCACACATCGCACGGGCGACGTGCTGGGTCTGCTGGCCGAGGACATTGGACATCTGCAGAACCTCTATCTGCGCACGGTGTTCCCAACCGTTGTTGCGTGGCTGCTCACCGTTGTCGTCGTTGCGGTGCTGGGGTTCTTCTCGCTGTGGTTCGCACTCGCCATGCTGCTCGCGTTGCTCGTGGTGGTGGTACTCGTGCCGCTTGCGTCCGTATTGGCGACGAGAGCGCGTGTCGCTCGTCGCAAGGCCATAAAGAACGAGCTGTACTGCGAACTGACGGACAACGTGCTGGGTGTTTCCGACTGGATATTCGCGCATCGCGGCGCGGAATACCTGAACCGCTACCGTTCCTCCCAGCGCGTGCTGCGCGATGTGGACGTCGAGCTCGACCGATTCGCCCGTAGGCGGGACCTGATCTCGACCGCACTGTTCGGGGGTATCGCGGTCATGACGCTCCTCTGGGCGGCCGGCCAATTCGGCGGCGTCCACGGAGGAACGGCGAATTGGATCGCAGCCATCGTGCTGGGCTTCTTTCCCCTCATAGACGCGTTCGCACCGCTGTCGACGGCGGCCACGGAGGCCGGTTCGTACCGTGCCTCCATCGACCGGCTCAATGAGCTTCCCGACGATCCGGGTAATTGCGGTAAGGCTGAAGACCGGCCGGTAAGGACGGCGAACCGCAAGAACGCGCGCACGGAGGACGCCGCAGCAGCGGCCTGCGCGCCGCAGGTCGTTCTCCCGTCGCCGGGCGCTCCTCCGACCATCCGCGTCGAGAGCGTGCGCTTTTCCTATCCCGAGGCGCCCCGTCCCGTGCTCGACGGCATCAGTCTGGAGGTGCGCCCAGGCGAGCGTGTGGCCATCCTCGGCCGCAGCGGATCGGGCAAGAGCACGCTCGCCTCGCTCATCCGGGGCGATTTGAAGCCGGATGCAGGCACGGTGGAGCTGGGAGGCGTGCCCGCTGGCTCGTTTGGCGATGACATGGCCCGCTATCTCGGCGTGATCCAGCAGCAGACGTATTTGTTCAACCGCTCGCTTCGAGAAAACCTGCGCATCGGCCGCGAGGACGCGACCGACGAAGACGTGAACAACGTTCTGGAACGGGTCGGACTGCGCACCCTGGTCGAGCGACTTCCCGAAGGACTCGACACGCTTGTGGACGAGGCGGGCGTACGCTTCTCGGGCGGGGAGCGCCATCGCATCGCACTTGCACGTGTGCTGCTGCAAGACGTTTCGACGATCGTGCTCGACGAGCCCACTGTGGGGCTTGATCCCGCCACCGAGCGCGCCCTGCTCAAAGCGGTCTTCGCCACGACTGAGGGAAAGACCCTCATCATGATCACGCATCATCTGCAAGGCGTGGCCGACATGGACCGCGTCGTGTTCCTCGAGGACGGCCGCATCGAGCTCGAAGGCTCCCCTGCTGTGCTCGCGCGCGAGAGCGAGCGTTACCGCCGCCTGCTCGCGTTCGATCGCGGCTTCCCGTCGCGCTCCCATGCATGAGCTGACGCCCTGCTTGTGGCTCAAGGCAAAGCAGACGGGCGAGATTCGGCACGCTTGTCGGCGCCGGATCTCAATTTCCCCTCTCGCCCGGCGCGAAAGCTCCCGCTAGCATGCATGTACCCGTGGTCTTTTGACTGTGCACGTGCAGCTTGCACAGAGCGGCGAGGTTGCAGGCATCCATGTGCTACGATGAACCTCGAAGACGGTCCGAGCATCCGGGCCGCGACCGATCGGCGCGCGCTTTCGCGATGCCGCCCTCGGAAAGGACGGCATCGCCATGCCCCTCAACAAAGCGGTTCTCGCCGCATTCAAAGCGGCTTCGCGCCTGAAGCCCGACATCAAGCAGACCTACGAAGCCCAGCGAGTGGCCGAGGACGTCATGGGAAAGCTTTCCTTGCCCGATCCCCGCTGCCGCATCGACGAAGCAGTCGCCGTCATGCGCGACGGCTACGAAGTGCCCTTGCGGGTGTTCACCCCGCTCGATTTCGACTTCTCGCTCGACCGCGGGCTCAAGGTCGTCGAGGACTTCCGCGGCACCATCCTGTTCTTCCACGGAGGAGGATGGGCGAACGGGTCCGTCGACCTCTACATCGACGCCTGCTCCACTCTGGCGGTCAAGCTCGAGCGACGTGTGGTGTCGGTGGACTACCGGCGCTCGCCGGAACATCGCTTCCCGCAGGCGCCCGAAGACTGCTACGAGACAGCCCGCCAGCTGTTCGCTGGAGAGTTGCTCGCCGACGTCGACGTCGACAACATCGTGCTATTCGGAGACAGCGCCGGCGGCAACCTGGCAGCCGTCGTCTCGCTCATGGCACGCGACCGCGGCGAGTATATGCCCCGTTCTCAAATGCTGCTCTACCCCGTAACCTACAACGACCACGACCCGCGCACGTCGTGGTTCGACTCGGTGCGCGAGAACGGCGAAGACTACCTGCTCACCGCGCGCGACGTGCAGGGCTACATGGAACTGTACTGCTCCTCGCCCGAGGATCTCGCCAATCCCTATCTTGCCCCGCTGCTCGCACCCGATGTGTCAAACCAGCCGCGCACGCTCGTGATCACCGCCGAGTACTGCCCGTTGCGCGACGAGGGCGAGGCCTTCGCAGCGCGGATCGACCTGGAAAGCGGCGAGGCGGCGTGCTATCGTGTGCTCGATGCCGTGCATGGATACCTGCTGTATCCTTCGGTGCTCAACGTGGTCAAGGACACCTACCGCATCATGAAACATTTTCTGGACGGCGATGGACTGGAACAGGAGGACGACCCGGCGTGGCTCGAGCTACTTGGTACCGACTAGACAACGTGGGGAAGTTCTACTCGTCGCAGGCGGGCAGCTCCGCCCAGACGGTTTTCCGATACTCCGCCGACCTTGTGGATGACGTCGACCCCGACCTGCTGCAGCGCGCACTCGAGAAGACGGTCGACACGTTTCCCAGCTTCAACGTGTGTTTACGCAGCGGCATGTTCTGGCACTATTTGGAACAGGCCTCCGAAATGCCGTCCGTGAGCCTTGAGAACCTACCGATCTGCTACGGGTTGCACGTCCACGCGAAAAGCGTGCTGTTCAGGACGAGTTACTACCACAGCCGCATCAACCTCGAAGTGTCCCACATGGTATCGGATGGGCGCGGCACTCTCAGCTTCTTCAAAGCGCTGCTCTACGCGTACCTGCAGGAGCGCTACGGCGTCGAAGGCGTGGAAACGGATTACGACGGATCGGACCACCAGAAATCCGAGGACAGTTTCGACAAGTACTTCGAACGAGACAAGGCAGCGCCCACGCACGCGCCGAAGGTCTACCGCCTATCGGGCTGGCGCGACATCGCGGATCCCACATTCATGGAATACCATCTTCCCGTACAGCAGGTGCTCGACCTCGCGCGCTCTTACGGAGTGAGCCTCACCTCGCTCGTGATCGCCGTTGTGCTATGCGCCATCCGCACGGAGATGCCGCAGCGCGATCGGCACCGCGCTATCCGCCTCGATATTCCTGTTGACCTGCGTCAATTCTTCGAGTCGGCCACGACCAAGAACTTCTTCGGACTGGCCTATGTGTCCTACGTGCCCGGCGACGAGAACGAGCCCGTAAGCGCCGTAGCCGCACAGGTGCAGGCCCAGCTGAAGGTGGCCACCGAGGCCGAGAACCTCAAATCGCGCATGAATCGCATGATCGCGCTCGAGAAGAACCCGCTTCTGCGTCTGGCGCCGCTGTTCGTGAAAGATCTCGTGCTCGGCTTGGCGGACTGGCTGGTCGCGCGCGAGACCACCACTACCGTCTCGAGCCTCGGCCCCATCCGCATCGATGAGAGGCTGGCCCCGTTCGTCCGGACGATCAATGTGCTAACCTCGACCAATGGCATCAACTTCATGGTGTGCTCGTTCGACGACGACCTGAGCATCGGCATCACGTCGGCCTACTCGAATCCTGACGTGATCAAGAATTTTTGTCGATTCTTCACGTCGAACGGCATCGAGGGCCTCATCAATATCAACAAGACGAGCAAGGAGGTAGCCGAGGATCGGTTGGAGACTAGATTTGAAGCCTCGGTCAAGCGGCTGGGCGGCCAGGCTTCTGCGCAGTCGGACGAACCGGTCCCTTCTGACGAGGATGGGGCGCGCGTATGAGGCGCTGCAGCAAATGCGGCGTAGCCTTCACCGGCGATCTCGATCGATGCCCGCTGTGCCAAGCTGAGCTCGAAGGCGAAGCCGAACCCTCGGTATTTCCCGTGAACGCGGTCAGGAAATCAGGTGCCGTGGCGCTCGCCGTGCTGGCGTTCGTCACCGGGGCATGCCTGATCGCCCTGCCCTTTCTGGGACATCTTCTGGACATCCCGGGCGACATCGTGCTCGCCGTTTGCGTGGGGCTCGCCTTGAACTACCTATTCGTTCGGAACATTATCGTACACAACCCGGACTTTTTACGCGTGGTAGCGCGTTACTTCCTCATCCTGCTCGCCATCGCCGCCGCCTGGTTCCTCGTAACGGGCAATCTCATCGTCACGACGTTCGTCATTCCCGGCATCTGCCTGACGGCGATCGTGTACGACGTCGTGCTCGTCGCGGTGTTCAGGGGCACGTTTGTCTCCGGGTACGCCAAGTACCTTCTATTCGATGTCGTACTGGGCGTAGCGCCGCTGGCCCTCTCGAACCTCGGTCTCACCACCTGGGACGTGCCCGCGTATGCAAGCGCGCTTTCCGCGTGCGTATTTCTTCTCGCATTGCTCGTCTTCACACGCAGGCAGCTCCTGGCCGAGATGCGCAAATTGTTCTCCGCATAACGCAAGCTGCCCTTGGATGCGCGCCCCGCATATCGTACAATCGAACGATACCGGTTTCAACGAGGGGAAAGAGGCACGATGGCGAACGAACAGATCAGACTCGGTTTCATCGGATTCGGCAACATGGCGCAGGCCATTGCGCGAGGACTCGTCGGCGCGGGGGCGCTGTCGGGCGAGCGCATCACGGCATGTGCAGCGCACTTCGACAAACTGCAGCGCACCGCCAAGGAGATTGGCGTGAACGCAGTCGAAACGGCGGCGGAGGTCGTCGAAGCGAGCGATTTCATCGTGATCGCCGTGAAGCCTTACCTGGTCGAACACGTGATCGAGCCCGTGCGCGAGGCGTTGGCTGGCAAAGTGGTGGTGTCGGTGGCGTTCGGATGCTACTTCGATTTCTTCGAGAGGATCCTCGATCCGAGCACCCACCACATCAGCACAATACCCAATACACCCATCGCCGTAGGAGCCGGCGTCGTCTCCTGCGAGCAGCGGCATTCGCTTACCGAAGAAGAGTTCGCCGCGTTCTCGGATCTGTTCGGCCAGATTGCGCTCATTGAGAGCATGGACACCAAGCTGCTCTCGGTGGCGAGCGACGTGGCCGGTTGCGGTCCCGCGTTCACGGCCCTGTACGTTGAAGCGCTCGCCGATGCGGCCGTGAAGCACGGCATGCAACGCCCGACCGCCTACCGGCTCGCCTCGCAAATGATCGTGGGCACGGGAAAGCTGCAGCTGGCGACGGGCAAGCATCCCGGCGAGCTGAAAGATGCCGTATGCTCGCCCGGCGGCACCACCATCAAAGGCGTCACGCAGCTTGAAAAGAGCGGGTTCCGTGGCGCAGTGATCGATGCCATCGATGCCATCGAAAACGCCTGACGGATCATCAGGAACGAAGAAGGGAGCGCGCAGAGGCAGCATCCCCACACATACCATGAATCGGAAGCGCAACCTGCGCTACGATCGTGATAACGAGACCCGCACCTGGTGGCAGGAGGCGGGTTTCGCTTGTCATGCTTCGCCGATGCGCGTCTCGAACAGGGCCACCGTGCACGTTGCCTTCACGAGAATCTTGCCGTCCGGGCGAGCGATCTCCACGTCCGATACCACGGAGCGCCGCCCTTTGTGGACAACCGTGCCTACCACCTCGAAGTACTCGTCGTCGACAAGCCCCGGGCGCAGGAAATTGGCCGTCAACGACATAGTCGTATTCTGGAATCCATAGGTGTCGGCCACGCCCGTACCGGCCATGTCGGCCAGCGCCAGCAGGAATCCGCCGTGCACGGTTCCGATATTGTTCGCGGAATCCGGCCCGGGGTAGGCGCGCATCTCGAAGCGGCCCTCTTCAGCGCAGATAAACTCAGAGCGCTCGAGACCGCCGATATCGGCGACGTCGCTCTTGCAGAAGTCAAGGACAAGCGGGTCCAGCATGTCGTACCTCCTCGTTCGGTGTTGAGCATGGGGCGCAGACTCGGGTCCGCGTCGACGCGTTGCGGCACGCGACGGGATGTCAAAGGCCTGCGGGCGGGACGAAGCGCTGCAACCGGCAGCGCATGGACGCCCCCTTGCAAGCTGCAGTCCCATCATACCGTAGTTGCTGCTTCTGGCGCTCCAGCCCGGCAGCGCCGACACCCGCATGCACCAGGACACGCGCCTCACCTGCCCACCATCGAAATGATGCTACCTGCTGCGCGCTTCCCGCCTGCGCATCGCACGCGCGTAGAAGAATGCGAGCACAAGCCCTGCCGCCGCGATACCGATGGCAATGGCCAGCGTATGGGCAAAACCCGACGCATACGCCTGCGCCTTTGCCGCACCAGCCACGGTATCTCTTAGCACATCCGCCGAAAGAACCCCGACGAACAACGACGAGCCGAGCGCCGAAGCGATCTGAACAGCCGTGGAATTGATGGATGCGCCATGCGGGTATAAGTTGGACGGCAGCTGCCCGAGCGCCGTCGTCTTCGACGGGGCCACCACGAACCCGACGCCTGCATACACCGCCGCAGAGCATAGCACGACCAGCGCCGCCGCGAAGCCTTGCGCCGAGAAGAACGCGCCCGTCTGCCCGATGAGAACAAGCACGAGGCCCGCCGGGATGAGCGGCCAAGCGCCGAATTTATCGTACAGCCTGCCTCCGAAGAACGTGAACACCGCATTGACCAGAACTGGGCCCAGCAACAGCAGGCCCGAGACGAACGCCGTACGCCCCAACGCTCCTTCGTAGTACAGCGGCAGAAGAATGCTCATCGAGTAAGAGGTCAGCATGCCCACCATCACAAGGACGATTCCTGCAGCGAAGCGCGGATGGGCCAGGGGGTGTAGATTGAGCAGCGGCTCGCTCGCCGAGAACTGCCGCCAGGCGAAGAGAGCGAGGAGCACCGCTCCACCGGCCAGAGCGACAACGGACGGCAGGACGTCATGGGTGATTTCGCCGAGCCCGAACATGAGCGCGCTCAAACCCGTCAGACCCAAGATCACACTCAGTACATCGGCAGAGGCGTGCCCGGGCGATGCGCCGCCGCGGATCAGGAAGGCGCCGACGACAAGCAGCGCCAGCGCCAGCGCCAACGGAACAATGAACAGCGCCGACCATCCGAAGTACGTGAGCGCAAGACCCGAGACCGTCGGGCTCACCGCCAAACCTATGGCTATCACGCCGCTGTTGAGAGCAAGGCGGGTGCCGAGCGTCCTGCGCGGCGAGTTCGTCATGATGGCGCTCGTCACCATGGGAAAGAACAGACCGGTGCCGATGGCCTGTACGAGGCGGCTACCGAACAAGGTTGGAAAATCGGGCGACAGCAGGGCCGCTCCACTTCCAATCGCCAGCGCTCCGACACCGACAAAGAACACCCGCCGCAAACCGAGCCGACCGAGCAAAAACGCCGACAGCATAATGGAGGTAGCCGCGACCACCATGTATCCCACAATCAGCCAATTCGCCACAGAGAGCGTAACATCGAAACGACGTGCCACCTCGGGCAGCGCGACGTTCATCATGCTCTGGCTGAACGAACCAGCGAACGAGCAAGCAAGAAGCGCGGGCAGCATGCTACTTGATGCCCTTCTAGAAATGCCCGCTGCGCTCATCCCATCGCCTTCCGCTCGACCGATCTCCCGATCCACCGCAACCGGCGGATCGGGTTCCAGTCTAGCGTCAGGCGGGAAGAGTCCGGCAACCGATCGAAACCCGCAATGGTCCAGTCATCAAACCGAGCGCTGTGTGTAGCCGGCAGGACGAATGGCTAGAAGCTTACAAGGCCGAAAGTTTGCGCGACGTAAGCCACAAGAATGACTATCACCAGCACAGGCGCAACGTACTTGATCATGATGGTCCACACCTTCTCGGCCTTGAAGGGGCTCGAGCGTTTCACCTCGTCAACGATCACCTTCGGCTTGATAATCCAGCCGACGAAGACGCACGTCAACAGTGCGACGATAGGCATGATAACCGAGTTTGATATGAAGTCGAAGAAGTCGAGCAGCGACGATCCTGGCCCGAGCGGCTCGATGAACGATAGACCACTGTAGCCCATGTTCACGATAACGCCCGCGACTGTTACGACGGCAATGACCGCGATAAGCGACTTCTTGCGGCTCCACCGCGCGCCGTCCATGATAATGGATACGCACGTTTCGGTGAGCGAAATGGCACTCGTCAGCGCCGCGAAAAGCACGAGCAGGAAGAACAGAAAACCGACGATCGTCGCAGCGTCGCCCATGCCTCCGAAAACGCCGGGCAACGTGATGAACATCAGGGACGGGCCGGAATTCGACGCGACCGCTTCTCCTGATCCCATGGCCACAAAGGCAGCTGGAACAATCATAAGCCCTGCGAGGAACGACACGCCAATGTCAAAGCCGCCGATGCGGGTGACGCTCTGCGTAAGGCTCGACTTTTTGTCAAGATAGGAGCCGTACGTGATCATAATGCCCATAGCCAGCGACAAGCTATAGAACATCTGCCCGAGCGCCCCGATCACGAGCTCCGGCGAGAACTTGCTGAAATCGGGCACGAGATAGTACAGCACGCCGTCAAGGGCGCCCGGCATGGTCATCGTGTAGATGGCGATGCATACCGCCATGATAATGAGCGCAGGCATCATGATCAAGTTGGCTTTCTCGATGCCGCCCTTCACGCCGAGCGACACGACGATGAACACGATAGCCATGAACAAGAGCATCCAGAGAAAGCTTTCGGTGTTGCTTGTGATGAAACCTGTGAAGAAGCCTCCATCGTCTGCGAGTGCCGCAGGACCATTGATGAGGTAAGCGGCTGTATACTTCGTCACCCATCCGCCGATGATGCAGTAATACGGCGTGATGATGAAGGGGACCGTCGCTGCCAGCACACCGATAAAGGCGTACTTCTTCCCAAACGTCCGAAAAGCGCCAATGGCAGACTGCCCGGTTTTACGTCCGAGCGCCGTCTCGAGCAGCAGCAACGATACGCCGAACGTGAAGACGAGCACGAGGTACGTCAGCAAGAACGTGCCACCGCCATACTGGGCCGCCAGATAAGGAAAGCGCCACATGTTGCCGAGGCCCACCGCGGACGCCGCAGCAGCCAGAATGAACGCCCACTTGCCCGACCACGAAGAACGCGCGGGCGCACCGGATGATGCCATGGTAACCTCCAAGGTACGTCAGAATTGCAGTTGTCTCGAAGCCCCTTCGTATTCGGACAGCAAAGATCTGCACGCGAGCACGATCCGCCATCCAAATGCTGCATTATACCGGGAAATGCATGAACGATTCATCACATTGAGCGAATAGGTTCGGATGAAAGCGGCCAAAGGCTTCAAGTGCCGCAGGGAGCAGCACACGCGAAGCGAGCCCCCCTCCCCCCTGCCCGCAAGATCGGGCGTGCATGACTCGAGGCGTTCTGACGGATCGACGTCACATTCCCGCATGAGCAAACGCGAAAGAAGCTCCCGCGAGATCAGGCGAGCTTCGAAGTATCAACGGCAACAAGGTGACCGTGCTCGTCCTCGAACACGCACAGGCTGCCATCCTGGCTCTCATAGAGATTGCGGAAACTTGCGAGCCGTTCGCTTGACAGCGGATGAGCCGGCCGGTCGCCCTCTCCGTCGTCTGAAAGCGCGCTGTCATCCGTCCGCTGTACGTCTTCGATCTTCTCCACGCCGCACGTGAATTCCGCAGGATCCTCAACGTGAATTGGCGCGAACTCCTCGGTCGGCGACAGAACGGCGCAAGCTGCGCTCGGCGGGTCGCACGCGGGAATCTCAGACGCAGCTGGAACGCTCACCTCGAAACACGCCGACTCCGCCTGGTCGATCGCAGTCTCGACAGCAGGCTCTGATACGGCATCGGTCGGGCATCCTGCATCGCAGGAGGGATCCACCGCCGGAGCTGAAGCATCGAAGGAAGACTCGGCCATCGAACCGGGAGCATCGCAAGAAGGAGCGGCCATCGGTGTAGAAGCATCGCTCGAAGGCGCGGCCATCGGTGCATCGCAGAGAGGTTCAACCACCGGAGCAGAAGGCGCCTCGGCAGCAACGGGCTCGACGGTCGCGACGGTCGCGACGGTCGCGACGACCGATGGAAGCTCGATCACGGGAAGCTCGATACGCTGCGACCGCCTGCTCGCGTTCTGCCCTGGTGCAGAGGGGGCGTCTTGTAGCGCAGCATCGGCATAGCCCCCCTCCACGACTTCGATTCCGGAAGGCATGATGGGCCCTGTCGTAAGGGGCGCATCGATACCCAAACGGGTGGCAAGAGAGAGATTCGACTGCGCGATGGTCACAAGCTCGCGTGCATAATCGGCCACCGCGTCGCCATCGGCGGGCTCTCGCAAGAGCTTGCCGATTTCAAGAACGCGACCCCACGAGAGTGCGTCGACATCCTCCTTCATAGACACGATGCGATCCACCTCGCGAGCAACCTTTTTTTCCGTCGATGTTCCGAACACACACGCCTTCTTCCTGTAAGCAAGGCGATCATTGTACCACGTCAGTAAATGACTCGCCAGAACACAAGACCCTGGGCAGGAGCATTCTCGCCCGCAGCCTGACGTTCGCGCGCCTCAAGCACCTCGGCCACCCACGAGGCGGGACGCTGGCCTCGACCTACCATAACAAGCGTGCCCACTATTGTGCGAACCATGGAGTGCAGAAACGCGTTGCCTACCACCTTGATGGCGAGGATGTTCTCCCCTAAGACGGTTTCAGGATGGAAGGATATCTCGCGTATATTGCGGTTCGTCGGCTTTCCCTCAGCCGACGCTGCCAAGCAGAAGCTCTTGAAGTCGTGTTCACCCAACAGGTACTGTGAGGCGACCTCCATTGCCGACACATCCAACCCACCGGGCACGAACCACGAGAAATCCTTCATGAAGATAGGACTCGTGCTGTCCACGCACAGATGATAGTGATATTCGCGCGCCTGGGCATCGAACCGCGCCGAGAAGCCGAGTTTTTTCGGCTCCACCTCACGCACGCTGATGGCATCGTGCGTGAGCGCATTGAGCGAGCGGCGCAGGGAAGGCAGCGAGCGTCCGCCGAGATCAACGTCGTCCACGTCAAAGCTCACCACCTGGCCGAGCGCATGCACGCCGGCGTCGGTGCGTCCGGCACACGTCGTCTCAACGTCGCGCTTGAACAGCAGGTGCAAGGCGTCTTCGAGATCACCCTGCACGGTGAGCTGCCCGGGTTGGCGGGCGAAACCGGAGAACGGAGCGCCGTTGTAGGACAGAGTAAGCGCGAGCGTGTGATCACGCACGGGCTTTTCGGCGGTTGGTGCCGCCGCTTCGCGCTGACGCGCGGATGTGGGGGTGATGGTTTGCGTATTCATAGCCGCCATGATAAACGAACCCGGCCCCGCCGCAAGCCCGAGCCGGGTTCCGCTTGCCAAATTGTTGAAATGAGACGTTAACCGTATCCCTTCGCCTCGCAAATCGTTCGCAACGTCAGCGAGAAGCGCCATGCTCCGCGTATCCCTACGAAGCCCTCCACACCTGCGCGCCGAACAGATCTTGGATCTCAGAGCGCATGATGGGGCTCGTCGAATCCACCGATACGGGCAATTCGGCGCGGAACTTATGGCCGTCGTTCTGCTGAACGAACAGCACCACGCCGTCACGGCCCGGGTATGACTTCAGGATACGGTTAAGGCGCAGGGACTTAGCCTGATCGAAATCGGCCATGGGCACGCGCAGCTCGAGGTGGGAAGGGGCCGCGTCGGCGTCGGATAGCTCGATCGACTCCACTTCGAACGCCATGATTTGGTTGCCGCGATCATTGTGCTCGAATTTGCCCTTGATCTTGACAATCGCGTCCTCTTGGATAGCGTCGGCGTTTTCCTCGTACTTGAAGCAGATCGCCTCGATGTGGCCGGTCGTATCCTCGAGCGTAAACGTAGCCATCTTCGTGCCGCGCTTCGTGAGCTTCGTCACCACATTCGAGACCATGCCCACGAATACGGCTGATTTGATCTCGCTCGTGCGCTCGGCCAAATCGCCCAGCTGGTACTTCGTCATGTGCGCGATGGCGTTCTCATAGGGGCGCAGCGGATGGTCCGAGACGTAGATCTTCATGATCTCCTTCTCGTATGACAGCAGCTGGCGCTTCGGCCACTCAACTCCGTCGGGTTCCGGGATATCCTCCTCGAAGCCTGAATCGGGGTCGTCGCCGAACAGATCGAACATGGACACCTGGCCCGCATCGCGATCTTTCTGGCGCTTCGAGGCGCTTTCCAGAAGCGGCGTTTCGTCCACGAAGAACATGAGCTGCTTGCGCGTGTAACCCGTCGAATCGAATGCCCCGCCCTTGATGAGCGCCTCGAGCGTCTTGCGGTTGTAGCACTTCGCATCAAGACGGTTTACAAAGTCGTGCAGCGAGGTGAACGGACCATTAGCCTCGCGTTCAGCGATGATAGCCTCGGCCACATTCGCGCCGACGCCTCGCACGCCAACCAAGCCGAAGCGCACGCCTTCGTCCGTGGGCGTGAACTCGGCGTTGGACGAGTTGATATCCGGGGGCAGTACGGGGATCCCCGAATGGTTGCAGCTCGCGATGTAGCGGATCAGACGATCAGTATTGCCCATATAGGACGACAGCACGGCGGCCATAAAGTCGTTTGGGTAATGAGCTTTCAAATACGCGGTTCGCATCACGAGGATGGCGTAGGCTGCGGAGTGCGACTTATTGAACGCGTACTTCGCGAACTTCTCGGCATCCTCCCAGATCTGCTTTGCAATCTCGAGCGAATAGCCGTTCTCGACCGCGCCGGCGTTCCAGTCCTCCTGCAAACCGCGCATGACGTCGATCTTCTTCTTGCCCATCGCCTTGCGCAGCTTGTCGGCCTTACCTGCCGAGAATCCGCTCATAGCCATGGATATCTGCATGATCTGCTCTTGGTAGACCATGGTGCCGTACGTCTCCTCCAAGATAGGGCGGAGCCGCTCGTCGTAATAGTGGATGGAGGTCTTGCCGCTCGCAACCTTGATATAGTCCTCCACCATGCCGGACTCAAGGGGGCCCGGACGGTTGAGGGCGATGGAGGCCACGATGTCGGAGAAGCGCGTAGGGGGAAGCCGCGCGAACAGGCTTACGTACAGCGCGCCCTCCACCTGAAACAAGCCGTCCATGTTGCCCGATTGCATGAGCTTGAAGGCGGCTTCGTCGTCGATGGGAATCTCTTCTGGGACGACCTTCATGCCAAACCGCTGCTCGATGTTCTTGCAGGCGATGGTGAGCACATCGAGCGTGCGCAGGCCGAGGAAGTCCATCTTCAACAGGCCGAGCTCGGGCGTATAATGACCGTCGTATTGCGTAATGATGCCGCCGCCCTTGGTATCGCGCTTCATGGGCACGTGATCACTCATAGGATCGCGGCAGATGATGGTGGCGCAGGCATGCACGCCCTCGCCGCGCACGTGGCCCTCGATGGACTTCGCGGCGTCAAGAACGGCTTTCACGTCCTCCTCGGTCTCGTAGGCCTTCTTGAGATCCGGGTTCGTGGCAAGGGCCTTGTCGATGGTGATGCCCAGCTCGTCGCCGATCAGCTTGCATATGCGATCGCCCGTGTTGTAGGGGTAGTCCAGCACGCGCGCGGCGTCGCGCACAGCGTTCTTCGCTTGCAGCGTGCCGAACGTGATGACCTGCGATACGTGGTCCTCGCCGTACACGTCCTTGATGTGGTTGATCACCTCTTCGCGGCGACCCTGCTCGAAGTCGACGTCGATATCGGGCATCTCCACGCGTTCGGGCGACAGGAATCGCTCGAACAGCAGGCCGTTTGACAGCGGGTCAAGCGCGGTAATGTCCATGGCGTACGCAACGATGGCGCCTGCGGCCGAGCCGCGGCCCGGCCCGACGCCGATACCCTGGCTGCGCGCCCACTCGATGTACTCCTGCACGATGAGGAAGTACGCCGGGAAGCCCTGCTGGATGATGACGCCCATCTCGTAATCGGCGCGTTCCTGCGCCTCCTGCGGAACCGGGTCTCCGTAATGCTTGACCAAGCCCTCCTGCACACGACGTCGGAAGTAGCTTTCCTCCGTCTCGCCTTCGGGCAAGGGGAACCGCGGCAGGATGGAGTCGCGCTCAAGCACCACGTTCACCTTCTCGGCCAGCTCTACCGTTGTGTCGCAGGCCTCGGGGAAGTCCTTCAGCGCCTCGCGCATCTCCTCCTCGGTCTTCATGTAGAACTCGTCGTTTTCGAAGCGCATGCGCTTCTCATCGTTCACAGCCGCGCCCTGGGCGACGCACAGCATGTAATCTTGGGCCTTTGCGTCCTCGCGCGTAAGGTAGTGGAAGTCGTTCGTAGCGATGGTCTTGAGTCCGGCCGCCTTGGCAACGTCGGTGAGCATATGGTTGAGCTCGGTTTGCGTGAACCCGGCGTCGGTGCGAATGCCCTGGTTCTGCAGTTCGATGTAGAAGTCGCCCGGCTCGAAGCAGCTGGCAAAACGCTTAGCCCACTCGACAGCGTCATCGAACTGGCGATTGTCCAAGAGCTTTGGAATGATGCCTGCGATGCACGCCGATGAGCCGATGATGCCCCGACCGTACTTTTGAAGCATGCTGAACGTCGTGCGCGGCTTGTAGTAGAAGTTGTCGACGTGCGACTCGCTGACCAGCTTCACCAGGTTGTGGTAGCCCTCGTTGGTCTTTGCCAGCAGAAGCAGATGGTAGAGTTTGGGTTTGACATCCTTGCGCAGCTCTTCGTCGGTGGTGAAGTACACCTCGCAGCCGTAGATGGGCTTCACGCGCTTGCCCGTCTCCTCCTCCACCCTGTCGCACATCTCGCACAGCTGCGGCACGCCCGACATCACGCCGTGGTCGGATATGGCCACAGCCGGCATATCGAGCTCGGCGGCTCGCTTCACCATGTCGTAGATGTGTGTATGCCCGTCGAGCAGGGAGTATTCGGTATGGTTATGCAGATGGACGAATGCCATATCTTGTGCCTCGAATCGGTTGGGATGCGCGTGGTTGTGTTTTTGGCGCGAACGCGGTGTGCCACGATGCCGATACAATGATACCAGCATCGGCGAAGCCGATAGTCGAACAAACGATGGTTTTTGCGCGGAAGCGCCGCGTGGCCGGATGCCGCAGACCCTTCAGCTTGGACCGACGTCCGCAAAAAACTCGTCGGCTCCGCAGCCCAGCACAACGAAGCAGAGCCCCCATGCGGGGGCTCTGCTTCGTTTCTCGGACGCCTTGACTTTCAGTCGTTGCGTTGCCAAGCGACCTCAAGCCGCACGTCGTCCGGCATGTTCCAGCTAAGCAGCTGCCACTTTCAGCTGGGCGTCGCACCACGCCTTGTCGGCGGGGAGCGTCGTCTTGCGCGCTTCTTCGTCGGACAGGTCGGCAAGTTTGCTTTCTATGGAGGCCAGTTGCTGGCGCACCGCCTCGACGTCGATGTCGGACGACAGCAGAGCGCGATCGGCCAAAATGATGACCTTGTCGCCCGTCACCTCCACATAGCCGCCCTGCAGCGCGTAACGCTTCGTCTCGCCGTCCTCGGCACTCTTGACATGCGCCTCGCCATCGGCGAGCACGGACACGAGCGAGGCATGGCCCTTCAAGAAGCCCATTTCGCCTTCAGCGCCGGGCACGACGACGATCTCGACCTCCTCCGAGACGAGCAACGCCCGCGGCGTCACGATGTCGCACACGAACCCAGCCATGTTACGCTTCCTTCTTCATCTCTTCGTACGCAGCATACACGTCGTCGATCGAGCCTTTCATGCGGAAGCATTGCTCGGGAATATCATCGCACTTGCCGTCGAGGATGGCCGCAAAGGAGCGGATGGTGTCCTCGAGCTTCACGTACTTGCCCGGCAGGCCGGTGAACTGCTCGGCAACGTGGAAGCACTGGCCGAAGAACTGCTGCGCCTTGCGAGCGCGGTTCACCGTGAGCTTCTGCTCTTCGGAAAGCTCGTCCATGCCGAGGATGGCGATGATATCCTGGAGGTCCTTGTAGTTCTGCAGAAGCTCCTGGATGCCCGTCGCCACGCGATAGTGCTCGTCACCGACGATCTGCGGATCGAGCGCGCGGGAAGTGGACTCCAGCGGATCGACGGCCGGATAGATGCCCAGCTCGGAGATCGAACGGGACAGAACCGTCTTCGCGTCGAGGTGCGTGAACGTCGTGGCCGGCGCAGGGTCGGTCAAGTCGTCGGCGGGCACGTACACGGCCTGCACCGACGTGATTGAGCCGGTCGTGGTCGACGTGATGCGCTCCTGCAAATCACCCATCTCGGTGGCCAGCGTCGGCTGGTAGCCCACAGCGGACGGCATACGGCCGAGCAGAGCGGACACCTCGGAGCCGGCCTGCGTGAAGCGGAAGATGTTGTCCACGAACAAGAGCACGTCCTGGCCCTGGTCGCGGAAGTACTCCGCCTCGGTGAGGCCCGCCAAGCCGACGCGCAGACGCGCTCCCGGAGGCTCGTTCATCTGACCGTACACAAGGCAGGTCTTGTTGATAACGCCCGAGTCGCTCATCTCGAGGTAGAGATCGGTGCCCTCGCGGGTACGCTCGCCGACGCCCGTGAACACCGACGTGCCGCCGTGCTCCTGTGCCAGGTTGTTGATGAGCTCCTGAATGATGACGGTCTTGCCCACGCCGGCGCCGCCGAACAGGCCCGTCTTGCCGCCCTTGACGAAGGGCTCGACGAGGTCGATGGCCTTGATGCCGGTCTCGAATATCTCGGTCGTCGTTGACAGCTCGTCGTACTCCGGTGCCGGGCGGTGGATGGGCATGTACCCCTTCACCTCGGGCATCGGCTTCTCATCCACCGGTTCGCCCATCACGTTCCAGATGCGGCCCAGCGTCTCGGGGCCGACGGGCATCATAATCGGGTGGCCCGTGTCGACAACTTCGAGGCCGCGGACGAGGCCGTCCGTCGAACTCATAGCCACCGAACGGACAAGGTTGCCCGGCAGGTGCGTCTCCACCTCAAGGACGAGGTGCAACTCACCCGCCAGCGTCGTAGCATCAACCGTCAGCGCGTTGTAGATCGCTGGCAGCTGATCAGGAGCGAACTCGACGTCAACAACGGGACCGACGATGCGCACGATGCGCCCAACGCCGCCTTTGCTGGCTTCAAGCTCCTCCTTTGTAAACATGTGTTCAGCCATTTAATCCTCCAAAGCCGCAGCGCCACCGACGATTTCCGATATCTCGGTCGTGATAGCGCCCTGGCGTACACGGTTATACAATCTGGTCAGCAATTCAACCATCTCGGTCGCGTTGTCGGTCGCTGCCATCATGGCGCTTCGACGCGCGGCCTGCTCGGCGGCGGCCGAGTCGATGAGCGCATGGTATAGCATGGTGCGCACGTACGCGGGCAACAGACGATCGAGAACGGCTTCGATCCCCGGTTCGAAGATCACATCGCCTTCGAGCACCGGCTCCTCATCGGCGGGCACATCGTCGGCCGCAAGCTCGCTCTCGAGCGTTGAGGTGTCGACCGGCAGCACGGTTTCTTGGCAAAGCTCCTGCTCAACGGGGTTCTTTGCATGGTTGTACACCACGATGACCTCGTCGACATCCCCATTGACGTACCCGTCGATAGCGAACGCCGCGATGGCGGCAGCCTCATCCACCGTCGGATCGGCGGATAGGTCCGCAAACGAGAGAACCGGATCCATCTTACGGTACGTGAAGTGGCCGATAGCCTTTTTGCCGCAAGCCACCACCTGGACGTTTGCGCCTTCCGCCTGCTTGTTCCTCATGAGGCGCTTCACGTGGCGCAGTACGTTGCTGTTGAAACCGCCCGCCAGCCCACGGTCCGACGTGACGACCACCACGAGCACGTTCTTGATCTCGTCATGCTTGCGCAGCAGCGCGTTCTCGGTGCCACCCACACGCTTGGCGACGCTGGCCAGCATCTCAACCATGGAGTCGGCGTACGGCGTCGCGGCCTGCACGCGCTCATTGGCACGACGGACCTTCGCTGCCGCCACCATCTGCATGGTGCGCGTAATCTGCTTCGTCGAAGTGACGGAGTTGATGCGCCGTTCTATGTCGTGAAGGTTGGGCATAGTCTACCTGCCTTACGCCGAGGGAGCGAACTGCAGCTTGAAAGTCTCAATCGCAGCATTCAGGTCGGCTTCGATGGCATCGGTAAACTTGCGCTCCTTCTCCAACGCCTCGACGATCTCGGGCTTGGATGCATGAAGGTACACGAGCAGCTCGCCACGGAAGCGCGTGACGTCCTCCAGGGGAATGTCGTCAAGGTAGCCGTGGGCGCCCGCGTAGATGGCGATAGCCTGGTCCATGACGGGCATCGGGGCGTACCGACCCTGCTTCAGCAGCTCGGTCATATGCGCACCGCGATTGAGCTGAGCCTGCGTTGCCTTGTCCAAGTCGCTGCCGAACTGCGTGAACGCCTGCAGCTCACGGTAGGACGCCAAATCGAGGCGCAGCGTGCCGGCAACCTGCTTCATGGCCTTCACCTGCGCGGAACCGCCAACGCGCGACACCGAGATGCCGACGTTGACTGCGGGGCGCTGGCCCTGGAAGAACAGGTCGGTGGACAGGAAGATCTGACCGTCGGTGATGGAGATGACGTTCGTCGGGATGTAGGCGGACACGTCGCCGGCCTGCGTCTCGATGATCGGGAGCGCCGTCAGCGAACCCGCACCGTACTCGTCGGACATCTTGACCGCGCGCTCCAGCAGACGCGAGTGCAGGTAGAAGATATCGCCCGGATAGGCCTCGCGTCCCGGCGGGCGGCGCAGCGTCAGCGACATCTGGCGGTAGGCGACAGCCTGCTGGGTCAGGTCGTCGTAGATGCACAGCGCATGGCGGCCCGGGTTGTCGGCGGAAGCCGGCTTGCCGTCCTCGCCGTTGTACATGAAGTACTCGCCGATCGCAGCGCCCGCCATGGGGGCGATATACTGCAGAGGGGCGGAATCGGACGCGGAAGCGTTCACGATAATGGTGTAGTCCATCGCGCCGTGACGCTCAAGCGTCTCCACCACGCCGGCAACCGTGGAGGCCTTTTGGCCGATCGCGACGTAGATGCAGATCATGTTCTTGCCCTTTTGGTTGATGATCGCATCAACCGCAATGGCGGTCTTACCGGTCTGGCGGTCGCCGATGATGAGCTCGCGCTGTCCGCGACCGATGGGGATCATCGAGTCGATGGCCAGGATGCCGGTCTGCATCGGCTCCTCGACGGGTTGGCGCATAATAACGCCCGGAGCCTTGAACTCGATCGGACGCATGCCATCGGCCTTGATGGGGCCCTTGCCGTCGATGGGCATGCCGAGCGGGTTGACCACGCGCCCGAGCATTTCTTTGCCAACCGGGATGTCGACGATCTGACCGGTCGTTTTGACCTGGTCGTTCTCCTTGATTGCGGTGACGTCACCAAGCAGCACGGCGCCGACTTCGTCCTCTTCGAGGTTCTGAGCCATACCGTACACGGTCTGGCCGTCCTTGCCCACGAACTCGAGAAGCTCGCCTGCCATGGCAGCCCTCAGACCGTCGACGCGCGCGATACCGTCTCCAATCTGGATAACGGTACCAACCTCGCGCGATTCGACGCTCGTGTTGAGCGCGTCAAGCTGCTTGCGCAGTGCATCGTCAATAGACTGTGCGGTGATTTCAGTCACTAGCATTCACCTCCATCTGTTGATAGTTTGAGCACGTTGCGAGCGCTTTCCAACTGCGACAGGAC
>JABLTR010037148.1_pt1 | contig 23345 bp, 19 predicted proteins | sample 7160071 | NCBI WGS metagenome assembly JABLTR01 (sample SAMN14651230, study PRJNA627086) | human gut metagenome | isolation source: feces | host: Homo sapiens | reverse complement strand
GGCTGTGTGCGGCGGCGGGCACGGTGGCTGCGGTGGGCGTGGGCTGGCTTGTCGCCTGCGTAGGCCAGCCGGAGCTGCTGGGCAGCGAGGGCCGGCTGATGACACGGCTGCTCACGGCGCTGGCCGGAAGCCTTGCCTTTGGGGCAGTGGGTCTTGCAGAGGACCTTGCCCGGATGCGCAGCCCGGCGGCGCTGGGGCTGCGGCGGGACGTGCGGCTTTTGCTGGAGGCACTGGCCGCGGCATTCGTTCTTTTGCTGCTGCAGGCAGCGGGCTGTCTGCCCCGGGGACTGGACGTGCCTGGGGCGGGGTATGTGCTGCTGGGCAGCGCTGTGCCCTTTTTGTGGGCGGTGCTCATGGTGGTGCTGGCTGAGTGTGCCCGCATCGCCGAGCGGGACGAGGGTACGGTGTGCGGCGCGGCCTTTGTGGCTATGCTGGCGCTGATGATGGCAGAGGCCGGCTTGGGCGTGCCCGGGCTGGCGGTGCTGCCCGCCGCGCTTGCCGGGGCACTGGTGGCACTGGGGCTGTGGGCGTTCCCCCCGGCAAGGCTGGGGGTGGGCTGCTGCGGCAGCCTGCTGGCGGCGGGTGCCATCGGCTGCATCCCGCTCAGTCTGGATATGACCAGCCTGACTGTGCCGCTGGCGCTGCCCTTCTGGGCGGCAGGCGGTCTTTTGGCAGCGCAGCTGCTGGGTGCAAAACGCACCGGCAAGCCCTTGCGCTGCTGGGTAAAAAAGCATAAAATGAGCCCGGAGACGGTGTTCCTGTGCAGCTTTGCGCTGAGCGCTGTCGGCTATGTACTGGCGCTGGCGCTGCTGCGCTGGTGCTGACCGGGCACAGAGAGGGAAGGGAGCGCAGATGGCGACTAACCGCAAAAAACACAGAGCGCCGGTGCCGGTGTTCCAGCGAGACCCGGGCCCGTGGTCCCGGCTGCTGATCGACTGGCTGGCCACGCTGGCTGTTATTATGATCTTTGGGCTGGTGATGCTGTTCAGCGCCAGCTACACCACCGGTTACCTGCGCATGGGCGACAGCTTCCACTACATCAAGCAGCAGGCGCTGTGCATGATACTGGGGCTGGGCTGTATGTTCCTGATAAGCTATGTGGATCACCGTTTTCTGCGCAAGATGGTGGTGCCGGGGTACTTCATCGTGCTGGCCATGCTGGCCGTCACCCTGACCATGGCACCCCTGAACGGCTGCCGCCGCTGGATCCGCTTTGCAGGCCTTACGCTGCAATCCTCGGAGGTGGCAAAGTTTGAGATGATCCTGTTCAGTTCCCATCTTGCAGCCAAGGCACCGCAGGTGGAGCGGCTGGACCCGGAGCGCCGCATCCTGCTTACCCCCCGGGAGTGGCTGCGGGTGCGGGTATGGAAGCAGCTGGTGGTGCCGGTGCTGCCCCTTATACCGGTGGTCATCCTGCTGGCGATGGAGCCGCACATGTCCGGCATTGTGCTGACGGTGGCGGTGGTGGGCACCATCCTGCTGCTGTCCGGCAGCGGCGGTGTGCTGACATGGGCGGGTGCCATCACGGCAGGCACCCTGCTGGAGACCCTGCTCTCCCATGTGGACTCTATCCCCTACCTGCAAAAGCGTCTGGACGGCTGGACGCAGGATCTGAGCCAGATGACCGACCAGACCGTGCAGAGCCTTTATGCTATCGGCTCCGGCGGACTGAAGGGGCTGGGGCTGGGCAACAGCGTGGAAAAGCAGCTCTGGCTGCCGGAAAGCACCAACGACTTCATTTTCAGCGTGGTGTGCGAGGAGCTGGGCTTCATTGGCGCAGTGCTCATCATCGTGCTGTTCGTGCTGTTCATCGTGCAGGGGCTTCTCATCGCCTATAAGGCGGAAAATCTGTACTGCACCATGGTGGGCATCGGCATTATGGCGCAGATCGCGTGGCAGGTGTTCTGCAACATCGCCGTGGTCACCAACACCCTGCCCAACACCGGCATCAGCCTGCCCTTCTTCTCCTCAGGCGGTACCAGCCTGATCCTGCTGCTGGCAGAGATGGGCGTAATGGTGAACATCGGCCGCAACGGCGAGCGGGCAGCGCAGCAGCGGGAGCAGATGCGTGCCCAGCGGGAGGCCGCCCGCGCCGAGCGGGAAGCAGAGCTTGCCCGCAAGACCATTGACTTGGCTTCTGCCCGCGCAGCCCGTACAGAACAGTAAAACAAACCGCAAGCCCGCCCGGCCGCAGGCCGGGCGTTTATAAGGAGGAATCACCATGCGTGTTCTCATCGCAGCCGGCGGCACTGCCGGACATATCAACCCCGCACTGGCCATTGCCGGTGCTCTGAAAAAAGCCGACCCTACCGCCGAGATCCACTTTGCAGGCCGTAAGGAGGGCATGGAGTACCGTCTGGTCACACAGGCGGGCTACCCCTTCCACCATATTGAGATCACCGGTTTTCAGCGCAAGCTCAGCCTGCACAACATCAAGCGCAACCTCATCACCCTGTGGAATCTGGCCCTCTCCGGCCCCAAGGCCAAGGCCATGATGAAGGAAGTAAAGCCGGATCTCGTCATCGGCTGCGGCGGTTATGTGTCCGGCCCGGTGGTGCGCTGCGCCGCCAAAATGGGCATTCACACCGCCCTGCATGAGCAGAACGCTTTCCCCGGTGTGACCAATAAGCTGCTGGCCCCGGATGTGGATATCGTGTTTGCCGCCGTACCCGCCGCCGTGGAAAAGCTGGGTGCACCGGACAAGACCCTTGTGGTGGGCAACCCCGTGCGGCCGGAGGTGTTTGCACAGGCCGCCAACCGCGAGGCCATCCGCGCACAGCTGGGTGCGGGCGACCGCACCGTCATCCTGTCCTTCGGCGGCAGCCTGGGCGCACGCCGGGTGAACGAGGTGGTGGCAGACCTGTGCGCCTGGGAGCAGCACGAGCACAAGCCGGTGCTGCACCTGCACGCCACCGGGCAGTACGGGGTGCAGCTGTTTGAGCAGCTGCAAAAGCAGAAGGATTTTGCCCCCGGCGACAGCCTTGTGGTAAAGGAATACATCAACAATATGCCGGAGCTACTGGCTGCGGCAGACCTCGTTATCAGCCGCGCCGGTGCGCTGACGCTGGCCGAGCTGGAGGCCGTGGGACGCGCCGCTGTGCTGATCCCCAGCCCCAATGTGGCGGAGAACCACCAGTACTACAACGCCATGGAGCTGCAAAAGGCCGGGGCGGCTGTGGTGATCGAAGAAAAAGACCTGACCGGTGAAAAGCTGGTGCAGACTGTTTCTGCCATGCTGGCACAGCCCGGCAAGCTGGCCGAGATGGGCAAAAACGCCCGCAGCCTGTCTGTGGACGACAGTCTGGACCGCATCACTGCGGCACTGCTCAAGCTGGTAAAGACCCCGTGATGCAGCCCCGGAATAAACAGGAAAGAAGGTGCGAATGATGCAGCAGAACCGTGACCGCAACGGCAGACCCCGGAACCCGAGACCCTATGACCTGAACCGGGATGTGGCGCGCACCTCTGCGCCTTCGCAGAATCATACGCCCCGGAGCACCGGCAGCAGCCGCTACGGCTACAACGGCGAACCGCTCAGCCGCCCGCCCTCCCGCAGCGCCAACGGCAGTGTGCGCTCCTCCCGGGCAGATAACAGCATCCAGTTCCCCACCCAGACCCAATCCCAGCCCCGCCGCCCGGCGCAGGGGCAGGGGAGCAATACCACCCAGTACCCCTCTGGCAGCCGCCCGGCGGGCAGCAGACCAAAAAACGCGAAGTCCGGCGGCAAACAGCGCCGCCCGGCAAACAATGCCCGCAGCGGGCAGAGCAGCCGGAAAAACCAGAACGCGCAAAACCGCCCGAACCGGCAGCACCCGGCAGGCAGCCAGAGCGCCCCGCAGCAAAGCCCTGCCCGGCGGGAAATGCGCAAAAAGCGCAAGGTGACCCGCGCCACGCTGCGGCGCCGCCGGATGCTGCGCCGCCTGACCGCCTTTGCCATGCTGCTGTGCGTTATTGGCGCGGGCATCTACCTGACCATGACCATGCTGTTCCGCATCAACTCCATTCAGGTGCAGACCCCGGACGGCAAGCAGGTGACCGAGATCGCTGGCTACTCCGCAGACAGCATTTTGCAGCGGATGGGCGTGCAGCTGGAAGAGAACATCTTCAGCTTTGAACCCGGCGAAAAGGCCGCGGTGCTGGAGCAGAACTTCCCGCTGCTGGGCTCCATCAAGGTGATCCGGGACTACCCCAACACCGTGGTGGTGCAGGTGACCGAGGCCGTGCCCGCCTACGCGGTGCAAAACGGCAATAAATGGCTTGTGATCTCGGACAAATGGAAGATCCTCTCCGAGGAAAGCACCCAGCCTGAGGGGCTTTGCACCCTGTACGGCGGCAAGCTGCAGGACACCGCCCCGGGACAGGGCTTCCGGTTCGTGGAGGACGCGGACGCCGCAGACGCCTCCGGCTCGGAAACCGCCGAAAGTGAAAGCACGGTGAACATCGAGACCGCCCGCATGGAAGCGCTGCGCACACTGCGCAGCAAGCTGGAGGAATACGGTCTGTCGCAGGACGTGACACGGCTGGAAGTGGCAGACACCGAGCAGCTCGCATTTTTGTATCAGGACCGCATCAGCGTGCTGCTGGGCACGCTGAACGATCTGGATTATAAGCTGGACCGCGCCCGCTATGTACTGACCAACGCCGATGGCAAGGGCTGCGGCCCCACCGATACCGGGCGGCTGGACTTCAGCCATACCAGCGCCAGCAGCACCCGCAAGATCTATTTTGCACAGGGCGAGCCTGCTTTGCCCTCCGGCTATGTGGTGCCGCCCAAGGCCGAGGAACCCGCTCCGGCAGAGGATGCCGCCGACAGCACCGACAGTGCAGAAAGCACAGAAAGCGCGGATGCTGCCGACACCACCGAACCGGCAGCTGACGCGGACACCGAGCAGCTGCCCCTGACCCACCCTGACCGCATGACGGCCAACGAAGAAGAAAACCCAATGTAAAGAAGCTCTTTGGAGGAGACTGTATGAAGCTGGAACAACTGATGGAAGGCGTGCCCTTTACCCTTGTGCAGGGCAGTCTGGATACTGAGATCGCAGATATCATCTACGACAGCCGCAAGGCTGCCCCGGGGCTTTTGTTCGTGTGCATCGTGGGCACCCAGCGGGACAGCCACGCGTTTGCCGCCGACTGCGCCGCCAAGGGGGTCAGCGCGCTGGTCATCCAGCACGACATCGACCTTTCTACCCTGCCCGGGGTGACCGTGGTCAAGGTGGAGAGCAGCCGCTATGCCATGGCGTTGATGAGCGCCAACCTCTTCGGCAACCCTGCCCGGCAGATGACCATGATCGGCGTCACCGGCACCAAGGGCAAGACCACTACCACCCACATGATCAAAAGCGTGCTGGAGGCCGCAGGCCGCAAGGTGGGCATGATCGGCACCAACGGCATCTACTATATGGGACGCCACAAGGACACCGCCAACACCACCCCGGAAAGCTACGAGCTGCAAAAGACCTTCCGGGAGTTTCTGGATGCCGGCTGCGATACCGCGCTGATGGAGGTATCCAGTCAGGGCCTGATGATGGACCGCGTGGCGGGCGTGCACTACGATGTGGGTGTGTTCACCAACCTTTCGCCGGATCACATCGGCCCCGGCGAGCACAAGACCTTTGAGGAGTACCGCAGCTGGAAGGGACAGCTGTTCAAGCGCTGCGACGTGGGTGTGGTGAACATTGACGACGAGAACACCGCCGCCCTGCTGGAAGGCCATACCTGCAAGCTGGTCACCTATGGCCGCGATGAAAAGGCCGACTACCGCGAGACCGGCTACGAGCTGCTGCGCACCCACGATTTTCTGGGCGTTGCCTTCCACGTTACCGGCAAGGACGAGATGGACGTCAAGGTGAATATGCCCGGCGAGTTCAGCGTGTACAACGCGCTGGCAGCGCTGGCCGTGGGCAAGGTGCTGGGTCTGCCGGATGCCGCCATCCACGATGGTCTGGGCAAGTGCGTGGTGAAGGGCCGTGTGGAGCTGGTGCCCATCAGCAAAAAGTTCACCATCCTGCTGGACTACGCCCACAACGAGGTATCCACCGAGAGCCTGCTTACCACCCTGCGCGCCTACAAGCCCCACCGTCTGGTGGTGGTGTTTGGCTGCGGCGGCAACCGCTCCAAGCTGCGCCGCTATGGCATGGGCGAGATCTGCGCCAAGATGGCTGATTTTTCCATCCTCACCGAGGACAACAACCGCTTTGAAAAGGTGGAGGATATCATCGCGGACATCCGCGAAGGCATGAACAAGGGCAACCCGGACGCAAAGTTCGTGGAGATCCCCGATCGTCTGGACGCGCTGCACTACGCAGTGGATCACGCACAGGAGGGCGATCTGATCGCCGTCATCGGCAAGGGGCACGAGACCTACCGCGACCGCGAGGGCGTCAAGACCCCCTTCCTTGAGCGGGAACTGCTGGAAGAATACGCCCAGCAGATCGGGCTGGAATAAGAAAATAATATTATTATTGCGGGAAAGGCCGCTGCACAAAGTACTGTGCAGCGGCCTTTTTGCGCCCTGCGGGTGCCCCTATATAAAAAGGAAGCAAACTGTGATAGAAATGTAAAAGATAAAAATATTTAACTAAAACCATTGACTTATCCAACGGTTTGATTATAATGGTCGTGTTCGATACCTCATAAATTTTAGGTAAATAATTAAAAACAAACAGTGAACATAAAGGAGAATACTACCATGACTTTCGAGGAAATGAAGAAGATCGTTGTCGATACCCTGAGCTGCGATGAGGACAAGGTGACCATGGAGGCCAGCCTGACCGAGGATCTGGAGGCCGACAGCCTGGACGCTGTGGAGCTGAACATGGCACTGGAAGAGGCCTGCGGCGTGTCCATCCCCGATGAGGAGCTGGCATCCCTCAAGACCGTGGGCGATATCTTCAACTACATCAATGCCCATGTCTGAGGCTGACCGAGGCGAAACGAGATGAACAGTATCAAAGACCTGCTGCCGGGCAGCATGCGGGAGCGCACCTTCCAGCTGAAGGCCCGGCGGGATGCGGGTGCCGTGTGGAACGACCCGCAGTTCGTGGAATGCAAAAAGTGCGGACGCCGCGCCACCCGCCAGATCTGGAACAAGGCACAGTACGTCTGCCCCAACTGCGGGGTGCACCTGCCCATCGGCGGGTACTACCGCCTGAGCCTCATCCTTGATAAGGGCAGCTTCCGGGAACTGGATGCCGACCTTGCCCCGCAGGATGTGCTGCAGTTTCCCGGTTACCCGGAAAAACTGGAAGCACAGACCGGCAAGACCGGCCTGAAGGAGGCTGTCATCACCGCCACGGGGCGCATTGAGGGCACCCCGGTGGTAGTTGCAGTGCTGGACAGCCGGTTCTTTATGGGCAGCATGAGCACCACCGTGGGCGAAAAGATCACCCGCGCCGTGGAGCACGCCACCGCAAAGCACCTGCCGCTGATCATCTTCTCGGCCAGTGGCGGCGCCCGGATGCAGGAGGGCATCTTCAGCCTGATGCAGATGGCAAAGACCTCTGCCGCCATCGAGCGGTTCTCCGCCCGGGGCGGGCTGTACATCAGCGTGCTGACCCACCCCACCACCGGCGGCGTGACCGCAAGCTTTGCCAGCCTTGGCGATATCATGCTGGCCGAGCCCGGGGCGCTGATCGGTTTTGCGGGCCCCCGGGTCATTGAACAGACCATCGGCGAAAAGCTGCCCGCAGGCTTCCAGCGCAGCGAGTTCCAGTACGAGCACGGCTTTGTGGACAAGGTAGTGCCCCGTACCGAGATGCGCGAAACACTGGCGCAGCTGCTGCGTCTGCACGCCTGAGGAGGGAGCGCCTTATGATCAAGGACATCTTACAACAGCTCGCACCGTTGGATGAAAAGATCGCCGCCCTGCGCGGCGACCCGGCGGACGAGAACATGACCGATATCACCAACCACGCTGCCGAACTGGCAGAGCTTTCCGCGCAGGAGGACGCTTTGCTGTCCGGCTGCGGGGCACTGACCGCAGAGGACAGGGTCTTTCTGGCACGCCACCCGGAGCGCCCCCACATCGACGAGATCGTGGATGCACTGTTCACCGACTTCTTTGAGCAGTGCGGCGACCGTCAGTGCAAGGAAGATGCCGCCATTCTGGGCGGTGTGGCGCTGTTCCACGGCCAACCGGTCACGGTCATCGGCCACCGCAAGGGCAGCACGCTGGAAGAAAACCTGCGCTGCAACTTCGGTATGCCCGGGCCGGAGGGCTACCGCAAGGCCCTGCGCCTGATGAAGCAGGCCGAAAAATTTGACCGTCCCATCATTACCTTCATCGACACCCCGGGCGCATACCCCGGCAAGGACGCCGAGGAGCGCGGACAGGGCGAGGCCATTGCCCGCAACCTGATGGAGATGAGCGGCCTGACCGTGCCGGTGATCGCAGTGGTCACCGGCGAAGGCTCTTCCGGCGGCGCACTGGCGCTGGGTGTGGCAAACCGCATCCTCATGCTGGAAAACGCCGTCTACTCGGTGCTGAGCCCCGAAGGCTTTGCCAGCATCCTGTGGAAGGATTCCTCCCGCAGCGGCGAAGCCTGCGAGATCATGAAGCTGACCGCACAGGATCTGTACAAGGACGGCATCGTGGAGGAGATCATCCCGGAGCCGGTGGGCGGCGCACAGCGCGCCCACGGGGTACTGTTCGGCAATCTGGACGAGGCACTGCAGCGTCAGCTGCGCAGCCTTGCCCGCATGAACGACCGTCAGCTGGCCGAGCAGCGCTACCAGAAATTCCGTCAGATCGGAGAAATGAGGAAAGCATGAAGGGTTTGCGTCTGATCGCCACCGGCGGGGCTTTGCCCGGCCGCACGGTCACCAACGAAGAGCTGAGCCGCACCGTGGATACCAGCGACGAGTGGATCACCACCCGCACCGGCATCCGTACCCGGCACTACTGCACCGAGGGCGAAAACGCCGCTACACTGGCCATTGCTGCCGCAAAGCAGGCGCTGCATCGCAGCGGTCTTGCTCCTGCAGATATTGCCTGCTGCGTCTGTGCCACCCTTTCCGCGCCGGACGCCACCCCAAGCGTAGCCTGTCAGGTACAGGCGGCGCTGGCACTGCCGGAAAACCGCCCCGCACTGGACGTGAACGCCGCCTGCTCCGGCTTTTTGTACGGCACGGCGGTGGCGCGCGGCCTGCTGGCTACGCTGGGCGGGCGGTACGCGCTGGTCATCGGCACGGAAGCACTCTCCCGCCTGATGGATCCCGCCGACCGCTCCACCTGCGTACTGTTTGGCGATGGTGCCGGTGCGGCAGTGTTTGAACTGACCGACACCTCCGCGCCCTTTGCCATCACGCTGGGTGCCCGGGGCGATGCCGCCATCCATGCCGGTGGCCCCAGCCGCGCAGGCTCGGCACCCATCAGCATGGACGGCAGGGCAGTGTTCCGCTTTGCGGTGGATGCCCTGCCCAAATGCCTGCACACCGTGCTGGACGAGACCGGCCTTACGCTGGACAATCTGGACTGGGTGGTCTGCCATCAGGCCAACAGCCGCATCATCGACCACTGCGTCAAGGCGCTGCACGCCGACGGTGCAAAGTTCTACAAAAACATGGACCGCCACGGCAACACCAGTGCTGCCAGCATCCCGGTTGCGCTGAACGAGCTGGCTGAGAGCGGCCAGCTGCACCCCGGCCAGACCCTTGCCTGCATCGGCTTCGGCGGCGGCCTGACATGGGGCGGCATGATCGTGGAATATAAAGGATAAAGACCATGAAACTTTTAAACGAGATCCTGGGGACGAAATACCCCATCATTCAGGGCGGCATGGCAAACATTGCCACCGGCGAGTTTGCCGCAGCCTGCTCCAACGCCGGTGCACTGGGCATCATCGGTGCGGGCGGCATGAATGCCGATACCCTGCGCCAGAACATCCGCCGCTGCCGAGAGCTGACCGACAAGCCCTTTGGTGTAAACATCATGCTCATGCACCCGCAGGCAGATGCGTTTGCCCAGATCGTGGTGGAGGAAAAAGTCGCCGTGGTCACCACCGGCGCAGGCAACCCGGGAAAATACGTTTCCATGTGGAAAGCTGCCGGCATCAAGGTGATCCCGGTGGTGGCTGCTGCCGTGCTGGCACGGCATTTGGAGCCGCTGGGCATCGACGCCGTCATTGCCGAGGGCACCGAGAGCGGCGGCCATGTGGGCGAGATGACCACCATGGCACTGGTGCCGCAGGTGGTGGACGCGGTCAGCGTGCCGGTCATCGCCGCAGGCGGCATTGCCGATGGCCGTCAGCTGGCGGCTGCGCTGGCGCTGGGCGCTTGCGGGGTGCAGGTGGGCACCTGCCTGCTGGCAAGCGAGGAGTGCCCCATTCACCCCAACTACAAGGCCGCGCTGCTCAAAGCCGGGGACAGTGACACCATCGTCACCGGACGCACCGTGGGTGCACCGGTGCGTGTGCTGAAAAACCGCATGAGCCGGGAGTATGTCCGTCAGGAAAAGGCGGGCGCGGACAAGATGGAACTGGAAAAATACACGCTGGGCAGCCTGCGCCGCGCCGTCTTTGAGGGCGACACGGTAAGCGGCAGCCTGATGGCCGGTCAGGTGGCCGGAATGCTGCACGAGGTGCGCCCCGTGGCGGACATCCTTGCCGACCTGTGGCAGGGCGGGAGGCAGCGCATCGCCGCGCTGAATGCCGAATGCTGACCCTTGGCGGCAAGCCCCTGCAAGTACCCATTTTGCAGGGCGGCATGGGCGTAGGCGTCTCGCTGGGCGGGCTGGCAGGTGCGGTAGCAGCCTGCGGCGGCATGGGGTGCATCTCCACCGCCGATGCAGGCTACCGTGAGCCGGATTTTGCCCGTGACCCGGCGGCAGCCAACCACCGCGCCCTGACCGCAGAGATCCAAAAGGCTAAGGCCATTGCCGGGGGCATGGGTCTGGTAGCTATCAACGCCATGGTAGCCACCCGGGACTATGTCGAGGCTATCCGCACCGCCGTGGCGGCGGGGGTGGATGCCGTGGTCTCCGGTGCGGGTCTGCCGCTGGAGCTGCCGGGCATTGTGGGCACCAAAGAGGTAGCCATTGCGCCCATCGTATCCAGCGCCCGGGCAGCAAAGCTCATCCTGCGCCGCTGGGCAAAGGGCTTTGACCGCACCGCCGATTTTGTGGTCATCGAGGGCTGCAAGGCGGGCGGACATCTCGGCTTTGCCGAGGAGGACCTGCTGGCCGACCGCTGCCAGACTTTGGACGAGATTCTGCCCGGGGTGCTGGCCGAGGTAAAGCCTTACGAGGAACAATACGGCCACGCCATCCCGGTATTTGTGGCGGGCGGCGTGTACACCGGTGCCGATATGGCACACTTTACAAAGCTTGGCGCTGCGGGCGTGCAGCTGGCCACCCGCTTTATCCCCACCTACGAGTGCGACGCCTCCCAGACCTACAAGGACGTGCTGCTGGCGGCAAAGCCGGAGGATGTGCGCATCATCCACAGCCCGGTGGGAATGCCCGGCCGCGCGCTGAACACCCCGCTGGTGCAGGCGCTGGCTGAGGGCAAGCGCTTCCCGCCCAAGCACTGCGCCCGGTGTCTCAAGACCTGCGACCCCGCCGCTGTGCCCTACTGCATCACCCACGCCCTCATCGAGGCGGTGAAGGGCAACGTGGAGGAAGGGCTCTTCTTCTGCGGCGAAAACGTGGGCAGGCTGGACCGGATGCGCACCGTGCGCGAGCTGATGGACGAACTTGTGACCGAATGGAGGCAGAACTTATGAAGCTTGCCGTACTTTACGCTGGTCAGGGTGCACAGCACCCCGGCATGGGCAAGGAATTTTACGAAGCATCTCCCGCCTTCCGGGCGGCCTTTGACAGCGCAGCGCTGGATTTTGACCTGCACCGCGTCTGTTTTGAGGACCCGGACGGCGTTTTGAATCAGACCGAATACACCCAGCCCTGCATGGTGGCCTTTGCCTGCGGCGTGACCGCTGTGCTGGCCGAAAAGGGCGTAAAGCCCGCCTATCTTGCGGGGCTTTCGCTGGGCGAATACTCCGCGCTGCAGGCAGCCGGGGTGTTCACCGCAAAGCAGGCCATCGAGCTGACCGCCTTCCGGGGCAAGGCCATGGCGGAGGCTGCAAAGGGCCTTGCCTGCGGCATGACCGCCGTGCTGGGACTGGACAGAGAAAAGCTGTCTGCCTGCTGCGAACAGGCGGCTGAGGCAGGCTGTGTGCAGATCTGCAACTACAACTGCCCGGGGCAGCTGGTCATCGGCGGTGAGAAAGCCGCCGTGGAGCAGGCTGCCGCGCTGGCAAAGGAAGCCGGTGCCCGCCGCTGCATCCCGCTGAAGGTCAGCGGCCCCTTCCACACAAAGCTGATGGCTCCCGCAGGGGATGCGCTGGCACAGCGCTTTGCGGGCGAAAACTTCGGCACCATGGAGACGCCGGTGCTGTTCAACTGTCTGGGACATGAAAAGGCCGAGACCGACAGCATCCCGCAGCTGCTGGTAAAGCAGGTGCAGAGCAGCGTCTACATGGAGGACACTTTGCGCCGCTTGGGTGAGCTGGGTGTGGACCACATTCTGGAAGTCGGCCCCGGCAACGCCCTGAGCGGTTTTGTGAAAAAGACCCTGCCCGGGGTGGTCTGCACCGCAGTGGAGACCCCGGAACAGCTGGATGCGGTGCTGGCCGCATGGAAGGAAGCAGAATGAGCGAAGAAAAGCTGACCCGCGCCGCCATTGTTACCGGCGGCAGCCGGGGCATTGGCCGCGCAGTGTGCGTGGCACTGGCAAAGCAGGGCTGCAATGTGGTGGTGAACTACTGCCACGGCGCAGAACCTGCGGAGCAGACGGCAGCCCTCTGCCGCGCCGAGGGCGTGCAGGCGGTGACCGTGCAGGCGGATGTATCCACCGCCGAGGGCTGCAAGGCGCTGTTCGATGCCGCTACCGAGGCCTTTGGCCGGGTGGATGTGCTGGTGAACAACGCGGGCATCACCCGGGACAACCTGATTTTGCGCCTGACCGAGCAGGATTTTGACGCGGTGCTGGACACCAACCTGAAAAGCGCCTTTCTCTGCTGCAAGGAGGCCGCCCGCCGCATGGTGCGCCAGCGCTATGGCCGCATCGTGAACCTTTCCAGCGTGGTGGCGCTGCGGGGCAACGCCGGGCAGACCAACTACGCCGCCAGCAAGGCGGGGCTCATCGGTCTGACCAAGAGCCTTGCCCGGGAACTGGCCGCGCGGAACGTGACCGTGAACGCGGTAGCGCCCGGCTTTATCGACACCGACATGACTGCCGTGCTGCCGGAGGCGGTGCGCACCGGCATGACGCAGGGCATCCCCGCGGGCCGCGCAGGCCAGCCGGAGGATGTGGCACAGGCAGTGGCGTTTTTTGCCGCAGAACAAAGCAGCTATCTCACCGGGCAGGTGCTCTGTGTGGACGGCGGCATGGCAATGTAAAGGAGAACCCTTATGGAAAAACGCAGAGTTGTGATCACCGGCCTTGGCACGGTGAACCCGCTGGGCAACAATGTGGCGGACAGCTGGGCGGCAGCCCGTGCCGGTAAATGCGGCATCGGCCCCATCACCCAGTTCGACACCACCGACTTCAAGTGCAAGCTGGCTGGTGAGGTAAAGGATTTTGACCCCGAGACCGTGGTGGACAAAAAGGAAGTCCGCAAAATGGCGCGCTTCACCCTGCTGGCACTGGGTGCTGCCGCCGAAGCCATTGCAGACAGCGGCCTTGATACCGAGGCCGAGGGCAAGGACATCGGCGTCATCCTGTCCAGCGGCATCGGCGGTCTGCCCACGATCGAGGAGCAGCACGCCCGCGGCGAGGAAAAGGGCATGGAGAAGGTAAGCCCCTACTTTGTGCCCATGGCCATTGCCAACATGGCAGCGGCGCAGGTGGCCATCCGCTTCGGTCTGAAGGGCATGTGCACCTGCCCGGTCACGGCCTGCGCCGGCGGCACCAACGCCGTAGGCGACGCCTTCCACCGCATCCGGGACGGCTACGAGCCGGTGATGGTCTGCGGCGGCGCGGAAAGCTGCATCAGCCCCTTGGGCATCGGCGGCTTTACCAGCATGAAGGCACTTTCCACCGCCACCGACCCGGACGCTGCCAGCCTGCCCTTTGACGCCCGCCGCGGCGGCTTTGTCATGGGTGAGGGCAGCGGTGTGCTGGTGCTGGAAGAACTGGAGCACGCCAGAGCGCGCGGCGCACACATCTACGCCGAGGTGGTGGGCTACGGTGCCAACTGCGATGCCTACCACTTTACCGCGCCCGCTCCCGGCGGCGCAGGTGCCATCGACTGCATGAAGCTGACCCTGGTCGATGCCGACATCGCACCGGAGCAGGTGGACCACATCAACGCCCATGGCACCGGCACCCACATGAACGATGCCTGCGAGACTGCCGCCATCCACGCCGTGTTTGGCGCACACGCAAAGGAGATGACCGTGGTCAGCACCAAGAGCATGACCGGCCATCTGCTGGGCGGCGCGGGCGGCATCGAGGCCGTATTCACCGCGCTGGCGCTGCGGGACCAGTTCGCCCCGCCCACCATCCACTACGCCCAGCCCGACCCGGAGTGCGATCTGGACTATGTGCCCAACACCGGGCGGCAGCAGGAAATGCAGTATGCGCTGAGCAACAGCTTGGGCTTTGGCGGCCACAACGCCTGCATCGCCTTGCGCAGATGGGAGGGCTGACCCATGGCAGAACCCCGTACCGTGCGTGAAAACGCCAACACCCTGAGCAGTGTGCAGATCGCGGAGATCCTGCCCCACCGCTACCCCTTTGCCCTCGTGGACCGTGTTCTGGACTACGAGCCGGGGCAGTGGGCCATCGGCCGCAAGTGCGTCACCCGCAACGAGGAATTCTTCAACGGCCACTTCCCGGCACAGCCGGTCATGCCCGGCGTGCTGCTGCTGGAAGCACTGGCACAGACCGGCGCTGTGGCGGCGCTGAGCCTGCCGGAAAACAAGGGCAAGCTTGCGCTGTTCGGCGGTATCAAGAGTGCCCGCTTCCGCAAACAGGTCACCCCCGGGGATGTGCTCACCCTCCACTGCGAGTTGGTGCAGCAGCACGGCGCTGTGGGCGTAGGCAAGGCCTCGGCATGGGTGGACGGCAAGTGCGCCGTCACCGCAGAGCTGACCTTTGTGCTGACCGACGCAGCAGAATAAAATGAATGAAAAAGAGATAGGCGATCCCTTTCGGGAAAGCCTATCTCTTTTTTTGTGTCTGTTCCGGTCGGTTTACTCTGCGGCAGCTGTCCCGGTGTCTGCCGCAGCAGCGGGGGCAGACTCTGTCGGGGCGGTCGCTGCCTGCTCCTTCTCCATCCACTCCCGCACACGGTCGGGGCGGTTGGTGATGTAGGCATCGGCGCTGGTGCGCAGCAGGCTGCGGACGGAATCTTCCGTGTCCACCGTCCACAAAGACACCTTGATGCCCATCTCGTGCAGTTTATCAATGAAACCGGCGTTTTTGTAGGCGGTGTGGTACTCACAGCTGACCCACTCCGGCACAAAGTCCAGACTGCGGATGTAGGCGGGCAGATCCCGTTGCGCCATCAGGTTTTTGTAGATCTCGTTCAGGCTCTCGCCGGGAAAGTTTGCCCGCAGCATACTTACCTTATCGCTCATCCAGCGGGTCATCCAGCTGCAATTTTCCTCGTCTGCTGCGCTCTCCGGCAGGGCAGCGTCCATGGCTTCCATGTCGTCCATGCCGTTGGTCAGTCCCAGATCCTTCCAGATGATGGGCGGCGGCAGCAGCATGCTTTCCAGCTCGCCGTATACCAGTGCACCTACCCGCAGTTTGGGCAGCAGCTGCTTTGCCTGCCGCAGCAGCGCGTGGTTGAAGGAAACAAGGATCACCTGTTCTACCATCTCGGTCTGCTGCAGCACTTCCAGCACCCGGGGTACAAAGTCCGGGTCGTTGTTCATGGTGGATTTCAGCTCCAGATGCACGGTGCATCCCGGCATCTGCCTGCACAGTTCCATGGCCTCCTGCAGGGTGGCGATTTTCTCGTCCTGAAAGATGGCGCCTTTCCAGCTGCCAAAATCCAGTTCCTTTAAATCGCCCATGGTCATATCGTAGATCTTGCCGGAAATATCCGTGTGCAGATCGATCATATAGTCGTGGTGGATCACAAGCCCGGCGTCAATGGTCTGCTGTACGTCCATCTCTACACCGTCTGCGCCAATCTCCATGGCTTTTTTAAAGGCTGTCAGGGTGTTTTCCGGTGCAAGATAGGAAGCACCGCGGTGTGCAATGATTTGTGGTGTCATAAATTTTCTCCGTTATCGGTTCTTCCTCACACTTTTACGCCCCGGCGCTGCCATACCGCAAACAGTGCCGGGGCGCTTGCTCAGGTCAGGTCCTCGCCGTCTGAAGCAATGACCTTTTTATACCAGTAAAAACTGTCCTTCCGGCTGCGGGCAAGGGTGCCGTTGCCGTCGTTGTCCTTGTCCACATAGATAAAGCCGTACCGCTTTTTCATCTCGCCGGTGGAGGCGCTTACAAGGTCGATGGGCCCCCATGTGGTGTAGCCAATCAGGGGCAGACCGTCCTCGTTGATGGCCTTTTCCATCTCTTCGATGTGCGCCCGCAGGTAGTCGATGCGGTAGCTGTCGTGGATGGAGCCGTCCGGCTCTACGGTATCCACCGCGCCCAGACCGTTTTCCACGATGAACATGGGCTTTTCGTACCGGTCGTAAATGGTGTTCAGGGTCACCCGCAGACCCACCGGGTCGATGGCCCAGCCCCACTCGCTGGCTTTCAGGTAGGGGTTCTTCACCGATGCAGACACGGCGTTGCCTTCCGCATTCTCTGCCGCCATCAGCTCCTTATCCACCGTGATGCAGCGGCTGGAATAGTAGCTGAAGGACACAAAATCCACCGTGCCCTCCCGCAGCGTGCGGTCGTCCTCCGGTTGTGTGTGCAGCTGCACCCCGGCGCGCTCCATCCGCTTTTTAGCCCACACGGGGTAAGCGCCGCGCACCTGTACATCGGTAAAGAAGTAGTTGTCCCGGTCTGCCTCCTGCGCCGCCCGCACATCCTCCGGGGCGCAGGTGCGGGGGTAGAACTGCCCCGCCGCCAGCATACAGCCCACCATGGCGTCCGGCATTTTTTCGTGCGCCAGCTTTACCGCCTTTGCGCTGGCCACCAGCTCGTGATGGGCGGCCTGATACTTGACCTGCTCCACATTCTCGCCGGGGTGGAATACCAGCCCGGCGCCGGTAAAGGACAGGTGCAGCAGCATGTTGATTTCATTAAAGGTGAGCCAGTACTTCACCTTGCCCTTGAAGCGGTCGAACAGCACCTCGCAGTAGTGGACATAGGCGTCCACCATGCGGCGGTCTTTCCAGCCGCCGTATTTTTTGATGAGGGCAATGGGAGTGTCAAAGTGGCAGATGGTGACCAGCGGCTCGATGCCGTACTTATGGCACTCGTCAAAAATGCTGTCGTAGAAAGCCAGTCCTGCCTCGTTGGGCTGGGCGTCATCGCCGTTGGGCAGGATGCGGGTCCATGCAATGGACAGCCGGAAGCACTTGAAGCCCATCTCTGCAAACAGGGCAATGTCCTCTTTATAATGGTGATACAGGTCAATGGCCTCGTGGCTGGGGTAGAAATGTGCGTCATCGCAGCCCAGCATTTCCATATAGCCCGTTGCCACCGGAAAACGGTCCGGGCCGAAGGGGGTCACGTCCACCGTTGCCAGACCCTTGCCGTCTGCCTGCCATGCACCCTCGCACTGGTTGGCAGCGGTAGCGCCGCCCCACAAAAAGCCCTTGGGAAATTTGCCCATACTCTTTACCTCCTTGTTTACTTTTGCGCCCCTGCGGAGCGCAGATATACGCATACTACTATAATACCGCAACCGGCGGCGCTTGTCCATGACTGCATTTTGCAAAGGTACGTGCATTTGGGGATAAAGTACGACTTTTATCGTCAAAACGCCGAAATTTCCTGCTGTTTTTTGCGCACTTTTCACGATAAAAACACAAAACTTGCCCATTTTTCTTTTATTCTGTTCCTTTTAAACCGCGCGGCAGTATGGTAGAATAATAGGGTAAGAACTGCGCTGCGCTGCTGCGCTGCTGAGAACATGGAAAAATGGAGTGTTTGATTATGACTGAGTTCAAACCCATCAAAGAAGGCAAAGTCCGCGAGATCTACGACAATGGCGACAGCCTGATCATGGTTGCCACCGACCGCATTTCTGCGTTTGACGTCATCCTGAAAAACAAGGTCACCAAAAAGGGCACCGTGCTCACCCAGATGAGCAAGTTCTGGTTTGATTACACCCGCGATCTGCTGCCCAACCACATGTTGAGCGTGGATGTGCAGGATATGCCGGAGTTCTTCCGCCAGCCCCAGTTCACCGGCAACAGCATGATGTGCCGCAAGCTGACCATGCTGCCTATCGAGTGCATCGTGCGCGGCTACATTACCGGCAGCGGCTGGGCAAGCTACCAAAAGACCGGCAAGGTGTGCGGCATCCAGCTGCCCGAAGGCCTGCAGGAGTCCGATAAGCTGCCCGAGCCCATCTACACCCCCTCCACCAAGGCAGAGATCGGCGACCACGACGAGAACATCTCCTACGAGCAGAGCATCGACGTGCTGGAGAAGAAGTTCCCCGGCCACGGTCTGGAGTACGCCACCAAGCTGCGCGATTACACCATTGCTCTGTACAAGAAGTGCGCCGAGTATGCACTGTCCCGCGGCATCATCATTGCCGACACCAAGTTCGAGTTTGGTCTGGACGGGGACGGCAACGTGGTGCTGGGTGACGAGATGCTGACCCCGGACTCCTCCCGCTTCTGGCCGCTGGAGGGCTATGAGCCGGGTCACAGCCAGCCCTCCTTCGACAAGCAGTTCGTCCGCGACTGGCTGAAGGCCAACCCTGACAGCAACTACGACCTGCCGCAGGATGTCATTGACAAGACCATTGCCAAGTATCTGGAGGCCTACGAGCTGCTGACCGGCAAAAAGCTGTAAGCGTATCCCGTATCCATAAAAATCAAGGCTGCTTCGGAAAATTTTCCGAAGCGGCCTTTTTTGCGCCCCGCCCCTTGACATTGAGCGGGGATATGAGTAATATATGTATCGTATCAAACAGTTTCACATCGAACGATTTGACCGAAACAGAGGAAAACCATTATGTGTACACAGCACCCTATTGAAGAGCCCTGCAAGCTGGACCCGCCGTGGGATGGGCCGCAGGTCATTCCCGCCCAGCTGCGCCGGGTGGATAACCTGATCTTCCGCAGGCTGAACCAGTTTTCCCGCGCCAACGGGGTAGAGCAGACCACCCCCATGCACGGGTGGATCATCGAGTATCTCTACCGCCACCGGGACGAGCCGGTGTTCCAGCGGGACATCGAGCGGGAGTTTTCCATCACCCGCTCCACGGTGACGAACATTTTGCAGCTGATGGAGCGCAAGGGCTACATCCAGCGGCTGAGCGTGCCGCAGGACGCCCGGCTCAAGCAGCTGGTGCTGACCGAGGAGGGCATCCAACGGCACGAAAAGACCCTGCTGTCCTTCCACCAGACCGACGACTATGTGGCCGGACTGCTGACCGAGGAGGAGAACGCAGAACTGCTGCGGCTGCTGAACAAGCTGCGGGAAGCACTGAAATAACGATCTTTTCCGTCAAAGCGCCGAAAAAGGACTTGTTAAATTAGCAATTATGAACATTTTACGAAACGTCTTGACATTTAAATTGTTTTGTATAAAATTGTTTTGTACCAAACAAATAAAATTAACAGGAGGGAACTCAGATGATCAAAAAGCTTGTGTCGCATCTGGGCGAGTATAAAGCCGCCTCGATCAAGACACCGCTCTTTGCTGCGCTGGAAGCCATTATGGATGTGCTGCTGCCCACCATCATGGCCTTTATCATCGACCAGGGCATTGAAAAGGGCGATATGAACGCCATCATCCGCTACGGACTGCTTACCTTTCTGGTGGCAGCCATTGCGCTGGTGCTGGGCGTGCTGGCGGGCAAGTATGCCGCCGAGGCATCCACCGGCTTTGCCGGAAATCTGCGCGATGCCATGTATGAAAACATCCAGCATTACTCTTTTTCCAACATCGACAAATTCTCTACGGCAGGTCTTGTTACCCGCATGACCACCGACGTGACCAACGTGCAGAACGCCTTCCAGATGATCGAGCGCATGTGCGTGCGTGCCCCGGTGCATCTGGTGTTTGCACTGTTCATGGCTGTGGTCATCGGCGGCCCGCTGTCGCTGGTGTTCGTGGTGGCAGTGGCCTTTCTGGTGGCGGTGCTGGCTGCCATCATGATCCCTACCTTCCACATCTTTGACCGTGTGTTCAAGAACTACGATAACCTCAACGCCTCGGTGCAGGAGAATGTCTCTGCCATCCGCGTGGTCAAGAGCTTTGTGCGCGAGGGCTTTGAAAACGAAAAATACACCGCTGCCTGCGAGAGCCTGTACAAGCAGTTCGTCAACGCGGAAAGCCGCCTGAGCTTCAATAACCCCGCCATGCTGGTGGCGGTGTACGGCTGCAACATCGCGCTGAGCTGGTTCGGCGCAAAATATGTGCTGCACGGTGCCATTACCACCGGCCAGCTGAACGCCCTGTTCGGCTATATCATGAACATCCTTATGGCACTGATGATGCTGAGCACGGCCTTTGTCATGATCGCCATGTCCGCCGCCTCTGCCAAGCGTATCGTGGAGGTGCTGGACGAGCACACCGACCTGCCCCCGGCAAAGCAGCCGGTGCAGCAGGTGGCAGACGGCAGCATCCAGTTTGACCACGTTACCTTCAAGTATAAGCACGGCAGCGGCCAGCCGGTGCTGAACGATATCAGCTTTACCATCCGGCCCGGCGAGACGCTGGGCATCATCGGCGGCACCGGCAGTGCAAAGTCCAGTCTGGTGCAGCTGATCCCCCGCCTGTACGATGCCGAGAGCGGCACCGTGCGGGTAGGCGGCGTGGACGTGCGGGATTATAACCTTGATGTTCTGCGCCGCGAGGTCTCCATGGTGCTGCAGAAGAATGTGCTGTTCAGCGGTACTATTCTGGATAACCTGCGCTGGGGCGATGCCAACGCCACCGAGGAAGAGTGCATCCGCATGGCAAAGCTGGCCTGCGCGGATGAGTTCATCCAGCGCTTCCCGGATAAGTACAATACATGGATCGAGCAGGGCGGCTCCAACGTGTCCGGCGGCCAGAAGCAGCGCCTGACTATCGCCCGCGCCCTGCTGCGCAAGCCCAAAGTGCTGATTTTGGACGACTCCACCAGCGCCGTGGATACCGCGACCGATGCCAAGATCCGCAAGGCCTTCCGGGAGGAGATCCCCGGCACGACCAAGATCATCATTGCACAGCGTATCTCCTCGGTGCAGGATGCAGACCGCATTCTGGTGCTGGAGAACGGCCAGATCAACGGTCTGGGCACCCACGCAGAGCTGCTGGCGACCAACGCCATCTATCAGGAGGTCTACAACAGCCAGACGCAGGGCGGCGGCGATTTTGACAAGCAGGGAGGTGCGCAGTAATGGCAGTAAAAGAAGTACATGGCCCCGGCCCGCGGGGCGCACGGGGGCCGCGCCCCAAGGTGGAAAACCCGGGCAAGCTGCTGAAGCGCATTATGGATGAGGTGTTCCGCAACTATCTGCCCCACTGCATCCTTGTGCTTGTCTGCATCGTGGTCAGCGCGCTGGCCAATGTGCAGGCCAGCCTGTTCTTGCAGACCTTGATGGACGATTACATCGTCCCCATGACCCGCCAGCAGAACCCCAGCTTTGCACCGCTGGCCGGTGCATTGGTACGGATGTGCTGTATCTACTTTGTGGGCATTCTGGCTGCATGGGCCAACGCCCGCATCATGGTCAACGTGACGCAGGGCACGCTGCGCAATCTGCGCACCAAGCTGTTCACCCACATGGAAAGCCTGCCCATCCGGTATTTTGACACCCATCCCCACGGCGATATCATGTCCGTGTACACCAACGATGTGGATACCCTGCGCCAGATGCTCAGCCAGAGCATCCCGCAGCTGGTGTCCAGCGTCATCACCATCGTGTCGGTGTTCTTCAGTATGTGTATGCTCAGCTGGCAGCTGACCATCGTTACCATGCTCATGGTGGCGCTGATGCTGTTCTGCTCCAAGCAGATCGCAAAAAGCTCCTCCAAGTACTTCATCCAGCAGCAGCGGGATCTGGGCAAGGTGAACGGCTACATCGAGGAGATGATGGAAGGCCAGAAGGTGGTCAAGGTGTTCACCCACGAACAGCAGACCCTTGCCGGCTTCCGTGAGTTAAACGACCAGCTGAAGGAAAGCGCCAAACAGGCCAACGACTTCTCCAACATTATGAAGCCGGTCAACGCCCAGCTGGGCAACATCAGCTACGCCATCTGCGCGCTGACTGGTGCAGCCATGGCCGTGGGCGGCGTTGGTAGCATGACCCTTGGCACCGTGGTGGCCTTCCTCAGCCTGAACAAGGGCTTCAATATGCCCATCAGTCAGGTGTCCATGCAGGCCAACAGCGTCATTATGGCACTGGCCGGTGCCGAGCGCATCTTCAAGATGATGGACGAGCCCAGCGAGACCGACGAGGGCTATGTGACGCTGGTAAATGCCAAGTACGACCGCAACGACCAGCTGGTGGAAACTGCCGAGCGCACCGGCCTGTGGGCGTGGAAGCACCCCCACCACGACGGCACCGTTACCTACCACAAGCTGGCGGGCGACATCACCTTTACAGACGTGGACTTTGGCTATGTGCCGGAAAAAACGGTGCTGCACGACATCAACCTGTACGGCCGTCCGGGGCAGAAGATCGCCTTTGTCGGCTCCACCGGTGCGGGCAAGACCACCATTACCAACCTGATCAACCGCTTCTACGATATTCAGGACGGCAAGATCCGCTATGACGGCATCAACATCTATAAGATCAAAAAGGCCGACCTGCGCCGCTCGCTGGGCATCGTGCTGCAGGACACCCACCTGTTCACCGGCACGGTGATGGAGAACATCCGCTACGGCCGGCTGGAGGCCACCGATGAAGAGTGCATCGCCGCCGCCCGTCTGGCCAACGCCGATGGCTTTATCAAGCGCCTGCCGGAGGGCTACAACACCATGCTGACCGGCGATGGCGCCAACCTCTCGCAGGGACAGCGCCAGCTGCTTGCCATTGCCCGCGCAGCCGTGGCGGACCCGCCGGTGCTGATCCTGGACGAGGCGACCTCCTCCATTGATACCCGCACCGAGGCGCTGGTGCAGCGCGGCATGGACGGCCTGATGTACGGCCGCACCAGCTTTGTCATCGCGCACCGCCTGTCCACCGTCCGCAATGCAGACTGCATCGTGGTGCTGGAGCAGGGCCGCATCATCGAGCGCGGCAGCCACGACGAGCTGATCGC
>JABLTR010031757.1_pt1 | contig 23347 bp, 26 predicted proteins | sample 7160071 | NCBI WGS metagenome assembly JABLTR01 (sample SAMN14651230, study PRJNA627086) | human gut metagenome | isolation source: feces | host: Homo sapiens | reverse complement strand
TCGGACACCTTGGCCCCGCCCAGCACAAAGACGCAGGGCCGCTCCGGCTGCTCCATCAGGCCGGAGATGACGCAGTACTCCTCCTCGAACAGCCGTCCCATGGCGGAGGGCAGCACCTGCTCAAAGCCGCACAGGGAGGGCTGGTCCCGGTGGGCGGCGGCGAAGGCGTCGCACACATAGAGGTCCGCCAGGGGCGCCAGCTTGCGCACCAGCAGCGTCCGGGCCTGCTGTTCATGGGTCAGCTTCAGGCTCTTCTCAAACAGGGTCTGCTCCTCCGCCAGGAATCGCACATTGTCCAGCAGGAGGATGTCCCCGTCCCTCAGCGCCTGGATGGCCGCACGGGCGGCGGGACCGCACACGTCGTCGATCCACTTCACCTCCCGGCCCAGCAGGCGGCGCAAGACCGCCGCGTGGGGCTCTGTGGACCAGTAGTTCTGATACTCGATGTCGCTGCCCTGGTGGGCCAGCAGGACCACCCTGGCCCCCTTGTCCGCCAGCTCCCGGACCGTGGGCACGCAGGCCTCGATCCGCTTGGTGGAGCGGAGGGTTCCCGCGGCCCGGTCCACCGGCTGGTTGATGTCCACCCGGCAGAGGACCGTCCTGCCGGAGACGTCCCAATCGTCCAGGGTAAAGATACCGAATCGCATGGCGCTCTCCTTTACTGGGCGTTTTTGAACCGCCCGATCTTCAGATAGCGGTTGGTGGCGGCGGTGCCCTCCTCCCGGGTGGGCTGCATCCGCAGGGCCGCCCGGACGGCATCCATGGTCTCCGGGATGGTGACACTCTCCTGTGGGACGTTGATGGCGTACATGATGTCATTGCCGCTCTCCACCACGGAGTCCGCCCACAGGCCGATCTCGTACATGTCGCCCCGACGGTTGCCCAGGTCCCGGGCGTACTTGAAGAAGGAGGCGTTGCCCTTGAAGCCGGCATCCACCGTCACCACCCGAATCCGGGGATGGGTGGAGAAGGCGGCCAGGGCCTCCTCCCGGGTGATCTTCCGGCCGTTCCTGCCGGTGGCCACCACGGTGATGATGTGGCCGTGGGTCACCGGTGTGTGGACCAGAATGCCGGTGGCGCTGATGTGAGGCATGATGGTCATCAGGTCCAGGGCCTGGTGGGTGGGCGCCTTCTCCATCTGGAGGGCGTTGGTGAGGCCCCGGTGGTAGTCGCCGGGGTCCGCCACCCGGCGGATGATGGTGATGGCCACCTTCTCGATGCCGAAGGCCCGGTCCAGGCAGTCCACCGAGCGGATGAGCCCCGTGGTGTTGCAGGAGGTCAGCTTCAGATAGTCCTGCCCCAGGCCCTTTTCGTAGTTGGCGTAGCCGTGGAAGAATACGTCCGCCACATCGTTTTTCTCGCCGCCCTGGAAGATGGCCTTGACGCCCAGCCGCTCATAGATGGCCTTGTTCTTGGCCCCTACGCCGGCGGGAGAGGAATCCAGCATGATGTCCACGCTGCGGCACAGGTCCTCAAAGGTCCCGGCCACGGGGATGTCCATGGCGGCAAAGGCGGCGGGATCGGCTCCCTCCACCAGATAGAGCTTGTACTCCACGCCGTTGGCGCCGATCATGTCGTTTTCCCGCAGGGCCTGCAGGGACAGCGTGGGCGCCAGATCCGCAATGCCCACCAGTTCCATATCTTCCTGAAGGGCAACGCCGTCTGCCAGCCGCTGTCCGATGGTGCCGTAACCGGCTACTCCTACACGAATCTTTTTCATGGTCATCCTCCTGAGATCTTTCGAAATTCGGGTCTGCCGGGGGACGGGCGAGCCGCAGGCCGCCCTGACGCCGCAGTGAACTAAAACCGATTGTAACCGCGTTTTTCAAAAAGTCAAGAAAAGATAAATATTTCACATATTTTGCGTTGAAATTGCACTTATATGACGAGAAAAAATGTTGGGAAAGTCAAAAAATGCAGAAATTTCGGTAGTTATTTCACAAACGATCCTGGCAATTTTTTCACAAGAAAACCGGCGTCTGTTCCGGCCGCATCATACGCTCCTCCCCCGGTCAGGGACCTCCGGAGCTGCCCTGCCTCCGGACCGGCGGCAGCCTCCGGCAGATGCTGCGGGAATTTTTACAAAGACTTCATGCTTCTTCGTCCCGGATCTGATAAAATATAAAATTAGAGATTGTCCGGCGGCATCTGCTCTGCCGGAGCTCTGAAGGGAGTGAGGCGCTTTGAAGCAGATGAAAAAGCTTCTGGCATCTGCGCTTGCGTGCCTGCTGCTGTGTCAGGGGGCCGCATCTGCAGCCGGCGGCGATGCCGGCCAAGCCTGGAGCCGTCCGGAGGGGGACGGCAGCTATATCACCATCCGTGTGTCGGGAGAGCCCGGCATGGCCTTGATCCATACCTTTGACCTGGCAGTCCGGTATGCGGACACCGGAGAGCCGGTGGCGCTGTCCAGCGCCTATCTGGACGGGTATCTCTTCGCCACTGTTCCGGCAGAGAACGCAGACCGCCCGTTGGAGGTGTTCAGGGGCGATGATCCGGTCTGGACCGACCTGCGGGAGCAATACCTTGCGGCCAATGGATCCAGCGATCTTCAGATCCGGGGGGTGGTCCGCGGCGACAACGCCGGCCGGCTGAAGCAGGATGCGCCCCTCACCAGGGCGGAGGGTGCCGTCCTTATGGCCCGGCTGCTGGACCTGCAGCCGGCGGAGCGGCCAGGATACAGCGATGTGTCCCCGGACGCCTGGTATCATGAGGAGGTCTCTGCCGCCGCTGCAGCCAGTCTGTTTGCGGCGGACGGCCGGTTCCTGCCGGACCAGGCCATGACGCGGGCGGAGTTCACCGTCCTGCTGGCCCGGGCGCTGTCGTTCGTCGGCTGGCTGGATATCCCGGCTGAGGGTGACCTCTCCGGCACCGGCCTGATGGACGCGGAGTCGGTCCCCTCTTGGGCGGCTGGTGCCTACCAGGCGCTCTTCGCATGCAACCCGGGGATCGCGCCCGTCACAGAAAAACCTACCGGAGCCTACTACTGGGAGGATGCCCCCGTGCTGGGCGACTATGCCGAGCCGGAGAACCCCATCACCCGTGGCGAGGCGATCACGTCCATGAATCAGGCCATGCGCTGGGTGCCTTGCTATCCCACAGAGGCAGCCATCCAGTTTGGCCTGGATCGGGAGATGCCGGTGATCGATGGGTCCACCTCTACCTATCCCTATACCCAAGGGGTCTACAGTGTGCTCTTCACCAATGGCACGGCGCATCCTCAGTTCCCCAAGAGCCACTCCAAGAGCTTTGCGTCCTATGAAAGGCTGATCCGCGGAGAGGCGGATGTCCTGTTCGCGGCCACAAAGGCGTCCGCAGAGCTGGAGTCGCTGGCCGCAGAGCAGGGCGTGGAGCTGCAGTACATCCCCATCGCCTATGACGCCATGGTGTTCTTCACCAACCTGGAGAATCCCGTCAACGGCCTGACCCTCCAGCAGATCCAGGACATCTATGTGCGCAACGCCTACAGCAGCTGGGATCAGGTCGGCGGACCGGAGGCAAAGCTGCTGCCATACTGCCGCAATACAGACAGCGGTTCCCACGCCCTGATGGAGCGGTACTTCCTGGAGGACGGGAAGCTGTCTCTGGCCCCGGAGATCCTCCAGGGGAATGTATCTGTTGCCATGTCCTCCGCTCTGACGGACGTAGCCTCGGCGCTGTCGCTGGACCCGCCTGCCTATGCCATTGGCTACAGTGTCTACGCCTATTACGGCAGCTATGAGGAGATGATGACAGACGTGACTCCAAACAAGCTGAAGCTCCTGGCTGTTGACGGCGTGCTGCCCACCGCTGAGACCATTGCTGACGGGACCTATCCTCTGGCGGACTATAACTACCTCGTGCTTCGCGGCGATGAACCGAAGGACTCCCCCGCCCGGCGTCTGGCGGAGTTCATGGTCAGCGACGCGGGACAGCAGGCTGTGGCTGACTCCGGTTTTCTGCCGCTGGCCGTCAAATGACCCTGGAACCACACACCCTGGACGAGGGCGCGGAGATGCCCCTGTACCAGCACCGCAGGGCGCCGGACATTTGCCTGGCGCCCTGCGGTGTTTAGCGGCTGTGGAGCAGAACAGGCCCGGATGGTCTCCCGCCGCCTGGGCGGCCTGTCTACAGGATGCACCGGAATCCCGTTTCCATGTCTTCACCGCGTCTGCCGTCCGTTTCTACAGCTGTAAAGCGTATATACCTGTCGTTTATTGAAATGCCGGTATATTTGGGACCGCTTCCAGGGGGAAGAGAGATCCCGTCCAATCCGGCGGTCAACCTGGCAAAAAAGCACCCCATCCACCAGCCGGCAGATCCGGCTGGTGGATGGGGTGTTGTTCCCTTCAGACACCTGGCAGGCCGCCTTCCAGCCTGCCCGACGCAGCGCCTCCGCGGTATGTCTCCAGGGGGCGCTCTTCAGAAGTACAGCTTCGGGATCCGGAAGCTCTGCTCGCCGTTTGCCTCATCCGTCACGGTTCCCGCCGGGAAATAGATCACTGGATTTCCCTCTTCGTCCACGTCGAACTTCGTGGTCTCATCGATGGCCACATAATCGCTGAGCGGCGCGTTGTCCTCGATCGGATAGTAGCGGACCTCCGGGTCCTTCTCCATGCGGTTGCCCATCTGCATCGTGATCGTCTCTGTGACATAGGTCACATAGTCCTCTCCCAGCAGATCCTCCAGCGTGGCGTCCTCCTGCTGAGAAGCCGTTCCTTCCGTCTGCTGCAGATCGTCTGATCCGGCACCGCCGGTGTCTGCGGCGGATGCGCCGCAGGCGGTCAGAAGCAGCATGCTGAGGAGCAGCACAGCAAGTCCAAATCCATGCAGTCGGTCCTTTTTCATCATCCATTCCTCCATTCTGTTTGTCTCCGGCGCCAGTCAGGGCGCCCGTTCCCTTCCGGTATCTTTACAATAAGCGCAGATCCCGGCAGATTGGCCGCAAAGCCGCATCATTGTTGCATCATTTTTCTTCTGCGGAGCCTGTCTGCCTGTGCTCACCGAACAAGTCCCAGGCAAACCCCAGCGGCTCCACACAGATGCGCCCGCTGCTGCTCTGTACTGAGGCACTGTATACCAGGCCGCCGGCGCTCTCCACTTCCCAGATTGCCGGGCCGCGCTGCCAGACCTCCAGACCCAGCCCCTCGCAGAAGGCAGCTCCCAGTTCTTCATCTGTGCAAAGTTCCTCCCTGCACGAGCGGAGCGTGCAGTCCAGCCAGACCGGCAGCCCTGTCTCCTCATCCACTACCATCCAAAGATCATCCCGATGGGCCGTCTCCCCCTGCAGATACAGCATGCCGGCAGAGCCGCCCCCGGCCGCCTGGACATATACCACGCGGCTGCCGCCCTGAAACTGCAGGGTGCTCCGATCCAGCGCCTCCGGCAGTGCTCCCCAGTCCACCAGCATCTCGACTCCCCGGCGGAACGCAGCCTCGGCCCTGTCTCTGGTCTGCTCATCTGCCGCCTCCAGCGGCTGGGCAGCGGAGTAGACATCCAGCTCCGGATAGCGGATGGCTCTGCCCAGCAGCTCCAGCTTTTCCGGCAGCGTCGTCTCCTGCAGGGTCAGGTCCTCCTGCGCCAGAGGCTCTGTGCAGGGGGCCGACAGCGTCTGCCGGTCCCGGAGCGCAGAGATCCTGCTGGGCAGCAAAACCGCAGCCAGCACCACTGCTCCCGTCAGGAGCGGGAGTCCCCATTTCCGCAGCAGCTTCATGCGTCCTCCGCTCCCTTCAGCCAGACACTGGCCCGTGTGCCGCGGCCCGGTGTGCTCTCAAACTCCATCCGGCCGCCGTGAAGGGCCACGATCCGCTGGCACACCGCCAGCCCCAGCCCTGCGCTTCCACACGCTCTGGACCGGGATTTGTCCACCATGTAAAAGGGCTCTGTGATCCGCGGCAGCTCCTCCGGCGGGATCCCCCTGCCGTTGTCCGTCACCCGGATGCAGTACTCCTCCCCCGCCCGGATCCCCTCCAGACAGACCGTGCCCTCCTCTTCGACCGCCTTTCGGGCGTTGTCCAGCAGGTTCAGGCATACAGACTCCATCAGATCCGGCTCGATCTCCGCAGTCCCGGGCTCTGCGCGGACTGAGAAGCGGATCCGCTGCTGTTTCAGCGCTGGCCGCATCACATCGGCTGCCCGTTCCAGAAAAGCGGCCATGTCCGCGCGGCGCGTCGAAAGGGCTGCTTGGTCCAGGACGATCAAATCCATCAGCATGCCGGAAATATTCTCAAGCCGCCGCCCCTCCCGGAAGACACAGGATGCGCTCTCCAGCACTAGCTCCGGCTGGTCCGGATGGGAGAGCATCAGCTCTGCGTACCCGATGATGGACGTCAGCGGGGTCTTGGTCTCATGGGCAAAGCTGTTCAGGAAATCCCGCTGGCGGCAGGCAGTGGCAGTCAGCTCCTGCACCTGCCGCTCCAGCTGATCCGACATCTGGTTGAAGTCCCTGGAAAGACGGCTGATCTCGTCGCTTCCGCGCACCTCTACCCGCTGGGAGAGTTCCCCGGCGGCCATCTGCCGGGCAGCTGCGGACAGACGGCCCAGCGGCCGGGAGATCCAGGCGCTCACCGCCAGTGCCGCCAGCGCCGACGCCAGGATGAGCCCCATCTGCAGGTAGAAGAAGACATGATACTGTTCCTCCCGGGCAGTGAACAGATCGTCTGCCCCGCACCAGTTCTCCAGGTACACCACACAGTCCTCCAGCACCATCGGGCTGGAGGCATGCAGGTAGGACCGCTCTCTGCTGCGCAGGAGCTCCCAGCCATGCCGGCCCTCCCCCAGAGACTGCGCCAGGCCGCTCTCTGCGGGCAGCCGGCTGCCGGCCAGGATCTGTCCATGGCTGCCCACAAGGCGGAAGAAGATCCCCCTCTGTTCCGCCTGGGCACAGGTCTCCTTAGCCAGGCGGACCGCAGATGCCTGATCGGCTCCTCCGGCAAACTGCAGCTCCCGCAGGAACGTGCGGCGCAGAAGGGCATTTTCCGTCATCATCGTCTCCGCCCGGGCATCCAGTCCGGTGCGAAACTGCCCGTCGATCAGGATAAAGCCGCCCAGGGAGCAGGCCAGCGCTGTGATGATGACCATGCTGCAGAACAGCTTCCAGAACAGCCGCATCCCTCATCCCTCCAGACGGTAGCCCACTTTATATACCGCCGTCAGACGGTCCTCCAGCCCCAGCTTTTTCCGCATCCGCTGGATGTGGAGATCCACCGTGCGGCTGTCTCCCAGATACTCCTCGTTCCAGACCCGCTCATATATGCGGTCCCGGCAGAGGACGATGTTCCGGTTCTGCGCGAACAGCAGGAGCAGATCGAACTCCTTGGCCGTCAGGGCCACGGGGCTGCCGTTTTTCCGGACGATCCGGGCGGCCGGGTCGATCTCGATATCCGGCTCCAGCGTCAGCAGCCGCTCTGCCTTCCCGCAGCGGCGCAGGACCGTCTCTACCCGGGCCAGCAGCTCCGGAAGCGCAAAGGGCTTGGGAAGGTAGTCCTCCGCTCCGCTGCGCAGTCCGCGGACCCGGTCCTCCACTCCCCCCAGAGCCGTCAGAAAGATCACGGGGACTTCCAGGGACTTGCAGTACTCCAGCAGGTCATATCCGTTCACGCCGGGCAGCATGATATCCAGCAGCGCCAGGTCAAACGACTCCTTTTCCAGCAGGTCGGCCGCCTGTTCCCCGTCCGGTGCCCAGGTGCAGCGGTAGCCTGCGTCCACCAGCACTGTCCGGATCAGGTTCGCAATGGACGCGTCGTCCTCTGCGATCAGGATCCTGTTCATCTCCTCATCCCCTTTTCTGGACCATAGCATCGAAATCCATCGTTTTTGCATCATCCGGGCGTCTGCAATGCAGAAGGGGGCGCCTGCCGCCGGCAGCCGCCCCTCTGCATCGCACGATGGATCAGTAATTCATGCCCACGATGGCCAGGCGGCCGTCGGCAACACCGAATATCACATTGGGCCGTCCGCTGGCGGACAGGGAGAATCCGGCCATGCTGGCCTCCAGCCCCTCGGTGTCCGCCCCGGCGATCTCGGAGAGCAGCTCTTCCGTGAAGATCTTGTCTGCGCCCAGCGCAATGAATTCGTCCCGGGACTCTACAGACTGACCGCCGTCTGCAAAGCCCACATAGAGCGGGTATGCGGCCAGGTCCGCCAGCGCCTCCAGATCCTTGTCCGCCACAGCTGTCTGGATCTGCTCCGCAAAGGCGGCAACGGCGGCCTCGTCAACGGAAAAATTGTCTGTGTACTGTGTAGTCTCCGGCGCTTCCGGGTCTGCCGGTCCCTGGGTCTCCTCTTCGGAGCTATCCGCTTCAGAGCTCTCATCCACGGGCTGCTGGGACTGTACGGGATCTTCTTCCTCCGGCTGCGTGTCCCCACTCTGACCGCATCCTGCCAGCGACAGGCACAGGATGCCCGCCACGATCATCAGCACAAGTTTTCTCTGCATACTTCAAGGTCCTTCTTTCCTGGAAATTGCCGGCGGAACGCCCTCTCCGGGCCCCGGCTCTTTTTATAGACGAACCAAGGCGGAAAAAAGTTTTACTGTGTGCAGACCTCCTGCGGAAAAATCTTTCCGGCGCCTCATACGCCCGTGCGAAAGCCGGCGGCCACCGTCTGTTTCAACGGTGCTATCTGCCGTCTCTCTCGGCCTCTCTGCCGGCGCCCGCTCCCATGCCGGATGCTTTTTTCGACGGTCCAGAACTTTTTTCGGCGGTCAAACGTCTATAAGATGTCTGCTTGGCTTGAAACATTTTTTGCCGGTCCATCGTTTAAAAGACAGATCCGGCCGGAAGTCCCGGTCTCAAAGGAGGAGCCCCATGATCCGCCCAAATGCGTATCCAGATGCCGTACATAGCCGCCGTGCGCGGCGCAGAAAGCGCCCCCGCAGGCTGCACCACCCCTTCCGGCTGCTCTGCACATGCCTTGTTCTGGCGGCCGTGTTCTGGGCGCTGTGCGCCGCAAAAACGGAAACGATCCCCCTGTCCCCGCTGGAGCCTGCGGAGCAGCCGGCAGAACCGACCGTGCCGGAGTCAGGCCTCCCGGCACAGGATCCTCTGCCGGAGGACTCCGGCGCGGTCTCTCCCGATGACTGGCGGCTCCTGCTGGTAAACCGCTGGAACCCCATCCCAGACGGATACACCATCGAGCTGACGCAGCTGAAACAGGGCCACGCAGTGGATTCCCGGGCATACCCGGACCTGCAGGAGATGATGGACGCGTGCCGGGCGGCGGGGCTGGACCCGAAGATCTGCTCCTCCTACCGGACGCAGGACAAGCAGCAGGAGCTGTATGAAAACAAGATCCAGCGTCTGATGGACGAGGGATACTCCTACGAACGCGCCGTGGAAGAGGCGGGGACCGTGGTGGCGGTTCCGGGCACCAGCGAGCACCAGACGGGCCTGGCTCTGGACATCGTGGATGCCTCCTACCAGATCCTGGATGAGGAGCAGGAGAACACCCAGGTGCAGCAGTGGCTGATGGAGCACAGCTGGGAATATGGTTTTGTTCTGCGCTACCCCAACGGAAAAAGCGAGATCACGGGCATCATCTATGAGCCCTGGCATTACCGGTATGTGGGCCGCGAGGCCGCCCGGGAAATGACAGAGCTGGGCATGTGTCTGGAGGAATATGTGGACTGGCTCTCCGCGCAGTAAGCTGCCAAATGTAAAAAAGGCACCTTGGACAAGCAAACTGTCCAGGGTGCCTTTCCATATTGGTCTTCCCTCACTGCCTCCTGGCCGTGCGGTAATCATCGCCGGGGCGGTAGAAGGGGCAGTTCCGGGTGCCGCCCCGGAGGAACCGCTCCATTTCGTCCTCGTCCAGGTCCGCCTCGCAGACGTAGGCCTCCAGCTCGTCGTCATAGTCGTACCAGACGCACTCCTCGCAGTTGACCGCCATGGTCTCTCCCCTCCCTTACAGTAAAACGGCATACAGGCCGTCTACGTCCAGTTTTTCCCGGATCACCAGGGCCTCCAGCTCCTGCCGGGCATCCGGCGGCGCGGACCAGCACATCCCGCAGCCGGCGGTAATGCTCCGGGGCACCGGGATCAGCCGTCCCGGCAGGCCCGCCGCCTGGCAGGCCCGTTCCATGGCCATGGCCCCGGTGGTGGTGGCAAAGGTCACCACGAACCGCTCTTGCTTTTCCCGCATGGTCACAGGGCCTCCTCCGCCAGCGTTCGAACTGCCTCGGCTGCCGCGTCGGTCTCCGCCGCTGTATTGAAATAGGACCAGGAGAATCGGACCGCGCCCCGGTCCTCCGTCCCCAGCGCCCGGTGGAGCCGGGGCGCGCAGTGTGCGCCGGGGCGGGTGGCGATCTGGAACCGCTCCGCCAGCTCGTCCGCCACCTCCGACGAGTCCAGATCCGCGATGTTCAGGGTCACGATGGGCGCCCGTTCCTGTACAGTAAAATTCCCGTACACTTTTACGCCAGGAAGTGTTTTGACGGATTCATAGAACCGTCGGGCGAGGGCGTTCTCATGGGCGCGGACCGCATCCCAGCCGATGCGCTCCAGAAACATCAGAGCCGCCCCCAGCCCGGCGATGCCATGGCTGTTGAGGGTCCCCGCCTCCAACCGGGTCGGGTAAGCCTCTGGCTGGGTCTCGGAGTAGCTCTGGACGCCAGTGCCCCCCACGGCGAAGGGGCGGATCTCCACCTCCTCCCCCACGCAGAGGCCGCCGGTGCCCTGGGGGCCCATGAGGCTCTTGTGGCCGGTGAAGCACACCACGCTGATATGCTGCTTCCCCATATCGATGGAAAACACCCCGGCGGTCTGGGAGGCGTCCAGGATGAACAGCAGCCCATGCCGCCGGCAGAAGTCCCCTACCCAACCGATGTCCACCAGGTCCCCGGTCAGGTTGGAGCCGTGGGTGCACACCACCGCCTTCGAGTTGGGCCGCAGCAGCCGGTCAAAATCGGCGTAGTCGATCCTCCCCTGCCGGTCGGCGGGGACGAAGTCCACCTCCGCCCCCTGGGACCGCAGGCGGTACAGGGGCCGCAGGACGGAGTTGTGCTCCAGGTCTGTGGAGAGCACATGGTCCCCCGGTCCCAGCAGGCCGGAGACGGCGACGTTCAGCGCCATGGTGGAGTTGGGGGTGAAGGCCACGCGGTCTGCCCGGGGGCAGCCAAAGAGACTTGCCAGAGTCTGCCGGACGCCGTAGACGCTCCGGGCCGCCTCCAGCGCCTCCGGATGAGTGCCCCGGCCGCTGTTGCCGTATTCGTTCATGGCTGCAGCCACCGCCTCCGCCACGCCGGGAGGCTTTGGCCGGGTAGTGGCGGCGTTGTCCAGGTAGATCATGGCTTGATGACCTTCCCGGCGTTCGCCAGGGTCTCCACGATAGAATACATATTGGTGACGCCGCCCACTGCCAGCTGGTCTGCCAGGCCGTAGAAGTTCAGGCAGGTGCCGCAGGTGAGGATCTCCACCCCCTGGGCCTCCAGACTCTTCAGGTCCTCCAGAGACGCGGAGCCCTTCACCGTCAGCCTGGCGCCGCCGTTGTAGAACAGCATGGTTTTCGGCAGCTGGGGCAGCTGGCCCACCGCAAAGAGGAAGCTCTTCATCAGCAGCATCCCCAGCTCGTCGCTGCCCCGGCCCATGGTCTCTGAATCCACGGCCACCACCAGGTCCCCCCGGGCATCCGGGACACAGGACAGGGCAGGCTCCTCCACCGGGGCATCCCCCGCCGGCGCTGCCACCTCCATGGTCACCACGAAGAGGTGCTCCCCCTTCTTCTCCGCTTTCGCCGGCAGATGGTTCCCCGCCGCCATCCGCGTCAGGTTCTGGACGGCGATCTCGTTGTCCACCCGGACCTCCAGTGCACCGGACTCCCTCATCTCCCGCAGGGCCTTTGTAGCCTTCACCACCGGAATGGGACACTGGTCCCCCACGGCATCTACAATGACGGTTTTCATAGACGGTTCCTTTCTCCGCCGCAGCGGCTGATTTCCCCTTTATTGTAATGCAGCAGGGTTATAAATACAAGGGTTCTCTTTTTGAAAGAACAGCGTTTGTGACATCTGGCCGGAAAGCTGTAAAAAAATCGGACTGTTTTTCCGTTTTTTGGGCAAATTTCTTGACAGAGCCATAGATCAGCACGTAAAATAGGACACGTCTATGGCACCGCAGATTTCGACGCGGTGGAGTTTAAAAAGATCCGAGGTCGTTTTTATGAAAACCCCCTTTGTCACAAAGGACCAGCTGGAGGCAATCGCCGCCCAGTACCCCACGCCCTTCCACATCTATGACGAGCAGGGCATTCGGGAAAATGCCCGCCGTCTGCGGGCTGCATTTGCCTGGAATCCCGGCTATCGGGAGTATTTCGCCGTGAAGGCCACCCCTACGCCCGCCATTTTGAAGCTGCTGCACGAGGAGGGCTGCGGCTGTGACTGCTCCTCTCTGACAGAGCTGATGATGTCGGACCGCTGCGGCATCACCGGGGAGAATATCATGTTCTCCTCCAACGACACTCCGTCTGAGGAGTTCCGGCTGGCGGACCGCCTGGGGGCCATCATCAATCTGGACGACCTGACCATGGTAGACTGTCTGGAACAGGCGCTGGGCCATGTGCCGGAGAAGATCTGCTGCCGCTACAATCCCGGCGGCGTGTTCACCCTGGGCGAGACCCGGGAGGGCTTCCAGGTGATGGACAACCCCGGCGACGCCAAATACGGCATGACCCGGGCCCAGATCTCCGAGGCCTTCACCCGGCTGGCCGCCATGGGCGTCAAGGAGTTCGGCATCCACGCCTTCCTGGCATCCAACACGTTGTCCAACGACTACTACCCTGCCCTGGCCCGCATCCTGTTCCAGTTGGCGGCTGAGCTGAAGGCGGAGACCGGCGTCCACATTACCTTCATCAACCTCTCCGGCGGCGTGGGCATCCCCTACCGTCCGGAGCAGCCCGCCAACGACATCGCCGTCATCGGCGAAGGGGTCCGCCGGGCCTATGAAGACGTTCTGGTGCCCGCCGGCATGGGGGACGTGGCTCTGTACACAGAGCTGGGGCGCTTCATGACCGGCCCCTACGGCCATCTGGTCACCCGGGCCATCCACGAAAAGCACATCTACAAGGAGTACATCGGCGTGGACGCCTGCGCCTGCAACCTGATGCGGCCGGCCATGTACGGGTCCTACCATCACATCACCGTCATGGGCAAGGAGGACCAGCCCTGCGACCACAAGTACGACATCACCGGCAGCCTGTGCGAAAACAACGACAAGTTCGCAGTGGACCGGATGCTGCCCAAAATCGACATGGGCGACCTGCTGGTGATCCACGACACCGGCGCCCACGGCTTCTCCATGGGCTACAACTACAACGGCAAGCTCCGCTCTGCCGAGCTGCTGCTGAAGAAGGACGGCACCGTGGAGCAGATCCGCCGTGCCGAGACGCCGGAGGATTACTTCCGTACCCTGGTGTGGTAAGCATGAAGCAAAAGCGCCACCGCTCACGCGGTGGCGCTTTTTTATGTCGTTCAGGCGGAGACGCCGGTCTGGTCCTCTGCAGTGAAATAGACGAAATAGGTCTCGCCGGTGCTCTCTTCACCGGAGTCATCCACGAACTGCTCCAGATAGGCGATGGAGAAATCCGTGAAACCAGAGGGCACCTCGTACACCAGCTCGCCGGTCCGCTCCTCATCCACGGCCAGGGAGTATGTACCAGGCAGCTGATCCTCTCCCACCGGATCCACCTCGGTATAGGTCTCCATGTCCGTGGTGATGGGGTAGGCAAAGGCGTCATCGCCGTCGTCCCACTGGGCCTGGAAATCCACATCGTACATCTCAAAGCTCTGCTGGAAGGTGTTCTTCACGGTGATGTCCGCCACCAGCAGGACATTGCCCTCCGCAGGCGTATAGCCTGCATAGTCGCTGGTGAGGTATGCGCTGTTGACTGTGAAATCAAAGAAATAGGTCTCCATGGTGTCTCCGGTACGGCCCTCGTTGGATCCTCCGCCGCAGGCGGTCAGCCCCAGGACCATCACCGCTGCCGCCGCCAGTGCGAACAGTCTCTTTTTCATTTCACTCTCTCCCTTATCGCAAAATACACCCAAGGCCCCGTCTCTCCAGACAGGCCCCCGGTGACCACTCTCAGTGTACCATGGCCGATCCTTCCGCGCAACTGCCTTCCAAAAGAAAAGCGCCCCTGTGCCGGCACAGCCCTTTGTACAATTTTACCGGGCGGGGATGATCTCGATCCAGTATCCGTCGGGATCTGTCACAAAATAGATCCCCATGGCGGGATTTTCAAAGCAGATGCAGCCCATGGCGGCGTGCCTGGCATGAGCGGCCTCGTAGTCGTCCGCACGAAGAGCCAGGTGGAACTCACACTCGCCCAAATCGTATTGCTGGGGATGGTCCCGCAGCCAGGTCAGCTCCAGACGGAAGTCTGTCTTCCCGTCCCCAAGGTAGACGATGATGAAGCTGCCGTCGTCCGCGACTTTTCGCTCCCCGACCGGCTCCAGGTCCAGAGCTTCCTTGTAGAAGGCCAGTGATCTGTCCAGATCGGACACATTGAAGTTGAAGTGATTGAATGTCAGCATATAGTCCTCCTGCTCTCCGGGGCGATTTGCCGCCGGTCGTGGTGCCACCAGTATACCATTTTCCGTGCCCGCAGGGCAAGCGCCATTTTCCGCTTTGCGGGCTCCCTCTGTTTTTATCTATGTTGTACCAATTTCCTCCGGAAAATTTGGAGGCTTTTGGCCTGTTTTGGGGTTGTTCCCAAAAGTTAGCCATGGTAAACTTTCAATGATCAGATGTTTGCTTTTTAAGGAGGAATGTTTCGATGACACTGGACAAGCTGCCCCTGGGGCAGGAGGCCGTCATCACCGCCGTGGGCGGCGAGGGCGCCCTGCGCTGCCGCCTGCTGGATATGGGGCTGATTCCCAAAACCAAGGTCCGCATTGAGAAGATCGCCCCCCTGGGGGATCCCCTGGAGCTGCGGGTGCGGGGGTACTCCCTGTCCCTGCGGAAGGAGGACGCGGGCAAGATCGAAGTGGAGGTGGCCGGAGTATGATCTTCGCGCTGGCCGGCAACCAAAACTGCGGCAAGACCACGCTGTTCAACCAGCTCACCGGCTCCAACCAGCACGTGGGCAACTTCCCCGGTGTGACGGTGGACCAGAAGTCCGGCGCCATCCGGGGGGAGAAGGACTGCACGGTGGTGGACCTGCCGGGCATCTACTCCATCCGGCCCTACACGCCGGAGGAGATCGTCACCCGGGACTTCATCCTAAACCAGAAGCCCGACGGCCTCATCAACATCGTGGACGCCACCAACATCGAGCGGAACCTGTACCTGACCCTCCAGCTGATGGAGATGCGGATCCCCATGGTGCTGGCCCTGAACATGATGGACGAGGTCACCGCCGGCGGCGGCACCATCGACGTGAAGGGAATGTCCCAGGCGCTGGGCATTCCCGTGGTGCCCATCTCCGCCGTGAAGAACCAGGGCGTGGACGAGCTGGTGAAGATCGCCGTCCAGACCGCCCGGAACAAGACTTTGCCCACGGTGTACGACTTCTGCTCCCCCGGCCCGGTCCACCGGTGCATCCACGCGGTGGTCCACCAGATCGAGGACCACGCGGAAAAGTCCGGCATCCCCGTCCGGTTCGCCGCCACCAAGCTCATCGAGGGGGACGAGGACATCGTGACCCGCCTGGAGCTGGACCAGAACGAGCTGGAGCTCATCGAGCACAGTGTCAAAGAGATGGAGGACGAGTGCGGCATGGACCGCAACGCCGCCCTGGCGGATATGCGCTACACCTTTATCGAGAGCGTCTGCGCCGGCACGGTGGTGAAGTGCCGGGAGTCCCGGGAGCGGACCCGGAGTGAGGCCATCGACAAGGTGGTCACCAACAAGTACCTGGCCCTGCCCTTCTTCTTCGCCATCATGCTGGGCATCTTTTTCCTGACCTTCAACGTCATTGGGTCCTTCCTGTCGGACCTGCTGGCCGCCGGGATCGACGCCCTCACCGTCACGGTGGACAGCGCCCTCACTGCCTACGGGCTGAACCCGGTGGTCCACTCCCTGGTGATCGACGGCGTGTTTGCCGGCGTGGGCAGCGTGCTGAGCTTTCTGCCCATCATCGTGGTGCTGTTCTTCTTCCTCTCCATTCTGGAGGACACGGGCTACATGGCCCGGGTGGCCTTCGTCATGGACCAGCTGCTACGGAAGATCGGCCTTTCGGGCCGGAGCATCGTGCCCATGCTGATGGGCTTCGGCTGCTCGGTGCCCGCCATCATGTCCACCCGGACATTGGCCTCCGAGCGGGACCGCCGGATGACCATTCTGCTGACGCCCTTCATGAGCTGCTCCGCCAAGATCCCCATCTACGGCGTGTTCTCCGCCGCCTTCTTCCCAGACCACGCCGCCCTGGTGATGATCGGGCTGTACATCCTGGGCATCCTGGTGGGCATCGTGGCCGCCAAGGTGCTGGGGGCCACCGCCTTCAAGGGCAACCCGGTGCCCTTTGTCATGGAGCTGCCCAACTACCGCTTCCCCTCCGCCAAGAGCGTGGGCCAGCTGTGCTGGGACAAGGCCAAGGACTTTCTGACCCGGGCCTTCACCATCATCTTCGTGGCCACCATCATCGTCTGGTTCCTCCAGACCTTTGATACCCGGCTGAACCTGGTGGCCGACAGCGCCGACAGCCTGCTGGCCACCATCGGCGCCTGGATCGCCCCCATCTTCGAGCCCCTGGGCTTCGGGGACTGGCGGGTCTCCACCGCCCTGGTCACCGGCTTCATCGCCAAGGAGAACGTGATCTCCACACTGGGCATCCTCACCGGCTCCGGCGCAGACGTCAGCGCCGCCGCCCTGGGGACCCTGTTCACCCCCGCCACCGCCGCCGGATTCCTGGCCTTCACGCTGCTGTACACGCCCTGCGTGGCCGCCATCTCCGCAGTGAAGCGGGAGCTGGGCTCCGGCTGGAAGGCTGCCGGCGTGGCATTGAGCCAGTGCGTCATCGCCTGGTTCGTGGCCTTCTGGGTCTGCCGCATCGCCATGCTGATCCTGGAGTGAGGTGGACGATATGCTGGAACTGCTGATTTTGGCGGCCCTGGTGGTCTGGCTGGTATTTGCCCTCCGGTCCTGTTTTCGCCGCCGGGGAAAGGGCTGCGGCGGCTGTGACGGAAACTGCGGCCACTGCGGCCAGTCCTGCAGCGCCGCTTCCCGTCGCCGGTAATCGTGAAAGAAACTGAGCCGTCCCCTTCCGGGGACGGCTCATTCTGTTTCCAAGGGTCTCTACAGCCACTTTTTCTTTTTGAAGTACACCAGCAGCGCCGCCACGATGGCCGCGCTCACCAGGATCACTGCCGGATAGCCGTATTTCCAGCGGAGCTCCGGCATGTTGGCGAAGTTCATGCCGTACCAGCCTGCCAGCAGGGTCAGGGGCAGGAACACCGCCGTCACCACGGTGAAGATCTTCATCAGGTCGTTCTGCTGGATGGACAGCTGGGACTGATATGCCTCCCGCAGCTGGGCCACAGACTCCCGCAGGGACTGGACGGCGTTCAGATACCGCTCCATCCGGTTGCCCAGATTGGCAAAGCGCCGGACGCTCTGCTTGTCCAGCAGGCCGTTGTCGTTGTCCGCCAGGTCGTCAAAGATGGAGTCCAGCTGCTCGTAATAGCGCTTCAGCCGCAGCAGCTCCTGCCGCCAGGCGATGATCCGGTCCAGATACGCCTCGTGAGCTCCGGTGAGCACCTCTGTCTCTCCGTCGCTGATGGCTGCCTCCAGCTGGTCCAGGTGGGCCATGTCCCCCTTCAGCAGACGGACGAAGAAATGGTAGAGGGCCTGGCCGTTGGGCAGGTCTTCCTCCTCCGGCACCTGCAGGACTGCCCGGGCAGCGGATTCCGCCGCATCGTCCTCACAGAAGATGAACAGATCCTCCCGGTCCAGATACACCAGCATCTGAGAAGCCGCTGTCCGCCGGCTCCGTACGTCGTACCAGTCAAAGGCAATGAGGTCAAAGCTCTCAAAGCCCTCAAATGCCTCGATCTGCCCCTCATGAATGTAGTTCAGCACCTTGGCATCCATATAGGGCTCCATCTCCCGGATGCGGGACATGGGCAGTACCATTCGCATAAACGCATCTTCCTCCGTTTTCTCAGAGTTCTCCCAGGCCGCCGTCCTTGGGCGGCAGGTCCTCACAGCGCTTGGCGCATTTCCAGAGTGCCGCCAGGAACCAGATGATGCCCACCAGTCCGGCGATACCCACCATCAGACCAAGCCCGGCGGAAAGCAGCAGAATCGCCGCATAGCCCGCGATCTGCACCGTCAGCAGGATGAACCAGGCCGTCCGCACCGATGCGCCGTTCAAATCCGCGCCCCAGGCGCTCTCCATTTCCAGAATGGCCTGGACCACATTCCAGGACACGATCAGAGAGAGGACCGCGGCGGCCAGCCCCAGAATCGTATCCAGCCAGCTGTCTCCGCCCGCAACGCCCAGCAGTTCCCCCACCCACAGGAGCCCCGTATATACAGCCATTGCCGCAGCAAAGGGGCGGAGGGTCTTGAATCGGCTGCTCTGCTCTGTCAGCTCTCCCGCCGCCTGATACAGCAGAATGTAGCCCACAAAGGTGGGGATCAGATTCAGCGTGTGAGCATTGAATGATAGGTTAAAATTGATAAAGACAAAAAAGAATCCCCAAAAGATCCTCTTCACAGTTCCTTCTCCCCCATTTTCTTTTTTATATACTGCTTGCCGAAGTGCAGCACCAGCACGCCTGCCGCGATCTTCGCAGCAGCATAGAGGGCCATAAACATCACCAGCATATTGAGCATTTCGGATGTTCCCGCTGTGCCGCTCATGGCAATCTCCCACTCCTCTAATTCAATCGGTTCCAATGCGGCTTCAAACACTCCCTGAAAGGCGACTTTTACAAACACGCCTCTTGCCAGATCAATCCCGCCCCAGACGATCAGCACCCAGCCCAGCAGATACCACTTCCGCTTGACAAAGGCCAGAAACCGCTCTACCCGGTCCTTCTGTCCACGGGGCGGCTTCTCCGTCTCTGCTTCCCCGCTCTCCGGCTGGGGGCGGAGCAGATAGTCGGTGGTGACGCCGAAGATGTCCGCCAGGGCCACCACCTTGTCTGTCTCCGGCATGGTCTCGTCCCGCTCCCAGCGGCTGACGGCCTGCCGGCTCACCTCCAGCCGCTCCGCCAGCTGGTCCTGGCTCATACCGGCCCTCTGCCGGAGGGATTGCAGCTTTTCTCCGAATGTCATAGGCATTCTCCCTTCTTCTGGATGCCATCAGACTATCAAATCCGGCGGTTGCATGCCAGCAACCGGCTATGGAACTTCCGCAATCTCAGATTGCACAGCTTGTCGAAAAGGGCTTTTCGACAAGCTGCCTGCGCTTTTCAGAACTTCAGAAAGCTCAGAAAAATGGCTGATTGAAAGCAAAAGACACCCATCCCAGGTTTCTTTCGTCGCTATCTTCCTTCCCGTTTCCCCGGATCTCAGGGGCTATCGGCGGTCCGGGCAGTCCCGCCCTCTTCAACATAGCATATTTCCTGTCCCGGTGCAACGGCCCGGGGCGGATTTTGAAAAAGAGGCCGGGACAGAGCGCAATCTCTGTCCCGGCCTAGCGGGCTGGCTCCAGCAGGATGGGCAGGTCCACGATCTCCAGCCCCCGGCGCATGGCGTACTCCACCGTGTACCGGGTGCCGCCGGGGGACCCGTCAAAGGCGGCGATCAGCAGCGAGGCGTGGTCCACCATGTACCGGTCCCTTCGCTGCATGCAGGAGGGGGTGTACTGCCGGGACACCAGCGTCTCGAAATCGCATGCCTCCACCAGCCGCTGATACCGCCGCCGCTGGTCCGGCGGCCAGACGTCCGCCTGGGTGGGACAGGGGATGGCCGCCTCCACCGTCACGTCCGGGTGCATCCGGCGCAGGCGGAGGACACTCTCGCAGAAGTACAGGTCGCACCCCAGGGCCATGCCGCATAGAAAATGGCGGAATCCCTCCTGATAGGCGGCCTCCGCCGCGTCGAAGATCCGCTTCTTCAGTGCGGCGCAGCGGGGATCTTCCTCGTCATACCGCCAGGGCAGCTTGCCGGGCCGGTGCCCGGTGAAGCAGCAGGATACCTGACGTCCCCGCATGGGCTTCCCTCCCCTCTCCATGATGGGTCCAGTATAGAACATTCGTTCTTTTTTGTAAAGGAAAATCCGAAAAATAGGGGTTGCAATTTCAAGGACACTGTTATATACTACCACTAGAAAACAACTGAATCCTTTGTCTTCAGGGCGGGGTGCAAGTCCCCACTGGCGGTACAGTCCGCGACCGGGCGCTTCGGCGTCCGCTGACCCGGTGGAACTCCGGGACCAACAGTTACAGTCTGGATGGAAGAAGATGGCACCGGCAAGGCCGTGCGCATGTGCGCTCCTTTGCTGCGGTTCACCTTGGAGAAGTCAAAGCGTCCAGGGTGTTTTCAAGCAGCGAAAAGGAGTGTATTTTTTATGTCTGAACCCAATGTCAATGTCCTCAAGGCCCCGGTCCGCTCCAGGACGAACGTGCGGACGCTGACCTCCATGGCCATGCTGACTGCCCTCGCCTATGTGGTGATGCTCCTCAGCAAGATGCTGCCTCAGGTGCAGCACTTCCTCCAGATGGATCTGAAGGACACCATCATCTGCATCGGCGGCTTCCTGTTCGGGCCCCTGTCCGCCGCCGTCATCTCCATCGTGGTGGCCGTGGTGGAGATGTTCTCCGTCAGCGACACCGGCCCCATCGGCTGCATCATGAACGTGCTGGCCACCTGCGCCTTCTGCTGCACTGCCGCCTTCGTCTACAAGAAATTCCACACCCGTAAGGGCGCCGTCATCGGCCTGGCCCTGGGCACCGTGTGCCTCACCGTGGTGATGCTGCTGTGGAACTACCTGATCACCCCCATCTACATGGGGATGGACCGGGCCGTGGTGGCCGCCAAGCTGCCCACCGTCTTCCTCCCCTTCAACCTGGTGAAGGGCGGCCTGAACATGGCGCTGATCCTGCTGATTTACAAGCCGGTGGTCACCGCCCTGCGGAAGGCCCGGCTGGTGCCGCAGTCCCATACCCCCGTCCAGAGCAGGGGTGGGCTCAATGCCGGCTTTCTCCTGTTCTCTCTGGCCCTGCTGGCTACCTTCGTGACGCTGGCCCTGGTGCTGATGGACATCCTGTAAGTCACAAGACACAAACATGCGCGGGGACAGATGTCCCCGCGCTTTTGCGTTCAGGCCCGCTTCTCCTGGTCTGTCCCTGCGTCCCCGCTTTCTTCACAGGCTGTCCGGCTGTACTCCCGGCGGAACACCGAAATGCCGTAGATCAGCAGGATCACGCCCGCCAGCAGGGGCGCAAAGACCGGCAGATGATGAAAGATGGTATATATTGCGAGAGATCCGGCATATCCGTCCTGCCGGACGATCTCCATCTGCCACGGCAGCAGGCAGAACAGCGTCAAGAGGCAGATATTCAGCCCCGCCAAAATCAGCAGTGCCCCCAGGATCATCCGCTTGATGACACGCTCCATCTGTCCCATATCCGCGCTCCTTCTCCGGCCCGTCCGGCCGGCTTTCTCTAAGATCAATATATCAGAACCTTCCCCTCCCGGCAAGCCCCTCCGCTCTTTTCAAGGGCGAACAGATGTGCTATGATAGAGAGCGGAAAGGAGGCGGGGCCATGGACCGGATCATCCTGCACTGCGATCTGAACAGTTTTTACGCCTCCGTGGAGCTGCGGAGCCACCCGGACCTGCGGGACGTTCCCACGGCTGTCTGCGGGGACCCCACCTCCCGCCACGGTATCATCCTGGCGAAAAATGAGCCTGCCAAGAAGTTCGGCGTCCAGACGGCGGAGACCATCTGGCAGGCCCGGAAGAAGTGCCCGGGACTGGTGCTGCTGCCGCCACATCACAGCCTGTACCGGCAGGTCTCCAAGCAGGTCAACGCCATCTATGAGCAGTACACCGACCTGGTGGAGCCCTTCGGCATCGACGAGAGCTGGCTGGATGTCACCCACACCCTCCACCTCTTCGGTGGGGACGCCAAGGCCCTGGCGGACCATCTGCGGCAGCGGATGCGCCGGGAGATGGGCCTGACCCTCTCGGTGGGCGTCTCCTTCAACAAGGTGTTCGCCAAGCTGGGCAGTGACTACAAAAAGCCCGACGCCACCACCGTCATCTCCCGGGACAACTGGAAAAGCCTGGTCTGGCCCCTGCCGGTGGGGGCGCTGCTGTATGTGGGCGGCGCCGCCCGGAAGATCCTGGCCCAGTTCGGCGTGAAGACCATCGGGCAGCTGGCGGCCTGCAGGCGGGACGCGCTGGAGACCCTGATGGGCAAAATGGGGGGCCAGCTCCACGACTATGCCAACGGGCTGGACACGGACCCCGTTCGCTCCCGGTATGAGGAGGAGATGGTGAAGTCCGTGGGCAACGGCACCACATTCCCTAAGAATCTCACCACGGCGGAGCAGGTCCGGGGCGGCATCGCCGTGCTGGCGGACTCCGTGGCCACCCGGCTGCGGCACAGCGACCTGTACGCCGGCGGGCTCCAGGTGACGGTGCGGGATCCTCAGTTCCACGACCGGTCCCGCCAGATGCAGCTGTCCGCCCCCACGCACCTGATCCGGGAGCTGACGGCGGCAGCCATGGACCTGACCCATCAGCTGTGGAAGCCCCCTGCCCCGGTCCGGGCCCTGACGGTCACCGCCATCCATCTGGTACGGTCGGAGGACGCCTATGAGCAGGCGGATCTGTTCACCGCCGGGGCGGCGCCCAAGAAGGAAAGACAGGAAAAGCTGGAGGCGGCCATGGACCGCCTCCGGGGAAAATACGGGAGCGACGTCATCTCCTACGGCGCCTCCCGTCCGGAAAAAGAGGAGGATCCCCTGCCATGACCACAGACACAGAAAAGCAGCAGCTGCGAAAGACCATGCGCCGCCTGGCATCCCAGCTCTCTCCCCGATACCGGGCAGCGGCGGACGAGGCCATCGCCCGGCACCTGCTGTCCCTGCCGGAGTACCGGAGTGCCGGGACGGTATTCTGCTTCGTCTCCGCCGGGCGGGAGATCGATACCCGCCCCATTTTGGAGCGGACCCTGGCCGACGGCAGGACGCTGTGCGTCCCCCTGTGCGTGGCGGACGGGGTCATGGAGCTGCGGGCCGTCCGGGACCTGAAGGAGCTCTCCCCCGGCGCCTACGGCATCCTGGAGCCCCCGGCGGACAGTCCCGCCCTTTCCCCGGACCAGATCGACCTGGCGGTGATCCCCTGTGTCACCTGCAGCCGAGAGGGCCGCCGGCTGGGCCTTGGCGGCGGGTACTACGACCGCTTACTGGCCCATTACCGGATGCTGGAAGAGGACATCGTCCCCGAGCCCTTCCGGACGGAGGACGGGCAGACGTTCT
>JABLTR010083646.1_pt1 | contig 23430 bp, 23 predicted proteins | sample 7160071 | NCBI WGS metagenome assembly JABLTR01 (sample SAMN14651230, study PRJNA627086) | human gut metagenome | isolation source: feces | host: Homo sapiens | reverse complement strand
TTTGATCTCTACGATCAAGGCCACCAGCGACCGTGTTCAGATAGAGTGGAAAATCTGACATTTCCGCTCTATCGCCCCTCATTTCTATTTTATCTTGTTTGTACCCCTTGTACACCGATGTTTTCGTTTCATCATATTCAAAACTGACAAAGTCAGAATTATCGCTTCGAACAGGGATAAAGTCATCTTCAGAGACAGCAAGGATGACCGGTGTTGGGAATGTTGCATCCGGGTCCGTACAATATGTTGCAATCTCCTTTGCACGTACATTTTTAAGTTGTCTCTGATGCCCGCCCATGCTATCTCTTTGCGAGACCTTGGAAATATTAATGACGTCAGTAGAAGACATTTTTCCAATGTAAAATGTACCAATCGGTTGATTGATTTCTATCATGCGGATTATTTTCATAGCTTGACCTCCACACCCTCAGCTACTTCTACTGATTTCAAATTCTTTGCCTCCGTTGTCATTTTATCAAGTTCATTTTGTTCTGCTTCAATATATGAAATGTCCTCATAATTTGTAAGTAGTGTCGAGTGGCTATCCATTTTTGATACAAGATAGAGGTAAAGGGAGAAAGCTCCCGCAAGAATTGCGGATAAGATTTGAATTATCCTATTTGTCTTGGCTGCTGTTGCATAAAATATGCATAATAAAATTATAACAACAAAGCAAATTAACAAAGCGAGGCCCTTGTAGGCGGTGTACTTTTCAACTTTTTTAGAGCGATTACTTGATTTATAGTCAACAAAGAATTCTACCAAGAATGGCGCCAGTAAAGTAATACATGTGCTGTAAAATGCGCCTTGCATAAAACTGTTTTCAATGCTGTGATTTATCCAATCAACAATTATACTCATAAACGAAATGACAAAACTTGCAATCCAACAGAAATACATTTTCTCGACTTTGAGTATTAAAAACGGAGCAAGGATACGAGGGAATGGTTTGCTTTTTTTATTTCTCCTACACATCTTTATTCCCCTTAGTAAAAGATAATAATATCTGATCTATGATTGCGGATGCATTAGACGCATTAGAGGCAAGAATTGCAGTAAATACTTTTTCAAGAATCCGCTTTTCTGTATTTGTGAGCCCTTCAAGTGTATTAATTGCCTTAAATGTGGTAATGCCCTTCATTTTTCCAATTAACATATCAAGTTCATCAAAAGCGATATCCTGATAATAGGTACCAGATTCATCGGAAACATTCGATTGTAAGACTGACCTCCGCGCTATAGTAAGGTCGGATGAAATACGATTCTTGTCTGTTGCATTAATACCATTTCCAATAGCATCAACAGCAGTCTGCGCCGACACCTTAGCCTTATCAAGCGCCTCCGACAACTCTCGATTTCGTCTCAAAGATGCTGCTCGTATTTCGCGCGTAATCTCTGTGGCGACTTTTTGTAGTTGTTCAGTTAATGTAAAGTAGGCAGGCGTTTTCTCTAAATTATCGCGGCGGGCATTGGGAATCAGTTGTGTGCTTGAAATAAAGACCTCGCCGATTGACCACCCATTAAATCGGGCATCTTTAAAAACTGCATTCAAGGTTTGCCCATCACCAATTTGAATATTTCCTTTTCTTAAACGAATGCCCTTAATGCTCTTGTCATAAATACTTCCCAGGTAGTTTGTTTTACCGAGCCAAGTTATTGCCATTACACTACCGTTGTTTTGCTGGATCTTAATAATTTCAATGTCATTAATGCTATCAAATATGTTTTTTCCTTTGTCGACTAAGAAGCGATCCTTATATGGTTTGTAGATTGGCTTAATTGTATTTCCAAAGGAAATCAAAACATTATAAGATTCGATTTCTAATCCTTCAGCGTACAAACGCTTGATAATCTCTTCGCCCCAAACAAATGCAGTTGGATCATATGGAACCGGAGCATTCTGAGAGATATACGAAACTACATTTTCGTAGTCATTAAGACCAGATGCTTCATCAACCTCATCTAAAATCACTCTAAAATAGTGTGATGTGCTGTTCTCTGGATACTGCTCAATTGAATAGACTTGCCCAAGGACTTCTGTAATCGTAACATCTCTACTATCTTTGGCGGTCAGAAGTTGCGTCAGTTTTCTCGAGTCAATTACTATTCTGGAACCGATATTCTCTGAGATAGCACTGGTTTCGAAGGTTAGTTTCGAACAATATCCCAAAGCAGCCAATCTCCCAATACCACGAAATCCTCTGTCAACTTCGGGCTTTTTTTGGGAATTTCCAATACTTATGAGAGTTTGCTCTACTTCATCGGTTGAAATTCCAGTTCCATTATCTGAAATTACGATTTTTCTTTCGAAAGGAGACAAGTGGATGACTATCTCTGCTGCATCTTTTGTTAGTAGGTTCTGACGCACTGCATTATCAATTGCATCTGCAGCATTTTGTACATATTCGCGGAAAACTACATACGGGTCTGCATACATTCCAGTTGTTAAGGACTCAAGTGTATGTTTTCCAATTATAACTTTGTTCATCTCATTCCTCCAGAAATTGCGAAAACTTTATCTGAATATTCTTAAAAATAGCATCAGATGTGCTGTTTAGCAATTTCTGGCCAATCTCTTGATCGTTCATGGAAAAAATCTTTTGCTTGAATGCTTCAAATTTTTGCTCAAGCAATGTCGCAAGCATCAACATATCCATTTCGTCGATGGCCTTTTGCGCAGCACAATGGTCGCTGATATCAAGCACCCCCACATCGACAAAACGACGATATATCCGTATAAGCTCAAAATCGATATAGTCGATACCTATTTTTTTGCATATCAAATGCCACTTTTGAAATTGTTTGTCCGCATCATAGTCGCCGCGACCCAAGTTATTTAAGAGATCGTGTACGCCTGGCTCACCAAAAAATGAGACAAAATTTTTGAACGGGCTCTGAAGCGTACTATCGCAAACAAATGCAACAACGTCTTTATATATGTCTGGGAATTCGACTGTTATATAATGCTTCACTAAAGAGAACGTGGGTGATGCCGGTTCCAACATACCCATAAGAGTAACAATTCGAGGAGTTGTCAAATATAAAAGATATAATTTCTTATGGAGTTCAGAAGTTATGCCCAAAAACTTTTCTGGCAAAAACTCGTTATCTCCGATCAACGAAACAAATGAATCAACCTTGCCCTCAAGCTGATCGTACAGTCGATTCCATTCTCTAATTCTACGCTGACTTTTTTTCCATGCGCTTTTGCGGACGGCAAGTTCTTCTTTTGTCTCTGCCGTTCGGCCTCTTCCTCGTTCGCTAAAATGGCCTCGTGCTGCAATCAGCTTGTCTGGCATACATAAGTAACGAACAAATTCAGTCGCGTTTTTACCAAAATCCGCTTCAAAAAATGATTTACTTCCGACTCCCTTGCCTTGTGTAGGGATAAGCATACACTGTACCGCTCTCAGGAACTTTGCGTTCCATTTTGATCCAACATATCCTCGCTCATGTGCAGTCAGCGGAATATATCGCATAGGGAAGGAAAATGCACTTATTCGTTCTCCGTCCGGAAGATTTCGATTCATTTCATCCTTCAAATCAAGGGTGATCCTCATTCTATTATACAGATCTGCGGGTGTGTCAGCAGCATACTGATGTCCCTTACCACCGAAGTCCTCGCTATTATAAAGAACGTAGTTAGACAGTTCCGTTATTCCGTATTTTGCGCATAATCTTAATGCTCGTTCATAGATATCACGGTCTTCAATATGGTCAAATGCAATTCTGGCTGGCCGCAACGCTATTTCACCTAAACGTTTTGCCTTCGCTTCAGTCAAAAACATTGCATCAAGACCTTGGTTAAAGTCAACATATCGACGAACAGTCTTTCCTGTCTTAGGATTCACATAAGTAGCGCCCTTTCCAAAACCAGCTTCGATAATATCGTCAATAATTTGATTGAATTTGGGAGACCGAAGAACATTATTGTCCATTAAAAGCAAATCTTTTTGCTGACCATACTTTGCATCTATTTTTTTGATTTTTTCCTTAATGTCCATGTACGGAATAAAGGTGGGTTCCAATGTTTGCACAGCACAAAATCCACATTTATTTCCGCAGCCCTTTGTAGCACTGAGAAAGTAAGCGTCTCTGAACGGATATTTGTAACTAGTTTCATCTAGTATCGAATAATCTGGAACAATCTGATCGATACATTCATCTCCAGGCAGGCCCAATTTCCCTGGTTCGTTTAACAGCCCGCAGACAGGTTCTATCCCTGTCTCTTCCAAAATCTGTTTAGGCAGCATTGTTGCAGCAATACCGCCTACTGTTACTTGATCAATCGAATTAACGAGTGTTTTTGCATATTCAATTGCCTCAATTGTGGAAGCCCATTCAAAAGTAAAAAGGGTCGTCACATAAACGTGATCCCATTTCGTATTTTCAAATGCCGAAGGCAGTTTTCCTTTAGTAAAGCGAACATAATCTCCCAGAATTTCTTTATGGAATGCAGCAATTTTCATTAAACCAAGGGGCGGATACTTATTTTTATAATTGGGTTCTATCAGCAGTATCTTTTTCATGTTATGTTTCTCTTCGTGGGAGAATCATTTTCCCATATCGTTGATTAGTTTGTTAACAGTTTTCTGGATTTTCTTCAATTCAAAAGGAACGGACTTATTTGTGCTTGCTTCCAACAGTAGTTCTTTTTGAAAGTCATCATCGATAATCAGGTCGTGGAACTTCTTTATGCGTTGATAACCATTACTTGTTTTTCCAGTTGCTCTGAATTTTTCATGTCCGTCATAAATAGATGTATTTCCTTGAATAATATCTTGCATTATCTTTGCGGCTGTTTTATCTTTAGCCTTTGCAATCTCACCCAGAACTGTTCGTACATCCATGGCCTGCTTAATCTGCTCTGTTTTAACCTGTGTTACAAAAGTATCGTCCATTTGAGGGTGTGTCTCACGGTATTTATTAATTCCTCTGCTTTTTAAATATTCTTCATAGTAACTCCAGCGATCAGGACGTAAATCATCGTGATCTAGCATAAAGGTGTACACTTTTAAGTAAGAGGCAACCTTTCCTTCTGTGAGACCAACATTTTTCGCGAGAATATCGGTAGCAATGCCGGTAGACTCTTTTTGCCGATAGAGATAAGCCGCTTGCTCAAAGACACTCCAATCCTTTCGACCAACTAGATGATACTGACCTAGAAGAGTGAAAATATCACCGTCAGTAATCTCCTCTGGCAAGATACATACGCGAACTTTTTGCCATTTAATAGGGTCCTTTGCGGCCAATAGTCTGTATGCAGCCAAGCGGCTATTTCCTTCAAGAACAACATACTCGCCATTGCGCTTTACAACCATTAAAGGATCTATCAAACCACCATTTTGTTCAATAGATAGGCGAAGCTGCTTAACATGATCCATCGAAGTCATCTTTTCCTCGATGATTTGCTGCGTAGGAGTTGAACCGTCAGTGCGAAGAGCAGAATAGACACGAGGATTTTCTTCATAGAACAGAAGCTCACATTGGTTTAACTGCGCCTCATTAAGCTCGTATTCTTTCTTTCCGATCATTATCTTACTCATAATCAAACTCCTCCTGCTCCGGGAACAGTATTGCATTAATCAAATCTCCAAAACTATAATCCGCTACTTCTTTATATTTGCTAAGTGAAATGTCTCCCTGCGCTAGAAACGCTGCATTTTGCTTGGATTTCAACAACGCATCAACCCATTCATCTATACTCCCATTCATTATGATATTGTGAATATAGCATATCTTCTTTTGTGAAATACGATGAATTCTATCTTGCGCTTGAAGGTAATCATCTAAGCTAAAGCCTCTATCATAAAAAATCACATGATTTGCCACTGTCAGAGTCAGACCTTCCTTCGCAGAAGCTGGCGTAGCAAATAGGACACGGTAATCATTTGTATAGAAACGTTCTACAGAGCGATTTCGATCTGCCATGTTCATGCCACCGTGTATTTTTACGCTACCGAGGTTAGCATATTTTTTGCAGAAATAGTTGATATTTTCGATAAAGCTCGACCAAACAATGCATTTTTCGTCATTAGCAAGGATCTTTTTAATAAGGTGATCTAGGACCACCTCTTTTGCGGACTCCCCAGAAAATGAATCGTCGACCAATCTGGGGTTAGACGTTACCTGCACAAGTCGCAAAAGTCGCTTCACGATAGCAGATGAATCATCTTCAACAATCTTGCCATTTTTGACAACTTCAATTTTTACTTCCTCGCGAACCTTATCGTACAAAGCTCTCTGTTCCACGGAAAAATCCGCACTTTCTCTAATATACACTTTGTCTGGAAGCTCGATAATGCCGCTATTTTTGGTTTCACGAACAGAGAAGTCTTTTATTTTAGCATGAATACCAGACACAACTTTTTCAAAACTATCCTGCATATTTTCATCATATGACAGTTTATTTGAAAGGTCAGTCTCTTTTTTGAATGCTCTAAAATCTGTACCAAGGCTTTTTCCTTGGTCTAAGAAGAAAATCTGCGCCCAGATGTCATATGGACGATTTGCGACTGGTGTTCCGGTCATAATGACACGTTTCTTGAAAAGTGTTGATAGTTCAAAGAAAACTCTTGTAACTTTAGCATTCGGATTTTTTAGTTTTGCTGATTCGTCAATGATTATGGCAACATTTCGTGTACCTAAATACAGTTTGAATTGATCATACTCCGATACAAGAATCTCAAAGTTAGTAACCACAACACGTGCTGGACCAGTAAAAATATAAAAATTGTTTTGCTTGTTTGTATTCAATACGGCTGGCTTAATAGCAGTATGATTCTTAAATTCTCTGAGCCAGTTTTGAACAAGCTGTTTTTTTGTAACAATCAGAACAGTATCGATAGAAGTTTCTGTCAGCCAATACAGAAGAATGTCAATCGCAATTTTTGTTTTTCCAAGACCTTGTTCGTGAAAAATTGCAGCGTATTCCAAGTCTTTAACTGCTTCAAAAGCTTCTTTTTGATATTGAAAGGCGTCATATTTTGCAATTAAACTTGGCTCCTTAAGTAGATGGATCTTCCTCATATTGCGCCCCCGATACCATCGATAATCCGCACCTTATATACGCCTGGATATCTTTTCTGAAGTTTTTTGAGGAGATTGTAAATCGTAGCGTGCTCCGTCCACGGAACTGCAGCTAAAAACACAGCATCTCCATGAAAAAGGGAGCATTTTTTGAGATATGATTCAAACTGCAATTTACTATGTACACGAGCAACATCGTCACTCGTTTTCGCTTCGCCAATAATCAAGCAATTTTGATATTGATAGTACACATCAGGGCGATACCCCTCTTCCGTAAGAGGAGAAAGCGCATAGCCATCCGCAGCGTCTGACATAATGAAACACCGATTTGTTTCACCCACTAAGTTAACAACTTCATCAATTATTAAATTAACCAGGTGCAAATGCTGTGCGGACTCACTCATCACGTTTGCTCTCCATTTACTTGACTCAGTACAAACCTTAGTTCCTCAAATGCTCGCTCCAAACTCTCCAGCTTTTCTGAGTATTCGGAATCGTCACGAAGATGACTTACTTCCCGAAATTCTATTTTTGTCATCCTTTTGGCCAGTTCTTGTGCAAGTAACTCGTACGGTACGTCCTTTAACTTGTCTGTTGTAATTTCTTCTACTGCCAATATTTTTTTTGCCTCACGGCTATTCTCTTTCAGAAAAACATCTAAAGCCCGTTTACTTTTGAGAATTTCCGGTAGGCGTCTAACATCCTGCAAAATAGAAAATCTGTCATCAATCATCCATTGAGAAAAATCTCTCTTATTGAAACCGTGCATTGTAAGAGCATCAATGACATTCTTTCGCTGTAATTCTACAAAACCATGAAAGTTTCGATGATCAAACTGCGTATCATCGTCACATAGCGGGCGATAATAAGTTTCCATGTCGTTGTATGCAGCAATCATGTTTCGAATCTCAGAGGCCTTTGAATTACCGCCGCAAAAAGAAATTAGCGTTGCCATTGGCATATGTTCTACATCCGCCAAATAATGCAAATACATTGCCTTGGAATATGGATCCCATTCCCTCGGCCCAATGAGGTGAGCCTGAAGGCGGATGGCGTGTATGCGTTCAGTATCCAAGTTATCGTAGACTATTGCGCGGATCGTTGTCCAATTACCAGGGACCCCATTTTTAATGAAGTCCTTATAGATTTGCAGCCGCGTATTCCCTTCTATGACCACATAACTATTGCCTGTGCGCTTATTAACCACGATCGGGTGGATAATTCCGCCATTTTCTCTTATTGACTCACGAAGGCTCGCACATGCTTCAGATGTTGACCCCAAAAGCAGTGCCATAGTCTCACTTGTAATATTCTCACCATAATAAGCAATACCACGAGCGATACGGGGGTTACTTTTGTCCAGTTCAATGTCTTCCACGGGAATCTCAATATATGTGCTCATCATTATCACCCTCTCAGTTCTACTGTTTTTACTTATTCTGGCGTGACCTCCATAATATCCTCAATACCACAATCCAATGCCGTGCAAATCTTCACGAGTATTTCCGTGGTGACATGCCCGTTCCGCCCCATTTTGGTGACGGAAGCAGGGCTGATACCCGCCTTTTCACACAGATCCTTTTTCTTCATGTCTTTATCGATGAGCAGCTTCCAGAGCTTTTTATAACTCACAGACATAAAATATCTCCTCCGTATCGATATATAAAAATGCCCTGCTACTTGGCAGGGCATCAACCCTTTTGCGGCCATACTGCCAAGGCTTATTCCAACACATGACAATGTTATTTACAATAATAGCATATTCGTGCAGGGAAAGCAAGAAAATGATGGATTTGCACGATTTTTGCAGCAATCAGCGCACATAGATGTATTCTTCAAAAATATCATTTTTCTTTCTTGACTCTCCCGTTACGTCATAGTGTATGCTAAACTCACACGGAGGAGGGATTGTTATGATGACCATTCACGAAGTCAGCAAGCTTGCCGGTGTCAGTGTCCGGACGCTGCACCATTACGATGCCATTGGTTTGCTGCCGCCCACCGCGCTTACCGAAGCGGGTTATCGGCTGTATGACGATACAGCACTGGCACGGCTGCAATCGATCCTGCTGTTTCGGGAGCTGGAATTTCCTCTGAAGGATATCAAGCGGATCTTAGACGATCCGAACTTTGACCAGTCTGCCGCGCTGGAAGACCAGATCAAACTGCTGGAGCTGCGGCGAAAGCAGCTTGGAAAACTCATCGCCCTCGCCCGTGAGACTTTGAAAACAGGAGTGACACCTATGAAATTTGACGCATTTGACAAGACCGAACAGGCGCGCTTCGCCGCCGAGGTCAAAGAAAAGTGGGGCGGCACAGCCGCGTATCGGGAATATCAGCAGCACGAAAAGAATGGCTCTGCTGGTGATTTTGCCGAGTTGATGGCTCAATTCACAGAGTTGGGTAAGCTGAAAAATCTTGCGCCTGCCGCATCGGAGGCGCAGGCTACAATCCGCAAGCTGCAGCAGTTTATCACCGACCATTTCTACACCTGCACACCGGAAATTCTGGCGGGGCTGGGTGAGATGTATGTCACCGACGAGCGTTTCCGCGAGAACATCGACAAGGCCGGCGGCGAAGGCACCGCGGCGTTCGTATCCAAGGCGATTGCTGTATATTGCAAAAAGTAACAAAAAGACCGCACCTGCTCGTATGAACAGGTGCGGTTCTCTAAATTGGCGGAAATTTAATTCAGTCTGAAGTAACAGGTATTTTTCCCTTTTCCTTCTTTTTTCAGTTCTCCGGCTGCGACCAACTTCCGCAAGGCGCCCTCTATGGAACTGTCGCTGAGCGTCGGGCAAAGCTCCCGGATGTCCTGCTTCTTGAACCGTCCGATTCTTTTTTTGCTGGCTCTGCGCACTATTTCCAGTGCGGGCAGCTTGGTTTCCACAAGCGCCATGCGATCCTCGAAGTCTTTGTAAGCAGCAAGAATCGTTCCCAGCAGGTACTTAATGAAGGGCACTACATCCTCGGTTCCTTCGTGCCAGCCGATTTGCGCCTGCGCAAGTGCGGCGTAATACAGGTCCTTGTTTTTGGCGATTTTGGATTCAAGGGAGATGTACTTTCCAACATAAAAGCCGTTTCGGTACAGAAGCAGCGTCGTGAGCAATCTACTCATTCTTCCGTTGCCGTCATTGAAGGGGTGGATGCACAAAAAGTCATGGATGAAAACTGGGATTGCAGTCAACGGCTCCAGTTCCATATTGCCAATTACACGGTTGTATTCTGCGCAGATCCTGTCCAATGCTTCCGGCGTCTCATAAGGGGCAAGCGGCGTGAACAGCGTTTCCACATGACCGTCCGGATAGGTAGCGGTGATATAATTCTGTGTGATCTTTGTGCGTCCCGCAAGCGGGTTATTCATGTGGCTGTAGAGGATTTTGTGAAGCTGCAGGATGTAGTTCTGCGTGATTGGTATCGCGTCAAAGCTCTCGTGAATGATACTCAGCACATCGCGGTAACCGACGATCTCCTGCTCATCCCGGTTCCTCGGCGTGGTTTTCTCCTCGACAAGCTGCCGGATTCGGGTACTCGTAGTGACAATGCCCTCAATGGCGTTCGATGCCTCGGTGCTCTGTATCTTGGCAATCTCCACGAGCTTTTCGAGTTCCTCCGGGCGCTGCTTCAAATACAGTTCCTGCTTCCCGGCTTCCTTGTATATGGCCGCAATCAGACCAAGAACGTCCGAGTCCCACTTTTGTTGCCTGATTGCAGAGTAATTGAAGGTTCTCATTCCCTTACCTCCATTCTGTTTCCCTTAAATATTAGAATAAAATAAGGGAATAGTCAATGGCTGTGCGATAAATCCCTTACTATTATGCCTGAATTAAGGGATTTATAATCTTAGTCGTTAACCGCCTATTCTTTGTTTATAGCGACGCAACCTTTGAACTGCTGCTTTTGAAGAAGCCACTTGCAGAGAAATTTGTTTCACGCTGGGAACGTTCTTTCTTGAAGTCTCTCTACAAATACGACTTGATTTTATATCACTTTGGTGATACTATTGCAGATAGAGATATGCAGGAGGGACACACGGATGAATCAGAAAATCACACTGTATCACGGCTCCGAGCAGCTTGTGGAAACGCCGGCTTTTGGGTTGGGCAAGAAGAACAATGACTTTGGAGTGGGCTTTTACTGCACGGAAAGCGAAGAACTTGCGAAAGAATGGGCCGTGTCCTCTCTGCGCAATGGCTTTGCCAATCGTTACAGTCTTGATACGGAATACCTGAAAATCCTGAATCTGAACAGTCCGGACTATACGATCCTGAACTGGATCGCCGTTTTAGTGGAGCACCGCCTGTTTTCCATCAAAACCCCGGCGGCGCAGCGGGCAAAACGGTACTTGATTGACAATTTCAGCGTCAACGTCAATGCCTATGACCTGATTATCGGCTATCGCGCTGATGACTCCTATTTTGACTATGCCGAGTCCTTCTTAAATAACGGAATTTCCGTACAGCAGCTTGCAAAAGCCATGCACCTGGGAAAGCTGGGAGAGCAGATCGTCGTCAAGTCCAAATATGCGTTCTCGCTGCTGCATTACGAGGGATTTTCCATCGCAGAAAAGGAAAAATATTATGTTCTCCGCAAGGCCCGAAACGACGAAGCAGCCCGGCATTATTGGTGCATACTCGAAGAAGAAACCGATGGACTATATATGCTGGATATCCTGAGAGGAGGCATTCAAAACGATGACCCACGCATACCAAGAAATGTATCTAAATAACGCACAGGCCCTGCTGGGCGACGCTTTTGACTATGCCATCAACGCCTGCGGAATTTCGGGAAATGACTTTGTGAAGCTATTTTCCGTAAGCTCTGTCAGCAAGCGAATCGAGAATGGTGAGCCTGCCTATCTGTCAGGAAAAAGCGGAATTGAAGTCGTGGAAGATGTTCTTGTCGAGACGGCCGGCAAAACGCCAACTGCCAAACCGCAGGTAACGTTCAGCCGTTCCAGAGAGTATTGGATTGGCTGGGCTATCGCGTACTATCAATGGTTTTCCGGCCGGAAATTCAGCGATATTTTCAAGGTCCTTTCGTTCGAGGATTTGCAGCAGATGTACGCTCCGCTTCACGAAGCAGACATCAGCAAATTTGCCAATATTGCCGATGCCAAAGTGCGTGCGTATTTTACAGATACCAATCTCAAGCGCATCCGTACGACCTACGGCTGCACACAAGCAGAGCTTGCCAAGCGAAGCGGCGTCAGCCTCCGGTCGATCCAGATGTACGAGCAACACAACAAGGATATCAATAAAGCCAGCGCGGAAACGGTTCTCAGCCTTGCCAAAGTCCTTGGCTGCACAATGGAGGATCTTCTGGAAAAGTGAGATCAATGCAACCATAGCCAAATATGAAAAAGAAAATGCAATGTGGCGCTGCACGATCAACAGAAAAACATCGCCTTTAAATTCCCCATATACTGAGATTACAGATGAGTGGCTGCGAGAAACACCTACAAAAACGAATTTGAAAAACGCCTTGGTCGCTGACATTGACGCTGATGGTATAATTTATAAAAGCATAATGGAATATGTTCAGCTTCTGAACGAAAAAAGCGCAGATATCACATTGCCTCTTGCTAGCGTATGCTCCTGTAAAGTAACTGCGCGGGTAAAAGCGCAAAACTCGATTGAGTTTAAAATTCAAAACTACAAGACAGAGCGACATGAATTTGGTAAAATTCCAATCAACAAATGTATCAACGATTTATTCGGTATCAGGATCTTTTGCGAGAGCCATTGACTTTTGATGAGGTTTATTCATTCATAGAAGATACTTATCCAAACAGGTACCGATGTATTGACTCATCAAAGTTTGACTATAAAGCTGTTCACCTTTATTTCAAAGAGAATAATCAGTCATTTCCGTGGGAGCTGCAGATTTGGAATATGTGTGACATGGATAGCAATTTCTCATCTCACAAAAAATACAAGCAGGAATACACCGCATGGGAGAAAGAAAGCAAGGAAGGAGGAATCATCAATGATTAAGCACTACATTATTATGAGTAATTCGTACACCGATGGCAGTCGTGTAGCATTGGATATTACGGAGGATTGCTTTCTTAACAGCAAAGCAATTGCAGAAATGATTGAGGAAATCAGGAAAAACTGCGGCAAAGATGTTCCTCTATCAACGCATTTCATCGAAACAGAATCCGCTTCATGGGATTCTGTTGTAGCGTATGATCCATTCTTTGAGGATGTCGAATGTACTAAATCGACAACAGCGTTTTCTGAGAAAATCAAAAAAGGTAGAGTTTTGTCAGGACTGGACGTTGCAAATTACATTCTTTCAAAAATTCAGTGTACGCATCTTTCGTTGGAAAAACTCGTTTACTATGCGTATGCGGACTATCTCTGCGAGCGTTCTGAGCGACTATTTGAAGATCACATTTATGCATTCCGTCATGGTCCTGTCATTAACAGTGTCTATGAGACTTTTAAGCGAAGCGGCTCCCAATATGTGAAGCCGTTCGAGTTTGGTGACGACAGTGATATTCGGACTGGTGTAAAAGAGTTACCCGCAAGAAGCCGCATTCTGTTTGCTAAAAATGGCGTAGAAAAGCTGTCGTCCATTGATAGGACAATTGAGAAATATGGGAAATACTCTGCGGGAGCGCTTGTTGATCTTACACATCGTGCCGGTGCGCCGTGGTCTTATGTGGACAGTTCCATAGCATACCCGGAAATTTCGGATAATTTGATTATGGCATATCACCATGTTGAGAGCGTATAAACTAGATGATTGTATTCTTTGTCTATTGCGACGCAGTTTTTGAACTGCGAACATCCCAGAAACCACTTGCATAACCCTCTGCCCAGAGTTACAATGCAAACACCTTGAACATAGAAAACGCTTCCCGTTCTTTTGAGCGGGAAGCGTTTTTGACCACATGGATTACTACAGACACGCGCGGAACAGGCGGAAATGGGGGTTCAAAAGAGGGTACGAGAGTAACGGAATACGAGCGGAAATGATGAAAAATCATTGGAAACGTCCGAAAAAAGTTTTCGGTTCCTGTTTGGGACCACGAGGCCGCTGGTTCGAAACCAGTCACTCGGACCAAGTTATGGTAATCCAGGCCACATTACCCGTATGGATAATGTGGCTTGGATTTTCTCTATTGAGGATATCCCTCCGAAGGACTAACGGCGGCCTTATTAATTCGTACGATCGGGCATTTACTGTATGATTTGACACGGAAAACGTCAACTTTTTACAGCAATTGATGGGTGGACAATTTATAAAGTACTTTACAGTTGAAGAAAAATATAGCATAATATACAAAAGTTTAGCAGATTATGAAATGGAAGTGATTTTATGAAAGACCGATTTGTAATGCGATTTGACGGTACGATGACGAAAACTCCTGAAGATGTCCTTAATAAATATTTGGATTCGAATCCTGAGTGCCGAATTGCGTGCATGACTTATGTAAACCAAGGTGCCTTCTATACAGGTTTGGTGGTCTATTTTGAAAGAATTGATGATTCTTTGAATTCTTGAGTCTTACAATTCTTACGCAAAATCTAGGGAATTTCTTATTGAGACTCCCTATTACTTTTATATGTTCAAATATAATATGGTTCTCCTTTTCGCAAATGCCGATTTACCGCACCCGTTTCATATACAACAGCGGATGCGGGTTGCTTTCCTCGTCAAGCTCTGTTCGCTTATACGTTTCAAATCCCATGTGCTCGTAAAATCCGACCGCCTGTGGATTCTGCTCATTGACGGTCAACTCAACGATTCCGTAGGTTTCAATGCCATGTTGGAGCAGCTGCTTCCCAAGCCCTTTCCCACGTTCCTCCGGCGCGAGAAACAGCATCTCCAAGCGCCTATTTTGGATGCCCATAAACCCAATCGGCTTCTCTGTTTCGGCAACGATCAAATGCTCCACGCTTTTCAGCGCCTGCGGCACATACGCCCGGATCGCGTTTACTTCCGCGTCCGAAAGGAATAAATGCGTCGCCCGCACGGACTGCTCCCAGATTTCCAAAAGCGTGTCCAATAGTGGCTGGCTTCGGTCTTGTACTTCGTATAATTTCATCTTCAGTTCCACGCTCACATTCGGCCCATATATCAGATAAACCGGAAGCTGTCAATCCGCTTTATTTGCTTTTTTGATATACCCGATCCATTCATTCAAATCGTCCATCCGGAAATGTTGAAGCGCCTTTTTGTATCGATCAAACGCTTCGGGCTGCGCTTTCTCCATCCACTTCAATGATTTCTTGGGGCCAAGATATGGCTGCTGCATGATATTGCAGAAAATTTCCAAGCTGTCAATCAGAACCCAATGCCAGCGGAACAGTCCTTCGCAATCGCAGCGTTTTGCGCGCGCAGACATCTTAACACACCAGTCAATATCCGCTTGAAGCTCTGCACTTGTTTTACTTGGCCGGTTTTTCAAATATACCCGAACAGTCTCTTGCAGTGCTTTTCCAATACCGCCGCTGTCCGTTATAATGCGCCCGTCAAAAATCTGCACAAAGTCCTCGCACGAATAACTGCTTTCAAAATATCTTGCGGGATATACAAATACGTCTAACGGAATACCATTCACAAAAGAGGTATCATGGAATCGTTCATGATCCGCCGTAATAACCAATGCGTCAAAATCGCTGTTCAGACCGTTCGTTCCATCCACATACGAACCATAAAGGATGATTGAGAGTGGATCGTATGTTTCCTGAATATATCTGAGAATCTGTTCCAATATCATCACCTCGCCAAATTCCGATTTATTGTATTATAACAAAGCCACGTCCAAAACACAATCACAGCCGTCCGGAGTACACCGGGCGGCCATTTTTTCAAAAAACCTATTGACTTTTGCTGTCTACCAGTGTAGAATACATATAGATTCTACCGGAGTAGACAGGAGGCTGCAACTATGGACGTACCAAAAATCCACGAAGGCGAATATCGCTTCTGCCTGATCTTATGGAAGCATGAGCCGGTCACTGCCGCGCAGCTTGCAAAGCTGTGTCTGGAGGAGCTGGGCTGGAAGCGGACAACGACGTACACGGTCATCAAGCGGCTCGGCGAGCGCGGGATCCTGAAAAATGAGAACGGTCTCGTGACCGCGCTCGTTTCCAAGGATGAGGCGCAGGCCTGTGAGATCGACGAGCTGGTCGAGAAAAAGTTCGAGGGTTCCCTGCCCACCTTTATCGCCGCGTTTACGAAGCGGCAGGATCTGTCCGCGCGCGAGCTGGACGAGGTGCAGCAGATGATCGACCGCATCCGCAGAGGAGACACAAAATGAGCGCCGTCTTTCTGAAAATTCTCAACATGAGCATCTCGGCCAACTGGATCGCAGCGACCGTGTTGCTGCTGCACCTCTGCCTGAAGCGCGCACCGAAGTGGTGGAACGTTCTGCTCTGGGGCCTTGTCGCTGTGCGGCTGATGCTCCCGTTCTCCATTGAAAGTTCGCTCAGTCTGCTTCCGCGCGCGGAGGTCGCCAGCCCGGCGCACATCGTGCCCTCCGTTCCGGGGAAAGCGGCCCCGATGATCGGCGGCGCGGCAGCCATCGCCTCCGGTGCCAAAACCCAGCTTCCAATCTGGACGATCCTGGCGTGGGTCTGGCTATTCGGTGTCCTTGTGCTCGTTCTGTATACCCTGGTCAGCACGCTGCGGCTGCGGCATCAGGTTCGTGAGGCTGTTCGTCTGCAGGGCAATATTTATCAGTCCGAGCAGGTCGCCTCGCCATTCGTGCTTGGGATCCTTCGCCCCAAGGTCTATCTCCCTTATCACATGGACAGCCGCGAGGCGCAGCATGTCCTCGCCCACGAGCAGGCCCATCTGCGCCGCGGCGATCATTTCTGGAAGCCGCTTGGCTTTCTGCTTCTGACAATTCACTGGTTCAATCCCCTGATGTGGCTCAGCTATGCGATGCTGTGCCGGGATATTGAGCTGGCCTGCGACGAAAAAGTCATCCGTGATCTGAGGCGCGAGGAGCGGGCGGATTATATGCAGGCGCTTGTCGCATGCAGCGTGAACCGCCGCAGGATCGCGGCCTGCCCACTCGCCTTTGGCGAAACCGGTGTAAAGGAGCGTGTAAAATCTGTGATGAACTACAAAAAACCGACCCTTTGGGTCATGCTTCTGGCGCTTGCCCTCAGTGTTGTCCTCGCGGGCTGCTTTTTGACCGATCCGAAGAGCACGAACTCCGACCGCGCCGCAGAGGCCGCCTCCAGCGAAGAAGCTGACCCTGACACGGCGGACAGCGCGCCGGAGGAATCTGCACAGCCCGCCGAACAGGATGCGCTAAGGGAATCCCTGTCCACCACCGAATCGGACAGCCTTATTTCGGATGAGAGGATCGGCCAAGCCGTTTTGGAGCACTATGCGGACGCGGTACAGGACGGGCAAATTCATGTCGAGAGCCACGCCATTCTGGCCCAGGACGACAACAACGGGATGCTCACCGTCTATCTGCTCGTCCTGCAGGAGACGTACAGCGTGGACGGCGAGACGCTTACGCTGGAAAACGGAAGCTATGTCCCCACAGCGATCACATTCTCCATCGCCGCCTCCGGCGACAGCCCGTTGGAATACTGGGAACCCAGCGACGGAAGCTATTCAGGCGACATCCGGGCCAAGTTCCCGGCGGCCGCGGCAGACGAAGCGCTGAACGATCAGGACTATATCGAAGACCTGAAGACCGAGTGCTATCTGCAGGCCGTCGAGGCCATGAAGCGCATGGAGCACTGAGATGTCCGGCAGAACAGAAGATCGGTTTGAGGCATGGCTGGACGCCGGGAACCGCATCGTGTCGTTTCATGAGATCCCCGCCGGTCAATATTACAGCGCGGAGGATCATACCTTCTGGCAGCAGATCACCAGCCTGATCCTGTCCGGCTATCGGGTGCAGTGATCCAAAAGCAGCTTGCAGGCCTTCGCCCTGCAAGCTGCCTTTTTCTGCAAAAACCGGTTGAGCCTTTCGTATTTCTCTGCTACAATATCAAAAGCGTCAGCTGACGCAAACAGCGGAGGTTTGCAATGGATCGTGCGGAATTGGAATCTTACATTTCGGATCATTACAGCACCGAACCGGACTACCCCTGGGCCGACACGCCGCGTTCTGCCGTGTTCCGCCATGCAGACAACCGGAAGTGGTTTGCGCTGATCACGGAAGTGCCGCGGGACAGACTGGGGCTTGCGGGAACGGAGCCGCTGGACGTGGTCAATTTCAAGTGCGATCCGATCCTGATCGCGTCTCTGCGCGGCGAGCCCGGCATTTTCCCGGCGTACCACATGAACAAGGCCAGCTGAATCACCGCCGCACTGGACGGCAGCGTGCCGCTGGAAACGCTCAGGCTGCTGTTGGATGTAAGCTATGAGCTGACCCGGTCGAACCCGCACAGGAAGGCAGAAAACAGGAAGGGGCATCGATGACCGCTCCCCTTCCTGCTTTTGTCTACGCTTCGTTGTATTCCTGCAAAATTTGCTTGGCCGTTGGAGGCCGTTTTTATTTCCCGTATTTTGCTTCCATTTCCGTTGTATGCGCGCGAAGCAGCTCCAGCGCCCGGGACCGGATGTCGGCGAGCTCCGCCGGATCTGTGTCCGCAAACCCGCGTTTGATCCTGGCCGATGCCGCCGCGTGGCTGTCACCGGTTTTGCGTTCATCCGCTTCCGACAAGAACTTTTGCAGCAGGCTCAAATCGCTGGAGAAATGAAGCTCCACCAGCTTGGCCCGGTATTCGAGCTCTGCCGGACTGATCCCCGGGAACCGCTTCATATCCACGGCATGCTGTGCCTCGTGCTTCAGGAGCGAGACCCGAAACCGCTCGCTTTCAAAATCATACGCCTGCTCGATGCAGTTGATCGTACCGTCGGGCGAGGCCCAGCCGCCCGTCCCGTATCGGCCGAAGGTCAGATAGTCCATCCAGCTCCGGAAGACGAAGCCCTTGAGAATGTTGACGGTATAGTCCGCCGCTCCGTCCGGCAGCGCGACGCGGTAGACGGTCGGAACAGTCTCCTTCCAGATATAGGGCCCGTAATAGCCCTGCGTTTTCCCGAAAAGCGCATGATAGCCCTCCGCTTCAAACGCCGCTTGCAGCCGCGCCGTCAGAAGCGCTTCGTCCGCCTCCGGCATATCCAGAAGTATCCGCAGCTGCCTCAGCAGCTTGTCCGCAGCCTCCGTCTCCTGCAGGCCGCACCCGATAATAGATCTGATACAGGCGCAGGATGTCATTGAGCAGGACCGGGATCTCATACGTGCGGTATTCGCAGTCTTCAAAGATCGCAGCGTATGCAGGCAGGATGTCTTTGAATTCCTCGTGCTCGCGCATATATGCAATGGCGCCCTTGATGTCTCCATTCATGAAAAACTGACTGATCTGCATGGCCGCTCTCCCCTATCGATCTCGATTTGTCTCATTATAGCAGACCCGCGCCCAAAACACAATCATAGCCGCCCGGAGCACACCGGGCGGCTGCATGGATCTTCGACAAGCTGGAAGTTGTCACTCTACATATACAGCTATCGCCGCCCGCTGCTCATTCAAATTAATGAACGGGCATCGATCGCTACAGCTGAAAAACCACACTCCGCTCACGATGTCAAAACCGCCGGCTGAGCCGGCGGTTTTGTCTTAGAGTAAGCTGTACAGGGTACTCAGCAGGATCTTAAACCAATCGCTAAATTCCTTCCGCAATTCTGTTTCGCTGTCCTCCGAAAAATAATGCTCGAGGAAGGTCTGATACCGTTCCCGCACGGTTTCGCGCGGCGCGTCATTCTGGTACGCCTCAAATAATTTCTCAAATTCATCTAGACGCATGATATGTTGGCAGATCAGCTCAATGTGCGCATGTTTCTTTGCATACGTCTCATTCGCGGGCTGGTCATCTTTTCTACAATGGCCACGCAGTGCAAAGATCTTTGAAATAATATCTCGGTTTTCCAGCCGCTCACGATTAAACGTCCCATCGACCCATACAAAATTCGCCCAATGATTGTTCGGTTTAATCCACGGTTGGCACGTCCGGAAATCCTCAGTCGAAAATTCATATCTCGTATTGTTCTGCACTGCGGCGGCCTTGTAGCTTGCAGACGTCCATACGATCTTATGTGACTGGTTCACGATCAAATGCTCTTTATTGTATGTCACGGGGAAATGCCGCATCTGGATCGAAAGATCTGCATCTTCCTTCGCCGGTTGCCGCGCGGAGTTCACACAAAAGTAATCCAGAAGCTGATATAGCTGTTTTCTGGCTTTCTCATCGCGGAACACCTTCTCCTCCAGCGCCGGATTCAAACTGCCCGCATAAGACTTGATCTCCTTGATAAACTGGAGCAAAAAATTCTGCCCGGACGAGATCTGCTTGATGAGATCATTTGCCAGATCTCCTCTCTTTCTGGACGTTCCGATCCGCGCAAACAAAAACATATAGAGATCGTATAAGTAGAGGAAACCAGCTGTTTGGGTATACGAGCTCTTCTTCGCCTCCGGCTTTCTCATATTGCTGTCGATCATGTAAAACAGCGGGAGCTTAAACAGGTTCTGTCTACATTCAAAAATATCGTTCAGCATATCCTGCATCTCGGTCAGTCTCTCACGGTTGTTTCCGAGTTCCTGTGCTGTCGCTGTCATGATACCCCGGAATTCTGGACGCGCAGATGATAAGTTCGATTGGAAGCTCAACAAATTCTTCTGGTATTGATCGATATCCTTGATCAACTTGATGACCAGCGTCGGGGAATTATATCGCTGTGAGATGATGTTGTTGCCATCGACCGTTAAATCATTTTTAATGTCCTCGCGGGACTCTCTGATTGCTTCCTGCGTCAGCAGATAAAAGTGCAGGAATGTATCCATACTGATCTTCTTGAAAATCGGATCCATGGAAAAGAAGTTCTCTCTTATGGATCGCCAGAGCATTTTGACGTTCTCCTGCTGGGCCCCAGCCTTGCAAATCGCAAAGCAATGTCCCTTACAAATGTCCTCGGGATCGAGCGTTTGCGATTTTTCATTGATGTCAATATAGATTTCCTCGATCGACCCTTGCTGCCGTCCTTCGAGATCTTTCTGTGCAAAAAGGAGGATCTCACAGTCTAACAATTTTTGCTTGTATCCATCCAGCGTTGCATTCTTATCTTCTTTGTAGATCTTGGAAGCCGTCTCCCCGATCGCCTTCCACGCCTTTGAGAACTGACTGGCCTGTCTGAAAATATCCTTCTGCGGGTCGATTTTCAATTCGAGCCTGCTTCGCCCCTCCTCATCCGTCGTCAAATGCATGTATTCTCCTACACTGGCATTGTCCAGCTTGAAGCGCTGCTGCCCTTCCACAGTGCAGGTGCACAGGTCCAATATTTCCCGCTGTGTCTCCACTTCATCCTCATCTGCGCAGGCGTTATAAAGCCAAGCCAACATCAGCATGATCGTGATCAATCTCTGCTGTCCGTCTACCACAGACAGGTATGGGCAATCCCGCACCTCGATCGTAATAATGCCCAGGAATTTACTTCTCTGCATGACATTTTTGACAAATGTCTTGATCTTCGCCTCTTCCCACTTATACTCCCGCTGATAATCCGGAATAGAGAACTGCTGTTTGGTTCCGCCCAGAAAAGTTTGGAACTCTGCCGAAAAATTAAAGCGAAATAGATTGTTTAGCGTAACGACCGTTGAATCCAATCCCATATTTTCCACCACATTTCTCTCTGTATTTACATTTATTATAAGAAAAACAGCGATAAAACGCAACCATGATTTCCGCATTTTTCCGTCTAAAAACATCTGTTTTTTATATCTCGATTTCCTGATTATACGGGTTGAAAACCGTTATTTAAGACCATAAGCAAACGTCATTTTCTATATGCCGTTCCATGTAACGGTTGTCTTATTGGACTCTTTCGCAAAAAACGTCGAACAGTTTTCATTGACAAAACGTCCTGTTTTTCGTTATGATAGCCTCAGAAGCGCGGGGATCGTCAGGCGGGCCTTTGGCCCGCCCAGCGCGACTAAAAATTCCGGCAGGGGCGAAATGCCCCTGCCGGAAAATTTTAATCCCATCGGAAATTATGATCTTGCCTTTGCCGGAAATTACGATCCCGACTCATTATGATCCCGACTCTGCGGAAATTATGATCCCAGCTCTGCTGCCAGCACCGGATAGCACGCGCAGGTCTGCAAAAACCGCATCCCGTCCGGCAGGGCCTCCAGCTGCGTCAGGAAAATGAGCAGTTCCTGACCGGGACCAAAAGTAGTTCTTACAAAGCGCATTGCGTGCTCCATCCGTGTCCGGAGTGCCCGCTCTGCGGCCTCTATCACCACGCACTGCCGCACCTTTTCGCCGTTCAGCCGGTCAAGGCCCTGCTCATGATCTATCAGTTCATGGATCAGGGCAGCAAAGCGCCGCTCAGAGCCCTCTTCCTCCGGTGAGATCGCGCCGCAGGCCTTTCGCACCCGCACGGCATGCTCCCGCCGCGCCAGATGCTCCTTTGCGGCCGCAAGCGGGTCCCGCTCCGCGTCCAGCGCGGAAACGAAGCTCGTCAGGCTCTGCGCCAGCTGCTGCCCGGCGCGGAATGCCGCCAGCTCGCCGCTCAGCGCATGCAGCAGAAACTCCACCATCGCCAGCCGCTCGTCGAAGCGCAGCGCCCGCAGCTCCGGCGCCATCTCGACGGCCCCGGAGAGCACGCCCTCCACGTCCGCCCGTTCGCGGCAGGCCGCGAACAGCCGGAAAAACGAAGCGAACGACGCAGCCGTCTCCTCTTCCTGCAAAAACTCGCCGAACAGCGCGTCCTCGACCGGGAAGCCCAGCCGTTCATAGCTGCTCAGCAGCGTGGAGAGATCCTCCCAGCCGCGCGCCGTCACCGCGCCGCGCCCGTGCGCATGCGGCTCCACGCGGTAAAACCGCTCCGGCTCCAGCTCCAGATAGCTCAGCACCGCGGGATGGATCCCGCGCGCGAGCGCATACGACCGCCAGACCGGATAGTCCGCCTCCACCTCGAGCAGGCGCACGCGGTCCATCGTCGCCGTGTCGAACTGCCGCGCCGACTGGTTGTATTGCGGCGGATTGCCTGCCGCCACGATCACCCAGCCCTCGGGCAGCCGGTGCGTGCCAAACTGCTTGCTCTGCAAAAGCTGGAGCATGGCAGGCATCAGCGTCTCAGAGACGCAGTTGATCTCGTCGAGAAACAAAAAGCCCGTCCGCTGCCCGGTCTGCACCATCCGGTCGTAGACCGCGGCGAGGATCTCGCTCATCGTATACTCCGTTGCGGAATAGGTCTTCCCACCGTATTCCTTTTCACGGATCAGCGGCAGGCCGAGCGCGCTCTGACGCGTGTGGTGCGTCATCGTGTAGGCCACGAGGCCCGCGCCCAGCTCCTCGGCCAGCTGCGACAGGATCGCCGTCTTGCCGATGCCCGGAGAAGCCGTGGTGGAC
>JABLTR010042362.1_pt1 | contig 23434 bp, 19 predicted proteins | sample 7160071 | NCBI WGS metagenome assembly JABLTR01 (sample SAMN14651230, study PRJNA627086) | human gut metagenome | isolation source: feces | host: Homo sapiens | reverse complement strand
CGAGGCCCCCTTCGCCGGAGGTCCAGGAACCAGGAGGTTCCTGGCGTATCTTTGCCTACTTTCTCTACGTGAGAAAGTAGGCCGGGGCGCGGGGCGGAGCGCCCGCTCTGGGGGCGCGGGGACGACGCCCCCCGCAACTATTCCGGCAGCGCATCCGCCAGCAGGGCGGCAAACTCCTGTGCCTCCATCGGCACAATCTCCGCCTTGCCGGCCTGGCGGACCAGAATCAGGCGGATTTTGCTCCCCGCCCGCTTTTTGTCGTGCAGGCAGGCGTTGCTAAGCGCCGGCACGCTGCCGCCGTAGACGGTGGGGAGGTGGTAGCGGGTGAGCACCGCTGTCAGGCGCTGCAGCAGAGCGCGGTCGCAAAGGCCGAGTTTGATGCCCACCCGGGTGATCAGCACCATCCCCATTGCCACGCCGTGGCCGTGGGTGACGGCGTGGTTGGTCACCTTCTCGATGGCGTGGCCAAGGGTGTGGCCGTAGTTTAAAATCATGCGCAGGGCGGTGTCGTGTTCGTCCTGCTCCACCACCTGCCGCTTGATGTCCACGCAGTAGGCCACGATCTCCTCGATCTTCTCGTGAATGTCGCAGCTTTCCAATAGCTTTAGAAAATCCTCGCTCCAGATCATCGCGTACTTAATCATCTCCGCGCAGCCGTCGGCGAAGGTTTCCTCCGGCAGGGTTTTGAAGGTGTCGGGGTCGCAGATGACCAAGGATGGCTGGTGGAAGGCGCCGACAAGATTTTTGCCCGCCGGGATGTTCACCGCCGTCTTGCCGCCCACCGAGGAATCGATGGCGGCCAGAAAGGTGGTGGGAATCTGCACAAAGGGGATGCCGCGCAGGTAGGTGGCGGCGGCAAAGCCGGCCAGGTCCCCCACCACGCCGCCGCCCAGAGCAACCACAAAGTCGGAGCGGGTGATGTTATTTTGAATCAGAAAATCATATACTTGCAGCAGCACCTCGTGGGATTTGGAGTCCTCCCCGTGGGGGACGTCCATCGAGCAGATGCGAAAGCCAGAGGCCTTGAGCGATTCGACGACCGGACGCAGGTACAGCCCGGCCACTGTGTCGTCGGTGATGATGGCGGCGGTGCTCCGGCTGGGGGCAAAAACGTTGGCGGTCAGCTCCCCGGTGCGGGAGAGCAGGCCCTTTTCGATCAGCACCTCATAGCGGGTGCTGGCGTTGACAGTGACGGTTTGCACAGTGAACAGCTCCTTTCTGCGTGGTTAAAAGGCTTAGTCCATCGTCTTGCCGAAGAAGGTGACGGCGCGCTTGACGTCCTGCATCACCTCGTCGAACTGTGCCGGGGTCAGCGACTGAGCGCCGTCGCACAGCGCCTTTTCGGGGTTGTTGTGCACCTCGATAATCAGGCCGTCCGCGCCGACTGCGATGGCAGCCATCGAAAGCGGGTGAACCATCCAGCGAATGCCGGCGGCGTGGCTGGGGTCGATGATGACCGGCAGGTGGGACTGCTTTTTGATGATCGGGATGGCCGAGATGTCCAGGGTGTTGCGGGTGGCGGTCTCAAAGGTGCGGATGCCGCGCTCGCAGAGGATGACCTGTTTGTTGCCGCCGGCCATGATGTATTCGGCGCGCATCAGAAGTTCCTCGATGGTGGTGGCAAGGCCGCGCTTTAAGAGGATGGGCTTGTTGACCTTGCCCAGCTCCTTGAGCAGCTCAAAGTTCTGCATGTTGCGCGCGCCCACCTGGATGATGTCGACGTTCTCAAACAGCGGCAGGTGGTCGATGCTCATGATCTCGGTGACAATCGGCAGGCCGGAGGCTTTCTTGGCCTCCAGCAGGTACTCCAGTCCCTGCTCGCGCAGGCCCTGGAAGGAGTAGGGAGAGGTGCGGGGTTTGAAGGCGCCGCCGCGCATTAAGCCCGCGCCCGAAGCCTTGACGGCCTTTGCAACCTCCACCATCTGCTCGCGGCTCTCCACCGAGCAGGGGCCCGCGATGACCTGGAAGTGTCCGCCGCCAATCTTTCTGCCGCAGACGTCGATGACGGTGTCGTCCGGATGGAACTTGCGGTTGGCGTTTTTGTATGGCTCCTGGATGCGCTTGACCTCCGCGACCGAATCCATCGACTTGATGTCCTCGGTGTCCAGCCGGGAGGTGTCGCCGATGAGGCCGAGGATGGTTTCGTGCACGCCGCGGATTTCCTGCACCTGGAAGTTCATCTGCTCAAAGTGGCTGACCATCTCATTGACTTTTTGCGGGGCGGTACCTTTTTTTAAAATAATAATCATACGAACAAATCCTTTCTTTTTTCTCTTTCTCTGCTGCGGCAAAGCGGCAAGATGAATCGGGTATACAGACAGAAAAAGCCGGCGCTTTTTCTGTCAAAAGCGCCGGCTGATTTTGAAAAACCGGAAATTGTTCCCACAACGGAAACAATCTTTGGGGCGGGTGTCAGCTTATCCCAACACCGCCGCAGATCTGCTGCTTTTGGCATCCGTATTTTCTTTTTTTGCACGGCAAAATCGCTCTGCGCTAAAATAGCCAAAGCAAAAGACAGATGCAAAAGAAACGGATGTCATCAGCTTGCGGTTCATACAGATCCTCCCTGTTTTGAGTCTGCTCAAAACGGTAAAAAGTTGTTCGCCCTTTTTTCGGAGCGTCCGAAGAGGAGCGATGTAAAAACGATACACCCATTTTGAAAATCTGTCAAGTGCTTTTGCCTGCTACAGCAAAAAATTGACTTTTTTCACACAAATTTCCTGGCAGAGGTGGGCAGATTGCAGGAAGAACAGGGATGAACAAGGCGAAAAAAGACAGTAAATCTGAACAGAACATGAATTTCAATTTGTGCTAATTGACACTTTTTTAAGGAAGCCTTATAATGTATTGTACACTGGATTTCGGTGTGCCCTAATAAATAGGAAAAGAATGTCAAAATAAAACCGCAATGTCCGTGGGCAAAAGCTGCCCGGCGGGGAAATAGGCAAAGATGGACCGGGTGATATGCAAAGCAGCACAGCGGCCATTTCGTAGGGAGAAAAGTAATGAAAAATGTAGGAATTGATATCGGCTCCACAACCGTCAAGGTTGTGGTAATGGAGGGGGAAAAGATCCTCTACAGGATCTACCAGCGCCACCTGTCCCAGGTGCGTCAGGCAACCCTCAAAGCGCTGGAAGGGGCAAAACAGTTTTTAAACGACACCTTCCAGGTGGCCATCTCCGGCTCGGCAGGCTTAGGACTTGCCGAAGACGCGGGGGTGGATTTTGTACAGGAGGTCTTTGCCACCTATAAAACGGTGATGGAGTATGAGCCCGACACCGACGCCGTCATCGAGCTGGGCGGCGAGGACGCAAAGATCATCTTCTTGAGCGGCGGACTGGAGGAGCGCATGAACGGCAGCTGCGCGGGCGGCACCGGCGCCTTCATCGACCAGATGGCGACGCTGTTAAACGTCACCACCGAGGAGCTGGACGAGCTGAGCTTAAAGCACGAGCGCATCTACCCCATCGCCTCGCGCTGCGGCGTCTTTGCCAAGACCGACATCCAGCCGCTGTTAAACCAGGGCGCCCACAAGGAGGACGTGGCCGCCAGCATCTTCCAGGCGGTGGTCGACCAGACCGTCACCGGCCTGAGCCAGGGCCGCCGCATCGAGGGTAAGGTGCTGTTTTTGGGCGGGCCGCTGTTCTTCTTTAAGGGCCTGCAGCAGCGCTTCCAGGAGACCTTAAAGCTCGGCGAGGGCAAGGCGGTGTTCCCGTCCTGGGCGCAGTATTCGGTTGCCATCGGCGCGGCCATCTACACCAGGGGCCTGGAGAAGAGCTACACCTATGAGGAGTTTACAGGCAAGCTCGAGAACGCCAGCTCCCGCTCCAAATCCACCCACTACTTAAAGCCGCTCTTTGCAAACCAGCAGGAGCACGACGAATTCATCGAGCGCCACAGCAAGGCCACCGTGCCGTGGAAGGACCTGGCCGAATACAGCGGCGACGCCTATCTCGGCATCGACTGCGGCTCCACCACCACCAAGCTGGTGCTGATGAGCGACAACTACGAGACGCTCTACCGCTACTACAGCTCCAACCAGGGCAACCCGGTGCAGGTGGTGCGCGAGCAGCTCTTAAAGCTCTATGAGGCCTGCGGCGACCGGGTCAACATCCGCTATGCCGTCTCCACCGGCTACGGCGAGGAGCTGATCCAGCACGCCTTCCATCTGGACGACGGCATCGTCGAGACCATCGCCCACTTCAAGGCCGCCCAGCACTTTGACCCGCAGGTCGAGTTTATCCTCGACATCGGCGGCCAGGACATCAAGTGCTTCAAGATTAAAAACGACGCCATCGACTCGATCATGCTCAACGAGGCATGCTCCTCCGGCTGCGGCTCCTTTATCGAGACCTTCGCCAAGTCGATGGGCTACACCGCAGAGGAATTTGCCCGCCTGGGACTGTTTTCCAAGTATCCGGTGGACCTGGGCTCCCGCTGCACTGTCTTTATGAACTCCTCGGTCAAGCAGGCGCAGAAGGATGGCGCCAGCGTCGAGGATATCTCGGCCGGCCTTTCGATGAGCGTTGTCAAAAACGTGCTCTATAAGGTCATCCGCGCCAGAAGCGCCGACGAGCTGGGCAAGCACATCGTGGTGCAGGGCGGCACCTTCCTAAACGACGCGGTGCTGCGCAGCTTTGAGCAGGAGATCGGCCACAACGTCACCCGCCCGAATATCGCCGGGTTGATGGGCGCTTACGGCGCCGCCATCTACGCCAAGGGCATCTGCCAGAACCAGCGGGAGCACACCCGCTCCTCGATGCTTTCCCGGGACGAGCTGGAAAACTTCCAGCACGAGTCCCGCCCGGTGGTCTGCAAGGGCTGTACCAACCACTGCAACCTCACCGTCAACACCTTTGCCGGCGGCGAACGCTACATCTCCGGCAACCGCTGTGAAAAGCCGCTGGGTCTGGGCAAGGACAAGGAGCTGCCGGACATGTACCGCTACAAGCTCGACCAGATCCGCGCCCTCAGCGAACAGTGTGCTGCGGACGCCGCCGCTCACAAGCGCCATCGCGGGGTGATCGGCCTGCCGCTGGGACTGAACATGTACGAAAATCTGTTCTTCTGGGTGGCGTTTTTCCACAGCCTCGACTTTGATCTTGTCATTTCGGACATCTCGTCGCGGCAGCTGTACGCCAAGGGGCAGTATTCGGTGCCGTCCGACACCGCCTGCTACCCGGCGAAGCTGATGCACGGCCACATCGAAAACCTGCTGGACAAGGGTGTGGACACCATCTTCTACCCGTGCATGAGCTACAACTTCAACGAAGAAAAGGGCGACAACCACTTTAACTGCCCGGTGGTCGCCTATTACCCGGAGCTTCTGGCCTCCAACGTCGAGAAGCTCAAAAATATCCGCTACCTCTATCCATATTTAAACCTTGCCGAGCGCAAAACCTTCCCCAAGAAGGTCTGGGAGGCGCTGCACGAGCAGTACCCGGACATCACCCTCAAAGAGGTCAAGCGCGCCTCCGACGAGGCCTATGAGGCCTATCAGGCGCAGCGCAGGGACATCAAGGAGAAGGGCGCCCAGATGCTGACCCAGGCGCGGGCGCGCGGGGTCAAGACCATCATCCTCAGCGGACGGCCCTACCATGTGGACCCGGAGATCAATCACGGCATCAACCAGCTGATCACCTCTCTGGGGCTGGCAGTCATCAGTGAGGACTGCGTTTCCGATCTGGTAACGCCGGTGCGCCCGGACGTGCTCAACCAGTGGACCTACCACACCCGCCTGTACAACGCCGCCAAATATGTCACCGAGCACGATGACTGCGAGCTGGTGCAGCTGGTATCCTTTGGCTGCGGCATCGACGCCATCACCACCGACGAGGTTTCGGCCATCCTCTCCCGCGGCGGCAGGCTGTACACCCAGCTGAAGATCGACGAAATCAACAACCTGGGCGCGGTCAAGATCCGCATCCGCTCGCTGATCGGCGCGGTCAAGGAGCGCGACGCCCAGAAGGAAACCGAAAAGCGCGCATAACCTTTGCGCTGCAAAACGCATCCGTGCGAAAACGGACGAATCCTGTTTTGAAGGAGGATATGATCCAACGATGGAACCAATCAAAAAGGTGCCTTTTACCAAGGAAATGAAAAAGACCCACACTATCCTGATTCCCACCATGCTGCCCATCCACTTCCGCATTTTGGGCAACGTGCTGGAAAACTACGGGTACAAGGTAAAGGTGCTGGATAACTGCGGTCCCGGCGTCATCGAGCAGGGACTGAAAAACGTACACAACGACACCTGCTACCCGGCGCAGCTGGTCATCGGCCAGATGATCGACGCGCTGGAGCACAGCGACCTGCCGCTGGACAAGGTGGCGCTGCTGATTACCCAGACCGGCGGCGGCTGCCGCGCTTCCAACTACATCTATCTGCTGCGCAAGGCGCTCAACAAGTGCGGCTACGGCGACATCCCGGTCATCTCCGCCAGTTTTATGAAGAGTGAGCAGTCCGGCGGATTCTCGCTGCCGGTGACGATGCTGCTGCAGGCGCTGTACGGCGTGCTGTGCGGGGATCTGATCATGACGCTCTATAACCAGTGCATCCCCTATGAAATCCATCCAGGCGACAGCCAGAAGGCGGTGGACGACAGCGTTGCCATGGCCGAGAAGCTGTTCTGCAAAAAGCTGCTGCGCTGGAAGGCCGTCTCCGAGCTGATGGTCAACATCATCAAGCGCTTTATGCAGGTGGAGCGCAGCGGGGAAAAGAAGATCAAGGTCGGCATCGTCGGCGAGATCTATGTCAAATATTCGCCGCTAGGCAACAACAACCTCGAGGAGTTCCTGCTCTCGGAAGGATGCGAGGTGGTCTGCCCGGGCCTGTACGACTTTTTGCTTTACTGCACCCACAACGTCGTCTTTGACAACGACCTGTACGGCGTGGGAAAACCGGTTGCGGCGGTGCTGCGCCGGGTCAACAAATTCCTGCGCGGCAGAAAGAGCGACATGATCCGCTTAATCGAGCAGTACAGCGACTTTCAGCCGCCCTGCCACTTTGAGAGCACCATCGAGTCGGCCAAAGGTTACATCGGTCAGGGCGTCAAGATGGGTGAGGGCTGGCTGCTGACCGCCGAGATGGTCGAGCTGATCCAGCACTACAAGGTCAACAACATCGTCTGCACCCAGCCGTTCGGCTGCCTGCCAAACCACATCTGCGGCAAGGGCGTCATGCGGGTCATCAAGGAGAAGAACCCGCAGGCAAACATTGTGGCGGTGGACTACGACTCCAGCGCCTCCAAGGTCAACCAGCAGAACCGAATCAAGCTGATGCTGGCCAACGCCCGCCTGATCGAACAGAACAGCCAGCAGCCAAAGCAGGACAACACCCCCGCGGCTCCACAGCAGGAGACGGTTGCCGCTGCCCCACAGCGCCGGGAGCAGGTGGCGCAAAACTAAGATTTTGATTCAGGAGCTGGGGCAGGCTGAGTCCCAGCCTCCTTTTTTCTCTGCCTTCAGGGCATGAACAAAAAAGAAGAGAAAGGAAGGGAATCCCTTGCGTGTCTTTTTGCTCTTTTTGTGCTACAGCTTTCTTGGCTGGGCCTGTGAGACGGTCTACTGCTCGATTGGCAAAAGAAAGTTTGTCAACCGCGGCTTCCTCAACGGACCGCTCTGCCCAGTCTATGGATTTGGTGCGCTGGCGGTGCTGTATTTTCTGCGGCCGGTCAGCGACAATATCCCGCTGCTCTTTGTCAGCGGCATGCTGCTGACCAGCGTCATCGAGTACATCACCGGCTATCTGCTGGAAAAGCTGTTTGCAACCAAGTGGTGGGACTATTCTTCCCGCCGCTTTAACATCCACGGCAGGGTCTGCCTGCGCAATTCGCTGATGTTCGGCGCGCTGTCGGTGGTGGCGGTGCGGGTGATCGACCCGGTTATCCGCGGCGGCATCTACGCGCTGCCGGCTGCTGTCTGCGCGGTGCTGAGCATTGTGTTCGGCGTGATGATGGCGGCGGACCTGGTGGTCACTGTCCGCACCATTCTGGACATCAACAGCGCCCTCAAACAGCTGCAGCAGATGGTGGAGCAGGCGCGGCTGGACACCCAGGAATATCTGCGGCAGAACCAGGAGGAACTGCAGCAGAAGATGGAGAGGGCGAAGGCGCAGACCGAGGAACGCCTGCGCCAGAACCAGCTGGAGCTGCAGCAGAAGATGGAGCAGAGCCGCCTGGACCTCGAGCTTGCCCGCATGGAGCTGCGCGACTTTTTGGAGCAGATCCATTCGGAGCGGCAGGAACGCAGGGAGCAGCGGCGCAGGGAGTTTTTGTCCCGCCTGACCCCCGAGCAGCAGCAGGCCATCCAGAAGCTGGAGGAGCGTATGGAAGCTCTTTCCAGACGCAACGCCATTCTGCGCCGCAGGCTGCTCAGAGCCTTCCCGGAGATGCGCTCCACCCGCTACGAGCTGGCGCTGGAGCGGATGCGCGAGGCGCTGCGCAAAAAGAAAAAATAAATTGGATCTTCCCCTTCTTGCCGGCAAGAGGGGGAATTTTTTTGCACGGAACGGCAAATCCGGTTGCCTTTTTATGGCGAATAGTTTATAATGGTTCTACAAATAGCGTGAAGTTTTCCCGCAAACAGGGGAAGCTTTTTCTGGAATTTTTAAAATGGGTGCAATAAAACGGCGCCCGTTGGACACTGAATTTATGATGGGTGGTGTAGAGGTGAAATTGGACACAGCGATTGTGCTGGACGCCCAGAGCGGGAGCAGGGAAGGATTTACCCGGCTGTATGAAGCGGTGGCTCCCGCGTTATACCGGACGGCATTGTACACCCTGGGCAACAGCCACGACGCAGAGGACGTTGTTTCCGAAACCTTTATCGAGGCCTACCGTGGCCTTGCCGGCCTGCGCGACCCGCAGGCGTTTATGACATGGATTTACCGCATCCTTTCGGCGCGGTGCAACCGCAAAATCCGCGAGTATGTCCGCGCGCGCAACGAAGAGGTGGACCTCGAGGAGATGGTGCAGCAGCCGGGGGATCAGGGAGCCTTTTCGGAGACGGTGCTCAGCCGCGCGGACCTTGTTCGCGCGCTGGAAAGTTTGAGCGCGGCAGAGCGGCAGATCGTCGTGCTGTCGGTGATCGAAGGGTATACCACAAGGGAGATTGCCGCCATCGTGGGTTCCCCGCAGGGAACCATCAGCTCGAAGCTGTTTCGAGCATTAAAAAAAATGAGAACTTATTTGGAAGGAGGGAAGCAGCGTTGACAGAGAAAAAGGATTTGGGCCACGGCCCAGTGGAAGAACAACCCCTTACCGCACAGCAGCAACAGGAGCTGCACGAGCAGGAACAGTATTTCCGGCAGGCGTTTTGCTCCGTTTCCTGCCCACCGCTTCCCGAAAGTTTGAGCGCGGACGCGATGTGGGAAAAGATCTGCTCCGGCGCAGGTGACCACCAGGTAACGGTGGACCCGGCCTCGATGCAGGAGGAATTCCCGCAGCAGCCCCAGAAAGAAGGCGAAGCCGCTCCGCAAAAGGGAAAGGTTATCCCCTTCCCGCAGCGCACCGGGAAAAAGGAGCGTGCGCGCCGCTGGCGCACCCTGGCGGTAGCCTGTACCCTGGTGCTGGTGGTTGGACTGTCGGTGGCTTACTGGCAGCTGCAGGGGCCACTTGGTCAGATGCAGGATCTGGTGTCCAGTAACTCGCAGGCCTCCACCGCAGAGTCAGCCGAGTCCGCGGCAGCAGAAGCGACCGCAGTGGACGCGGATACGCAGACGGAGGAATCGGCTGAAGCGGTCGAGGAGGCTGCGGCGCCGATGATGGCAGCTCCGCCGGAGGAAGAAACTGCTTCGGATGAGGCGGCGTCCGGCGGCGCCGGGCAGACCGAACAGCGCTCCGCCGAGACACAGGACACAGCCATTGCGCCGCAGAGCGCTCAGCCGCAGCAGGAGCAGGCGACTGTCCAGCCAAAGATGCAGCCGGAACAGAACGAAACCGATTCTCAGCGGGAGGAGCTGCGCCAGCGGATTTTGGCTTCGATCGACGCAGGGCAGCAGGAGCAGTCCACAGAGGGAAATCCGGATACCGGCGGCAGCGGCCAGCAGCAGGCAAACCAGCTGACAGCGCAGAGCGCCGAGGCCACCGCGGAGGAGCCGGTGGAGGAATCGGTCGAAGCGGTTGTGCCGGAGCAGGCAGAAACAACCGACGACACACAGCAAAGCGACAGCGTCTCGATCCTCAAAAATATGATGGAGAATGCCAAGGAAAACCAGCCGCAGAGCTTTCAGCTCAAAAACGGCAGCGTCAACTATGATCCGACCAGCGGCGAGGTCACGGTGATGGATCTCAATCAGCAGCAGACGGCGACCCTTTCGCTGCCGGCGGGGGCGCAGGTCTTTGCGTCGGATGTTACCCTTGCGGCAATTGTCCCGGATGAGCAGGCCCAGACGGTCACCCTGACCCTGTACAGCGTGGAGGACCTGCAGAACCCGCAGGCGGTCAGCACAGTGACACACCAGGGAGAGCTGTTTGACGCCTATCAGTCGGTCTCGGACAGCTACACGCTGGTCACCAGCGTCTGGTTCGACCGGGAACAGGTGGAGGGCGGCAACTTTTTGCCGCAGGTCAACGGCGCGGAACTTTCCCCCGATCAGATCAACATCATCGAGGGATACGAGCAGGGGGATCAGGTCAACTACCTGATTACCACAACCATCACGCCGGACTCGGTCAAGACCAGGGCGGACCTGTATTTAAACTGACACAAGGAAAGGGAAAACAATGGCATTACAACTGGTGCGCCTGACAGACAGGCCACAGCTAAAGGAACAGGCGGCGCAGTGGTTCCACCAGAAGTGGGGTGTGCCGCTGGCAGCCTACCAAGAGAGCATGGAACAGTGCCTGTCGGCGCGCAGCCCGGTGCCGCAGTGGTACCTGGCGATGGAAGGGGAGCGGATTGTCGGCGGCATGGGGGTCATTGAAAACGACTTCCACGACCGCAAGGATCTTTCTCCAAACGTCTGCGCGGTCTACACCGAACCGGACTGCCGGGGACGGGGCATCGCGCGAAAGCTGCTCGCCCTCGTCTGTGCGGACATGAAGGAGAAGGGAATCGACACCCTCTACCTTCTGACCGACCACACCTCCCTCTATGAGCGATACGGCTGGGAGTTTTTCTGCATGGCGCAGGGGGACGGGGAGGAGAAGCCGTCCAGAATTTACAGGCATCAAGCATAATCAGATGAAAAAGGAACCCGACGAGGGTTCCTTTTTTTACACCTGCATAAAAGCGGGGAGAAAACTTTGCAGCCGGTGCACGATGTGCTATAATGGAGATCAAATGGGACAAAACCTTGTGGGGACAGGGAGGAAGAGGATGGAGTACAAAATTGCAATCTGCGACGACGAGCAGAAGGACCGGGATTTTGTCGCCGCGCTCAGCTGCCGGTGGGCCGAACAGCGGGGGAACACGGTGGAGTTGACCGAATTTTCCTCGGCAGAACAGTTTCTGTTCTGCTATGGGGAGCAAAGCGACTACGACATTCTGCTGCTGGACATCGAGATGGGGCAGATGGACGGGGTGCAGCTGGCAAAACAGCTGCGGCAGAAAAACGAGACGATTCAGATTGTCTTTGTCACCGGCTACTCCGACTACATCTCGGAGGGGTACGAGGTGGCGGCGCTGCACTACCTGATGAAGCCGGTGCGGGAGGAAAAGTTCTTTTCGGTGCTGGACCGCGCGGCCGACAAGCTGCGCAAAAACGAGCGCACCCTCACGCTGGAGTGCGCCGGTGAGGTGGTGCGGGTGCCGCTCTATCAGATCCGCTATGTCGACGTGCAGCACAACTACGCCACCGTCCACGCCAAGGCCGACTACACGGTGAAAAAGACGCTGGCCGAAATCGAAAAAAGCCTGGACGACCGCTTTTACCGGGTGGGGCGCTCGGCCATCGTCAACCTCAGCTGCATCGCCAGGGTGACCCGGTCGGACATTTTCCTCAACGAGGGCGACCGCATCCCGCTGCCCCGCGGGGCCTATGAAGGGGTCAACCGCGCCATCATCCAGAGGGGATAGGAGAGAACGATGGGAATTTTTGCAAACTTACTTTCCAAAAAGATGAACCGCCAGGTCGAAACCTACCAGCAGGAGCTGGTGCAGACCCACTATCAGGAGGTGGAAAATATGTACCGCCAGATGCGCGGCTGGCGGCACGACTGGCGCAACCACCTGCAGGCGCTCAAAATCTACGCGGCAAAGGGCGACCTGCCGGGCATCCAGCGGTATCTGGACGAGCTGGACACCAGCCTTTCGGCGCTGGACATGGTCATCAAGACCGGCAACCCGATGACCGACGCCATCCTCAACTCCAAAATTTCGCTGGCAAAGAACCGGGGGATTCCGGTGATGGCAGATGCGCACATCCCGGTCAAGCTCAGAATCCCGGAGATTGACCTCTGCTGCATCCTGGGCAACCTCTTTGACAACGCCATCGAGGCAAGCGCCAAGCTGCCGCCGGAGGAGCGATTGATCCGCGTCTACATGGACATGAAGGGCAGCCAGCTGTACATCTCGTTCACCAACTTCACCGCCGGCAAAAAGATGGTCAAACGCGAGGGCCGCTTTGCCACCACCAAGGGCGCGGGGCATGGACTGGGCCTGATGCGCATCGACAGCATTGTGGAGCGGCTGGACGGGTATGTCAACCGCAACTCGGAGGACGGGGCCTTCACCACCGAGCTCCTGCTGCCGCAGCAGGAGGAGCCATCCTCCGGTGAGGAGGCGGCCCCTCAGCCATAGAAAAAATGCAATTCGTCCCCCGGAAACGACAATTCGTCCCCAAAATGTGCCGGGGGCGAATTTTTGTGTTATGCTGATACCAGAAAGCGAGGGAACAGAAGATGAAACCAACAAGCAAACAGCATTACAATGTTTTCCAAAACGTCGGCTGGATGATCGGCAACGCCTGGCGCTCCTGCAAGAGCGTGCTTTGGATGTGCGTGCTGGCCGCGACTTTGACCGTCGGGGTCAATCTGGTGCAGCTTTTTATCGCGCCGCAGATCCTCTCGAGGGTCGAGCAGCAGGCGCCGCTGCCGGAGCTGCTCGGTACCATCGGCGTCTTTTCGCTGGCGCTGTTTCTGGTGCTGGGGCTGCAGGCCTATGTCGACCAGAACACCATCTTCGGGCGCATCGAGGTGCGCACCGGAATTCTTAACCAGATCGGCTACAAGACCAATACCACCTCCTTCTCCAACACGCTGGACACCGCTGTGCTGGACCTGCGCGACAAGGCCAACCGTGCGGTGCAGCAGAACAGCATGGCGGGCGAGCACATCTGGACGACGCTGACCAATTTGCTGGCAAACGTCGCGGGCTTTGTCCTCTACCTGCTGCTGATGCAGAACCTTGACCCTGTGCTGCTGGCGGTGGTGCTGGCGACCACCCTGGTCAGCTTCCTGGTGACCAAGCGCACCAACGAGTGGCGCTACCAGCACCGCGACGAGGAGGCCAAATTTTTCCACCAGCTGCGGTACCTCAAGGACAAATCCGAGTCGGTGGAGCTTGCCAAGGACATCCGCATCTTCGGCCTGCAGCCGTGGCTGCAGGGCATCTATGACAGCGTGCTCAAGCTCGAGGAGGCCTTTGTCTACCGCTATACCAAAATCCAGCTGCTGGGCAACGCGGTGGACGTGCTGCTCAGCGTTGCGCGCAACGGCATCGCCTACCTCTACCTCATCAACATGGCGCTGGAGGGCGGTCTTTCCGCCTCGCAGTTCCTGCTCTACTTCACCGCCGTCAGCGGCTTCACCAACTGGATCACCGGCATCCTCAACGAGAGCATGACGCTGCACCGCGAGAGCCTTGACCTTTCCAGCGTGCGCGAGTACCTCAATCTCGAGGAGCCGTTCCGGTTTGAGGGCGGCAAGGAGATCCCGGCCCCCGGCAAAGACGGGTATGAACTGCGGCTGCAAAACGTCTCCTTCCGCTATCCCAAGGCCGAGAAGGACACCATCCACAACTTAAACCTCACCGTCCGCCCCGGCGAAAAGCTGGCGATTGTGGGCCTCAACGGCGCGGGCAAGACCACGCTGGTCAAGCTCCTGTGCGGCCTGCTGGACCCGACTGAGGGCGCGGTGCTGCTGGACGGGCAGGACATCCGCCAATTTAACCGCAGAGACTACTATGCGCTCTTCTCCGCTGTTTTCCAGGAATTTTCGGTACTGGCTGCGACGGTGGCCGAAAACGTCTCTCAGGCGGTCGAAGGCGGCGATCAGGACAAGGTGCGCGCCTGCCTGGACAAGGCGGGCCTGACCGAGAAGATCGACTCGCTGCCCAAGGGCATCGACACCCAGGTGGGCCGGGAGGTCTATGAGGACGGCGTGCTGTTCTCCGGCGGCCAGACCCAGCGGCTGATGCTGGCCCGCGCTTTGTATAAGGATGGGCCGGTGCTGCTGCTCGACGAGCCGACGGCGGCGCTCGACCCGATTGCGGAGAATGACATCTACCTCAAGTACAACGAGATGAGCGCGGGCAAGACCTCGCTGTTCATCTCCCACCGCCTGGCCTCCACCCGCTTCTGCGACCGCATCATCTTTGTGGCGGACGGCGACATCGCCGAGGAGGGCACCCACGACGAGCTGATGCAGAAGGGCGGCGGCTACGCCAAGCTCTTTGAGGTGCAGAGCCGCTATTACCGGGAAGGGAGAGAGTTTTAATGAAAGAGCAAAACACCAATCAGATGAGCACCCGTCAGGTCATCGAGATTCACCGCAGGGCGGTCAGGGATATCCAGAAGATGTGCCCCTATCTGCTCCCCTCCACCGCGCTCTACGCCGTCGTCTCGGGCGTCGTCCCCTATGTCACCGTCTTTTTCTCGGCCCGCATCCTGAACGAGCTGGCCGGACAGCGCAGGCCGGAGGAGCTGTGGCGCTGGGTGATCCTGTCGGTGGCGGTGGGCGGCGTGCTGGCGCTGCTGAACGCGGTGCTGCTGCGGGTGAAAAGCGCGCAGCGGGATTTGTTCTATGACAGCAAGGAGCGGATGTACACCGCCAAGATGTTCTCGCTGGACTACACCGACGTCGACAACCAGGAGGCGCGCGGCCTGCTTTCCATCGCCCGCCAGAACGAAAACTGGGCCGGATGGGGCTTTGAACGCCTGATCGAGATTGTCGAGGAGATGTCCAAGGCGGCGGTGGGCGTCCTCAGCGCCATCGTGCTGTCGGTCAGCCTGTTCACCCAGCCGGTGCCGGCGTCGGCGGGCTGGTACACCGTCCTCAACAATCCCCTGTTCATCCTGCTGCTGCTCGGCGTGATGGTGGGCATCAGCCTGCTCTCCGGAGCTTGTAACGGCAAGGCCTTTGCAATCTGGAGCACATGCAGCGAGGGCGCAAATTTATCCAACCGGAGTTTTAACTTCTGGGTAGATCTGGGACTCCAGCGTTCCCGCACAATGGACGTCCGCATGTACAATCAGCAGAATTTATTCCTGTACTATAACCGGGATGTGGGGGTGTTCAGCACCATCGGCGAGATGGCCAAAAAGTCCCGCGGCCCAATCGGGCTGCTGCACGGTTTTGCTGCCGCCATTTCGGCGGTGTTCACCGGCTTTGTTTATATCTTTACCTGCCTGAAGGCGATGGGCGGCGCGTTTGGGGTCGGCTCCATCACCCAGTATGTGGGTGCAGTCACCGCCCTGTCGCAAAACCTCTCCTCCCTCTTTGAAAACTGGGGCGTCTTAAAGACCAACGCCGATTTTCTGAAGCCTGCCTACCAGTTCCTGGACCTCCCCAACCGGATGTACCAGGGGTCGCTGACCACCGAAAAGCGCGCCGACCGCAAGTACGAGGTGGAGTTCCGCGACGTCTCCTTCCGCTATCCCGGCGCCGAAACATGGGCGCTGCGGCACGTCAACGTCAGGTTCCGGGTCGGTGAGCGGATGGCGGTGGTCGGCGAGAACGGCTCGGGCAAGACCACCTTTATTAAACTCCTCTGCCGCCTCTATGACCCGCAGGAGGGAGAGATTCTCTTAAACGGCATCGACATCCGCAAATACAACTACCGCGAGTACATGAACATCTTCTCGGTGGTGTTCCAGGACTTCCAGCTGCTCTCCCAGCCGCTGGGCCAGAACGTGGCGGGCGCGGCCGACTATGACCGCGAGCGGGTGGAGAAGGCGCTGACCGACGCAGGCTTTGGCGAGCGGTTGGAGCGGCTGCCCAAGGGGCTGGACACCCAGCTCTACAAGGACTTTTCCGACGAGGGCGTGGAGGTTTCCGGCGGCGAGGCGCAGAAGATTGCCATCGCCCGGGCGCTGTACAAAAACGCGCCGTTCATCATCCTCGACGAGCCGACAGCCGCGCTCGACCCGATTGCCGAGGCGGAAATCTACGCCCAGTTTAACCAGATTGCGGGCGACAAGACCGCCATCTACATCAGCCACCGCCTGTCCTCCTGCCGCTTCTGCGACGAGATCATGGTCTTTGACCGCGGACAGATTGTGCAGAAGGGCAGCCACGACGCCTTAATCAGCGACGAGCAGGGCAAATACGCCACCCTCTGGCACGCGCAGGCGCAGTACTACACCGAGGAAGAGGCAGCTTGCATTTAATTGCTTCCTTCGCTGCCGGAGAGAAACACCCCTTCGGCGATAAAAAACAAGCAAGGCCGGTCCATGACGGACCGGCCTTGCTTTTGCCTTGGGCACTTTAATCCTGTTCAAAGTTGAGAATCTCCCCGGTGAAGGCCTCGACCTCGCACTCATATTCGTGCTGACCGGAGCTGAATTCCAGCTCGTAGGAGAAGCGGCCGTCGTCCTCGTCCAGCTCGCACTTTTCCCAGCGGACCTGATCCTCGGTGAGCCCGGCGCGCTGCAAAGCAGCTGCTTTTGCGGCATCCTCGCCGATGTAGCTGCCGGTGGCAGTACCCTGCTGCTGCGGGATAGAGAAATTTTCGACGTCGTTGTCATAGGAGAGGATGTCGCCGGTGGCGGCGTCGATCTCATAGTCGTACTCGGTGGAGCCGCTGTAGAACTCGACGTCGTAGACCCGCCGCCCGTCGTCCTCCTCGAGCGAAACGCTGTGGAAGGTAAGGTCGGCAACGGCCACACCGGCGTGGTTGGCGGCGATCTCTTTGGCCTGCTCCTCGGTGATGGAGGCGGACTGCTGCGGCTGCTGTTCGCCGGTTTGCCCGGTGGTTTGCCCGGTAACGGGCTGTGCAGTGGTTTGGTCGGTGGCTGGCTGTTCGGTTGTCTGTTCAGACGACGGCTGTTCAGTGGTTTGCTCGGTTGTCTGCTGTTCAGGCGGCTGCTGTGTATCCGGCTGGGCAGTGGCCGATTCCCCGACCTGGGTCACCGCGTCGGGGGCAAGGTGCGCCAAATCCTCGGTGATCTCGTCGTAGAGCTCGCGGTTAAAGTCGTCGTCGCTGCCGTCCACAAAGACGCTGATCTGCGCCTGGTCGTCCAGATAGCCCTTGCGGCTCATTGCGCCCATCAGGGCGTCCAGCGCGGTGCTGAGCTTTAAGTTTTTGAGCGAAACGTCGTCGAGCACCTCGGCGCCGTCGGTGTTGCCTGCCTGGGTGTCGATGACGTATTCAAAGCGGTTGAGCGAGAGGGCGACCGAAGGGTTGACGTCGATCGAGACCACCGCCTTGGTGGAAAACCACAGCCAGGAGAAGATTCCTCCCGCGCACAGCACCAGCAGCACACAGGCCGCTGCCAGCCGCTGCCAGCGCAGCCTTTGTCTGGGGAACTGGCGGGGGACAATCTCGTCCACCACCGTCAGCGGGGTGATGGGGGCGGAGGAGGCCTGCTGATAGATGTCCGGCACCTGCTGCACCACCGCCTTGGCCAGCATATATTCGACCTCCTGGTCGGTGAGCTTTCTGTTCGGTTTGCGTTCAGCCATCTTTACTGCACCTCCTTGTTGGGGAAGTTATCTTCCTCCAGGGCTTTTTTGAGCTTTTTGAGCGAGCGGGCGTATTTGGAGAGCACCGTCGCCAGCGGCATCCCCAGCATCTCGGCGATCTCCCGGTGCTTGAGCCCGGTCACCGCGTGCAGAATCAGAATCTGCCGCTCCTGGTCGCCCAGCACCTTCATGGCCTGCTCCAGGGCGACCGCCTCCTCGCTGTCCCGGTCAAAGGAGGGGGTGGTCTCCTCCAGGTCATCCAGCGGGATCTGCCTGCCTGCGGAGCGCAGCTTTGTGCGGGCGATATTTTTGGTGATGGTCAAAATCCAGGCCATCGGCTTGCCCATCGGCATATACAGATGGGCGGCGCAGCGGATTTTGAGATAGGTGTCCATCATGACGTCCTGCGCCTCGTGGTGGTTTCTCATCAGGGACAGTGCGTAGCCGTAGATGGCGCTGTCGGTTGCGCGGTAAAGTTCCTCAAAAGCCTGCTGGCTGCCCAGGGCAATCTGCCGCAGCAGCTCCTCCAGATCGTGTGGATCCATCACAGGCCGCAGAGGTTTAAAGTGGTTTTCTACCAGCATCATGGTCATGAGCATACTCTTTTGTTCCCTCCTGCCCAAAAGCAGAGGTCCCGCCGGTGTGGGACAAAAAAGTTCAGGCAGTTTATTTAAGACTGCCTGAACCGCTCTTGCTTTTAAGGTTTATGGAAAATCACGCAGATTAAAATGGCGAGCGTTCAGGTGAGTTTCCAGTTAAATTCAGTATACCAGCGCCGGGGAAGAAATGCAACCGGTTTTTGCAGCCTTAGTCCCGCTCCGCTTCCAGGATGGTGCCGGAGGCGGCGTCGATGGTGTACTCGTACTCGCGGAAGTTGTGGTGGAACTCGATCTCATACTCGGCGCGGCCGTCGTCATGGTCGAACTCGGCCTTGTCAAAGTTGACCCCCGAGGAGCTCAGGCCCGCGTGCTGCAGGGCAATCTCCTTGGCGCGCTCCACACCGATGTAGCCGGAGGAGCTGCTGGAGGTGGAGGAAGGGATGCGGTAGCCCTCGATGTCGGCGTCGTAGGAGAGGATGGTGCCGTCAGCGGCAAGGATTTCATAGTCGTACTCCTTGTTGCCGGCGTAGAAGTCGACGTCGTAGGTGAGTTTGCCGTCGTCGTAGTCGCGCTCCGCCTTGATGAAGGTTGCGTTGGAAGCGGAGACACCCGCGTGCTGCAAAGCGATCTGTTTGGCTTTTTCTACGCCGATGTCGGCAGAAGCGTTCGCAGCGGAAGGGATGCGGTAGCCTTCGATGTCGGCGTCGTAGGAGAGGATGGTGCCGTTGGAAGCAAGGATTTCGTAGTCGTATTCCTTGTTGCCGGCGTAGAAGTCGACGTCGTAGGTCAGCCGGCCGTCGTCGTATTCGCGCTCCGCCTTGACAAAGACAGCGTTGGAAGCGGAGACACCCGCGTGCTGCAGGGCGATTTCTTTAGCCTTCTCCGCGCCGATGTCGGTCGAGGAGGTGCGGGTGGAGGTGGCAGCAGCTTTCTTGGTGAGGCTGACGCTGTCGTCGTCGGAGGTTGCGTTGTAGCCGACCGCGCTGGCCAGCTGCTCTGCTGGCAAATAGGTGTTGCCGTCATAGGTCAGCGGGTAGAGGGAATCGCCGTCGTCGTCCTTCATGGTGAGGGCGGTGCCGTCCACCTTGACGGTCATGGCGGTGTTCTGGCGGGCGGTGATATTTTTATAAACGGAGGCAGCTCCGACAGAGGCGGTGGTGACGACCATCAGGCCGGCGAGGGTGAGAGCGGTGAGGTGGAATTTAGAGAATTTTTTCATCGTGTACATCCTTTCTGTGTCGGTCGTGATTGATTGTGGTTTGGTATTGTGAAAACGTTTTCGGTTGCTGGAAGGAACTTTTTTGCCCTTCTGCCTAATTAACTTTCGGGGAAGTTGTTTTATTGCAGGTCGGGGAAAAATTTTTTGATTTTTTCTTTTTGCCCCTTCTGCCTAAATAACTTCCGGGAAAGCTGTTTTATTGCAGCGGGGAGAAAAAATTTTTGTTTTTTCTTTTTTGCCCCTTCTGCTTTAATAACTTCCGAGGAAGCTGTTTTATTGCAGGTCGGGAAAATTTTTGTTTTTGTCCCTTCTGCCTAAATAACTTCCGGGGCGGCTGTTTTATTGCAGAGGGCAACAAAAAAAGCTGCCCTCTTTTGGGAGAGCAGCTTGCACAAGGGTTTATTTGATTCCGACAATCTCTAACAGTTCCTGCGGGGTTTGGGGCTTGTACTGCGCGGGGATCTGGTCGGGGAAGAAGCAGCCCCAGGTCGCCAGCGCAAAGTCGCAGCCGGCGTTCTGCGCGCAGCCGGCGTCAAACTCGCTGTCCCCCACAAACAGCACCTGCGCGGGCGCAAGGCCGGTCTGCTCGCAGTAATAGAGCATCGAGTCGGGGGCGGGCTTAGGGTTGCTTACCTTGTCGCAGGTGACGATGACCGAACACAGCTCCAGAAACGGCTCGCGGATGTAGTGGTGCAGGTCGCCCAGCTCGTCGTCGCGGCGGGAGGTGTTGATTCCCAGCTGGATGCCGGCCTCGTGCATCCGGCACATGGTCGGGTAGATGCCGTCAAAGAGGGTGGCGTGCTTGGCCAGCCGCATGATGTGTTCCAGCCAGCGGTTGCCAAAGGTTTCCAGCTGGTCCTCCGGCACCCCCAGGTAGCGCATGGCGTTGACGGCGGTCATGCCGTAGGTGATCTTGAGCTCCTCGTCGGTCGCTTCCCGGTCGAGCAGCTCGATGCAGGTCATCTGCAGGGCATCAATGTTGTAGTGGGAGTTGACCGCGGTGCCGTCCAGGTCAAAGACCACCGCTTTGTACTTTCCAGTTTGCATAAAATCCTCCTCATATTACACAGTGGATAAAATCTTATCCGTCCCAGCGGCCGGTCAAAACCCGGTCGTTGCCGTTGTAGTCGGCGATCAGCCGGATATCGGAATAGCCGTTTTGCTGCAGCAGCGCCGAAACGGCCTCACCCTGCCGGTAGCCAATCTCAAAGACCAGCCACCCGCCGGGCTTTAAAAAGGAGCGGCAGCGGTCGGACAGGACGCGGTAGAAGGCAAGCCCCTCCTCCGGGGCCAGCAGCGCCATCTGCGGCTCGCACCGAACCTCCGGCTGCAGCGATTCCATCTCCTGCCGGGAGATGTAGGGGGGGTTGGCGGTGATGAGGTCGAACTGCCGGTCCGGCTGCCAGGTCAGCACATCGGCCTGTACGACGGTGAGGTTGTCGCAGCGGTGGCGCTCCTTGTTGCGGTACAGGTAGGAGAGGGCCTGTTCGGACAGCTCCACCGCGGTGAGGCTTGCCTGCGACGGCAGGTTTTTGCTCAGGGCGATGGGGATGCAGCCGGTGCCGGAGCAGAGGTCGCAGATGACCGGGGAGAACAGCCCGTCGCACAGCTCCAGCGCGGTCTCCACCAGCACCTCGGTGTCGGCGCGGGGAATCAGCACTCCTTCCCCCACATAGAAGGGAAGGCCGAAAAATTCCCACTCCCCCAGAAGGTACTGCAGCGGGTAGCCCGCAAGCCGGCGGGCAGCCATCTGCTCAAAGGAAGAAATCTTTTGCTCGTCGCAGTCCTCGTCCATGTGAATCAGCAGGGAGGTGCGGGAGAGGGAAAACAGGTGCTCCAAAAGTGTGAGCGCCTCATGCGCCTCCATTCCCTGCTGGCATGCTCCAGTTAACAGTTCCCGATAGGTCATAAGGGTCTCCTTTTGTGTTTTACAGTTTGGATAAAAATTTTATTTTATAACAAATCGTCGCTGGTGGTGATCATCTCCAGCGAATCCGGCAGAGAATGAACCCGCTGACGCAAAAAGGCCGGCATCAGCTGGCTTTGCGGCAGCTGCGAAAGCGGCATCCAGCAATATTGATGCTCGACGCCGTCGCTGTCCCGGCAGGAGAAGGTGTCCTCTCCAACCGGGCAATTCTCCCGGAAGGTTGCCAGATAGTATAATCCCAGCTCGTGAAATGGTTCGCCGGTCTGCGCAAGGCGGAAAAAGTTCTCGTGAAACCACAGCGGCCGCTCCACCTTAATCGGCAGGTGAAGCTCCTCGAGCAGCTCCCGGTGCAGGGCGCTAAGGGCGGTTTCTCCCATCGTGCCCTGCCGCAAGGCAGATAGCCGCCAGGCAGATAGAGGATGGGGGAGTCACAGTCGCGCATCACCAGCAGTCTGTCCTGGCGCAGGATGACAGCGGCGACCCGCCAGTTAAAGCGCCCCTGCGGGGTTTTGAATGAGACGTCCATTAGTACAGCGCCTCGTTCGGGTCGTCCGGGATGACCCGCTTCATCGAGGCGATGGCCACCTCGATCATGCTGTCGTCCGGCTCCTTAGTGGTCAGGCGCTGGGTCCACAGGCCCGGCGCGGAGAGGATGCGGGTGAGCAGGTTGTCGTGCCGGCCGGCATACTTGATGCACTCATAGGAGAGCGACATGATGATGGGCAAGCAGAGAATCTTGAGTCCGACGCGCATCCAGATATTGTCCCAGGTGACCAGGGAGGACACCAGGATGGAGAGCAGCAGCACGATGACCAGAAAGCTGGTGCCGCAGCGCGGGTGGAAGCGGGTGTATTTGCGCACGTTCTCCACCGTCAGCTCCTCGCCGTGCTCGTAGCAGAAGATGGTCTTGTGCTCGGCGCCGTGGTACATAAAGACGCGGCGGATGTCGCTCATCTGGGAGACGGCGGCAAGGTAGCCGATCAGGATAACCATCTTGATGACACCCTCCAGCGCGGAAAGCGCCAGCGGGTGCTCGAAGAAGCCGCGGAAAAAGTTGACGATGGTGGTCGGCAGGAAGGTGAAGAAAAAGATGGCGATGATAAGCGAGAACACCAGGATGCACCCTTCCAGAAAGGGCATGAACTTGTCGCCCAGGGCGTTTCGCAGCTTCTGCTCAAAGGGGGAGGCTTCCTCCTCCTCGTCGTCCAGGCCGGCCTTTTCGGCGGCCTTCATCAGGCTCTTGTAGCCGGTGGTCAGCGAATCGACAAAGTTAAAGATGCCGCGGACAAAGGGGGTGCGCTTGTACCAGGCGCTCATGCTGGGGGTGTCCCACTCCTCGGTGGAGATGGTGTTGTCCGGCAGGCGCACCGACAGTGCGGTGACCTTCGGCCCGCGCATCATGACGCCCTCGATGACCGCCTGTCCGCCGATGGAAGTTTTGATGGTTTTCTGCGAATCTTGTTTTGACATGGGATAGACTGCTCCTTTTATCGAAATTGAGGGGAATACGATTTTTGACAAAAACAGTATAGCATGAATTTGTGAATAAAGATAGTCCTTTTTTGTATCAGGGGGGAATCTTTCGACAGCGGAGGGGGATGGTGCAGGGGCGGGGGCCCTGCGTACCCACGATTTGTAGGCGCTCTGCTCCACGCCCCGGGAGTTTGTGCGGGGCTGGTAGCCCCTGCAGCCACCGATGCGAGGGGCGCTGCCCCTCGGGAGCAAGTCGTCAGACTTGGCTCTTCGCTCCCCGAAGTGGGGGCTGGAGGCCCCCACACCCCCATGAGGGGGCGCTCCGCCCCTCCACCCCGGGTGACTTTCCCGTCGCGGGGAAAGTCACCAAAGG
>JABLTR010106438.1_pt1 | contig 23501 bp, 26 predicted proteins | sample 7160071 | NCBI WGS metagenome assembly JABLTR01 (sample SAMN14651230, study PRJNA627086) | human gut metagenome | isolation source: feces | host: Homo sapiens | reverse complement strand
GACTTTGAACATACGGTTCGTGATAATCGTAAAGTGACTTACGAGATTGATTTATCTCAATCTAAACTCATTATTCCTATTGAAAGTGTGAAAAATTAATATGGCAATTATTGGAATTCTTGGAACTCCTTACAACACAGTTGAACGTTCTCCTTTTTGGTGGAACAAAGTAAGCTATACACGTCAATCTTTTATTGATGTTTTCCAGGAATTAGGTCACACTGTGATTGTTCTTCCTGTTGACAAAACCGAAAATATAAAAAATTATCTGCCATTGGTCGATAAAATTGTACTGACTGGTGGCGTTGATGTCAGTCCTTATCTCTATGGCGAGGAACCTCATGCTCAATTAGGAACGACTGACCCAATTCGTGACCGTTTTGAGCTTGCCGCAATTAAAGCTGCTCTAGAAGCGAATAAACCTATTCTTGGTGTATGTCGTGGCCTACAATTGCTCAATGTTTATTTTGGAGGAACTCTTTATCAAGACTTGAGCCTAACTTCAAGTCAGATAAAGCACCTCCAAAGTCCAACTCCCCAAGAAGTTCCGACACATCACATTAGCGTCGAAAAAGAAAGTTCTTTAGATTTTTTACCTGAAAATTACATGGTCAATTCTTTCCACCATCAAGTCATTAAGGATTTGGGTCAGGGCTTGCAGGCCATTGCTCATGGAAATGATGGCTTAGTTGAAGCGATTGAAAATAAAGAAAAACATGTGCTGGCTGTTCAATGGCATCCAGAATGTACTTGGGAAACTGAGAATTTTGATAAGAAAATCTTTGAAATCTTCGCTAACGGAGACATCTAAAAGATATAAAACCATCATAAATCTTTTTTATGGTGGTTTTTTTAAGTTTATGTTAATATTATCTCTATATTAAAAGTCTGCTGACCAACAACCAAATTTCTAATTTAATAATAAAGGTCAGCTGACAAAATTTCTGAGGAGAAATTGATATGAAAAAAATAAAATTATTGACTCTTGCAACACTTGGAATTGCCTCAATTGGCTTACTTGCTGCTTGCTCGTCAAAAGATAATTCATCTTCTAAATCAACAGATAAAGTGACAACAGTAACCGTTGCAACTTCTGCCGCTTCTGTGCCTTATGAATACAGCGAAAATGGTAAAATGACTGGTTTTGAATATGATATTTTAAAAGCAGCTGACAAGGACATGAAAGATTATAAATTCGAGTTCAAAGTCTACGAAGATAGTGCGATTTTGGCTGCTTTAGATGGTGGTCGCGCACAAATTGCGGCAAATAATTTTGGTAAAACTAAAGCTCGTTCTGAAAAATATCTCTTTAGTTATCCTGTTCGTCAAGGAATTGATGCTATTTTCTCAACTTCTAAAGAAAACATCACTAAAATTTCCCAACTTGCTGGCAAAACAACAGAAATTCCTGCTGGAACAAACTATGGTGATATGTTTGAAAGTTGGAATAAAAACCATCCCGACAAAAAAATTGATGTTAAATATAGCCAACGTCCTTTAGCTGACCGTCTATCTGCGATTGCTAGTGGACAAATTGATTTCTTATTTGCCTCTAAAGCACCAGCAGAAAATTTAATCAGACAACATGCAATTACAGGTTTGGTTGATACTGTTCCCACAGACTTGAACAAACAATCTGAGTTTAAAACTTATGATTACTTTATCCTTGATAACAGTCAAACCAAATTACAAAAAGATTTGAATGCAGAGCTCAAAAAACTCTATGAAAACGGAACGCTAAAAGAACTCTCAGAAAAATATTTCCATGACAGCCATATTCCAGCTGCTGATCAATTCAAATAAACAAAAACTCGTCATTGACGAGTTTTTTTATTTTACTGACAGAAAATTTTTGTGTGACATTCACTCATAAAACAAAACTGTCAGTAACTTTTATTTCACTTCATTTTGAAATAAATCATTCAAACCTTCGCCCATAGTGGGGTGAGTAAAAATTTGGTCACGTAAAACTTGATAAGGAGTGTGCATTTTCATCGCCAAACTTACAAGATTGATGACTTCATGAGAATCTTCATGATATAAAGTTGCGCCAAGAATTTCATCCGTGTTAGGGTCAACTAATGCTTTAAGTAATCCTCGAGTATCTTGAACAACTTTGGCTTTAACAATTGGTGCCGCAGCCATCTTAAATAAACGATAATTAACTCCAGCTTCTTTTGCTTGTTTTTCATCTAAGCCAATCCGAGATAAGGTTGGGCTGATAAAAACTGAATAAGGCACAAGTTTCCTGTCACTTAACTTACGTGAATGGTCGCCAAATAATTGATTATTGACAATCCGAAAATCATCTGTCGAAAGATAGTAGAATTGTCCTCCACCCCGAACATCACCCAGTGCCCAGATATTTTGAGCAGTAGTTTTTAAATCATCATCGACTTTAATATAACCATTTTCTGAAAGTTCAACATCGGCTTTCTCCAAATCAAGGTCTTTAATATTCGGCCGACGTCCAGTAGCTATTAATATTTTATCAGCTGGATAAACCTTCCCTCCTGCGAAAACCTCACTGTCAGTAATTCTTTCAATTTCTACTCCAAGTTGAATTTCAACTCCAGCAGCAACTAAATCTTTGTAAATCTCATTTGAGATATCTTCATCTTCTTTAGGTAAAAAAGTAGCATGTGGCTCTAAAATAGTCACTTCAGATCCAAATTTGTTAAACATTCCAGCAAATTCTAATCCGATATAACCGGCCCCGATGATGACTAATTTCTTAGGAAGCTCAGAAAGTTCCATCGCTCCCTCAGAAGTGACAATATTTTTAGCTTCATGAATTCCTTCAATTTCTGGGATAATCGGTGTCGCTCCAGTATTTATGAAGATTCTCTCTCCAATGACCTGAGTGACATTCTCACCATTGACCACCTCAACAGTTTTAGAATTAATAAAACGAGCTAGGCCATCCATAACATAAACAAGGGCTTCATCTGCTACTCCATGATAAGCAGCATTATGTAGAATCTCACGAACCTTATATTTTGTTGTCATTGCTTCTGAAAAATTCATGTTTTTTTGACCAGCAACAATCAAAGTTTTAGACGGAGCACAACCAACATTCGGACAAGTCCCACCATACATTGCTTGGTCACGCTCAATAATTAAAGCTTCTTCTCCATTTTTCGATAATGATTTCGCCAAAGCACGTCCGGCTTTCCCAAATCCAATGATTATATTTTTAAAATGTCTTGTTTCCATCTTCTTCTCTCTGCCTCCCTTTTCTTTATGCTTCTATTCTATAACTTTTGAAGGTCTGTGTGGTTCATCATGACTTAATAAAAAAACGCCACAAGGCGTCTTTTTATTATTTTATTTATTTAAAGCGGCATCCAAGTGAGCCAATACCTTTTCTTTTCCAAGAAGAGCAATCGTTTCTGGTAATTCTGGACCGTGCATTGAGCCTGAAGCAGCAATACGGATTGGCATCCAGAGCATTTTACCTTTCACGCCTGTTTCTTTTTGAGTGGCTTTAAAAAGTGGGAAAATATTCTCAACCGTAAAGTCACTTTCAGGAAGTTCAGCCAATTTTGCACGGAAAGTACTTAATACAAGTGGTGTTGTTTCAGCGGCTAACATTTCGCGTGCTTCATCAGTCAATTCTGGGAAATCTCCGTAGAAAAGCTCTGTTAATTCAACAATCTCATCTGCTGATTTCATTTGTGGTTGATAAAGTTTGACCAATTCTTTAGCACGTTCATCAAAACGATTAGCGGCAACGAGGAATGGTTTTGTCAATTCAAAAACTTTCGCAAAATCGGCATTTTTGATGTATTCATTGTCCATCCAGTCCAATTTCTTTTGGTCAAAGGCTGCTGGTGATTTAGACAAACGATTTTCGTCAAAAAGTTCAATCAATTCTTCACAAGAGAAAATTTCTTTTTCTCCACCAGGATTCCAACCCAAAAGTGCAATAAAGTTGAAAATGGCATCAGACATATATCCTTTTTTACGGTAGTCTTCGATAAATTGGAGTGTGTTTGTGTCACGTTTTGACAATTTTTTTCCTGTTTCAGAATTAATAATCAAAGTCATGTGACCAAATTGTGGAGCTTCCCAACCTAAAGCATTATAAACAACCAATTGTTTTGGCGTATTGGCAATATGGTCGTCTCCACGAATGACATGTGAAATTTGCATATCGTGGTCATCAACAACAACAGCAAAGTTGTAAGTTGGGTAACCATCACGTTTTTGGATAACCCAATCACCACCGATATTGCCACCTTCAAATTCAATTTCACCTTTAACGATGTCATTCCATTTGTAAATGGCTTTTTCATCAACAGAGATACGAACGACAGGTTCAATATTTTGTGCTTTACGTTCAGCAATATAAGCTGCTTTTTCGTCATCGCTCATGCCAGCATATTCATTGATATAATGTGGGGGAATTCCTGCTGCTTCTTGTTTAGCATGGTCAGCTTCTAGTTCTTCAGGAGTTTTGTAAGAATAATAAGCTTTACCCTCAGCTAACAATTGGTCAATATATTTTTGATACAAAGGCAAGCGTTCTGATTGACGATAATTTTCGTGTGTTTCAGGGCTTTCATCCCAATCCATTCCCAACCAACGAAGGTTTTCAAGTTGTGAACGTTCACCATCTTCAACATGGCGTTCACGGTCTGTATCTTCAATACGGATGATGAAATCTCCCCCGTGATGACGGGCAAAAAGATAGTTAAAAAGGGCTGTACGGGCGTTCCCGATATGCAAAAGCCCTGTTGGTGATGGTGCGTAACGGACGCGGATTTTTTTGTTCATTTTAATCCAATTCTCCTCATTGATTTCTTCACTTCTTTTTTATCAGAAATGAATCTTTATTGGTTTTAAATAGTAATTACTACTCTAACAATCACATCTATTTTACCACAAATTAAAGAAGCTTGCGTCAGTGAAATTTATCTAATCTTTAATTTGAAGAAAACGTCCCTGCCAAAGATAATTTTCGTAATAATCAATCATTTCTCTTGCTGTCAGCCAATGATTATCAAAAGTTGAACTTGCCCCTTTTTGCATAAAATTTCGATAGCCCAAACCATGGGCAAAAACGACCGTTGTATTCACGCAAAATTCAGTTTGTGCCCCACAAAATTCAATCGCTTTTACTGACAGCTTTTCCAAAAGCATTTGCAGTTCAGTTTGATAGAGTCCATTAGCATGTGTTTTTTCCACATAGCTGTCAGTAATTCTGGAAGAAGTTGCCAACCCTCGCTTTCTTTTATCAGTTCATCATCATGATGTTGGATAAAGATAATTGGCTTTTTCTCCTTTCGATAAATAAGAATGCGTTGATTAATTTGCTCAATGAATTCATTTCGCCGATAAATGCCGTCACATACCCCTTTTTGCATATCAATCACAATTAAGACATCACTTGTTTTCATTGTTTATCCTTGCAAGAATTGGTCAGCTGTCAGTACTTGCGCAAAATTTTTTAAGGCTGAAAGAAAACTAATTTGAACATTTTCTGCCAAAACTTTTTTTTCTTCAAAAATTAAATCTTTTGTTGCTGTTGCATACGAAATCAATACTGGCTGAAAGCCAAGTTCTTTTGCCGCTCGAGTTGTTGAATCAACACACATTTGTGTCATCATTCCACAGATGACCAACTGCTCAATCTCTAATTTTTCTAGCGTTCTAAGTAACTCTGTCTCTAAAAAGCTATTAGGAAAATGTTTTTCAATGATGATTGACTGTTCCTGCACTTTGAGATTTGGGTGTAATTCACAGCCAATTGTCCCTGCTTCAAAAAAATCTGCATTCAGCTGATGCTTGATGTGTTGAATATAAATAATTGGCTTTTGTTCAGACAAAAAGCTATTTTCCAGTTGATTGACCTTTAGCAAAGCCTTGTCAGCTTCATGCAACTCATTTTTGCCTTCTGGAAAATAATCATTTTGAATATCGATTATAAGTAATGCTTGTTTCATTTTCGCCCTCTTTTTTAAGTTACTGAACAGTTTGTCAATAATTATTTCTCTGACAGAGTCGCTCACTCTATGTTAAAATTAGTATAACTCAAATTTAAGAAAAAGGAAATGGCTGTTTTTGCAAGATGGCCTTGTGATTTTTACATGACCTTTCAACATCTTTCAATCGAAAATATGCAGCTTTTTGTGACTGTTGCAGACAATAGCTCTATTTCACGTTCGGCCGAACAACTTTTTATTGACGCATCTTCTGTTAGTCGCAAGATATCTCTCATTGAAGAAGAACTTTCCAATCAATTATTTATTCGCTCAAATCAAGGGGTTGCCCTGACAGATACTGGAATTATCTTCTACAATTTTTGCCAGGAAACACTGAAAAATCTGTCAGAACTTTTTGAACATCTGTCAGTAAGCTCTAGTCTCTCTCAACTAAAAATAGGAACTTATGATTCCGTCAGTGTAGGTCTTTATAAAGATTTTTTTAGTGAAAATTTTTCAAAAATCGGAGCAGTTAAAATTTCTAACCAGATTGATAATTTAATCCAATCATTCAATAATAATCAATTAAATACTTTGATAATTGACGACGAATTTTCAAAATTTCTGACAGGAAATTTCTACGAAAAATCCTTAGCCAAAGAAGCATTTTATCTCGTCAGTCATCAAAAGTTTGCTAATAGTTTTGACAGTAAAAATTGGAAACAGCTTGAATTATTTTTAAATCCCAAAAGCTGTCCCATTCACCAAAAATTATTAGCCTTATGCCCTAAAGAGAACTTGCCCAAAATTCATGAAATAGAATATACTGCTTCTCCTCTTTCATTTTTGGTTTCTTCAAACCAAGCGACCATCTTACCAGAAAGCAGTCTAAAAAAATATGCATCAGAAAATTTTTATTTTCAAAAACTTCCAGAAAATTTCAATCGTAACCTTGTTATATTCTCAAGAACCTTGTCTGACCAAGAATTATTTTTAAGAAAAAATAACACTCAATAGAATGTTATCCTTGTAGTAATCTTTTTATTTCTCTAGTTGAGAGAATCCTCTTCAATAAATGAGTAACCAATGGCTTTTGTCGCCACAAAGGTAACTAAAGCAGCAATTATTAAGGACATCGTTGTATCTGACAAGAAATGTGCCCCAATTCGGACACGAGCAGCCACCATTAAAAGAGTGAAAATCAAGCCACTATAAGCCAAAATCTTTTGGCCTTTAAGATTTTTTCTGTCAGCAAAAAATGGTAAAAAGAGTGCTGCTGCCGCTGCAATCGTATGTCCTGACGGGAATGACTGATGTCCTGTTGCACCATTTAAATGCCACCAATTAGTGAATGTTCCTTTAGTAGAAGACACAATTTCTTTGATCTCGTAAGGACGAAAACGCCCCCAGTTAACTTTCATGGTATTAACAATCGAGTTACTGGCATAAACGACCGCAATTCCAGCAATAGCCACAACAATCAATTGACTCAACTCCTCATAAGTTTTTTTGCTTAGCCATCTATAAATTAAAAATGTCCCAATGACCAAGATAATAAATGTAAAAAGTGCTTCAAGACCGAAAGAATAAGTAGCTGTGGCGCCGATACTATTATTTGCCGCACCGAGCGCTTGATGAGTTTTGATATTATTGAGTGTCGTCACACCATAAAACATCCAGCCATCAACCCAACCCCAAGCTGACCAATAGGCAAAACCCAGAGCCGATAATGATAAAATCCATTTGCTAATTTGATTTTTTTGACGCAAACCGTAAATAAAGATAATTTCCGCTGAAATAAAAGGGATAAGTGCTGACGGAAACATTCCAAAAATCTGAAAAATATTACCCAAAATTGAATTTTGATTCAGGACCGCTTTTGAAATTTGCAAATCCCCAAAAGATGCAATAATTAATAAAAGAGCTGAAATTCCAATTAAAATGCTTAGGAATTTTTTCCCGCTTGTGTTCATAAAACCTCCAATAAGTTGATTACTACCCTTTTATTTTATCCCATTCTCAACCCCCAAATGTAAATCTTTGGTAAATTTTCCGTAAACCCTTTGTTAATCACTTCTTTTTATTTATAAGTCCAAACTATATAATCTTTTAATGACAAATGGTGGTTTTGGATTTTCTTTCTGGATAGTCTATGTTAGAATTAAATATATGAATGAAATTACTTATAATCAAATTATGCCAAATGATATAGATGATGTCATCCGTATTGAAAGACTCACTTTCTCAGAAAATGAAGCTCTGTCAGTTGAGTCAATGCTTGAAAGAATTAACTTAATTCCTGACACCTTTATCGCTGCAAGAAATAGTGAAGGAACTGTCGTCGGTTACATTTCTGGCCCAGTTACAGAAGGCCGCTATTTAGACGATGAATCTTTTGAACGGACTGACGCCAACCCTGAACAAGGTGGTTTTCAAAAAATCATCAGTTTGACCGTTGACCCCGATTATCAAGGCTTAGGAATTGCAACAAATTTACTTCTTTTACTTGAAAAAGAAGCGAGAGCTAAAAAACGTTTAGGAATTAGCTTAACTTGTCATGATTACTTAGTTCCCTACTATGAAAAACATGGTTTTACTGATGAAGGACTTTCAGAGTCAACATTCGGTGGCGAAACCTGGTACAACATGGTCATGGAATTTTAAAATAAAAAAGTTACTGATAGGATTTTGTCAGTAACTTTTTTTATAAGCATCTTTCAAACTTACTGACAGTTTTGTTAGTAAGTTCTTTTATTACTTCTGAGCAAAATAATCATTCAATTCTTGCCGATATTTTTCTCTCCAATCTTGTTTATTTTCACTTAATAATTCATCAGCAAAAGCCGAACTATCTTCACCTAAAACTTCTGCTGGGGTCCGTCCGTCAATGATAGCCAACTCAAACAATTCGATAATATCGGTAAAAATATGCCAATCTGTTTCCCCCATATTAAACATATACTTTTGAATGGCCTTATAAGCTTGATAAAAATCCTTAGGTAAATTTTTGGCCCGATTTTCCATCGCTTGCCATTCTCGTTTTTCCTTTAAGACGTCACTAATTTTCTCTAAAATCATTTTTTCACCGCCCTATTAAGTTTCACTTTTTGCTTCTTTTCCCAACCCTTATCATCAATCATCTCATCAATAAAGGCCGCAACATCTGTCCCAATTAAATCTATCAGCTTTCTTTTTTGTCCCTTCGCCTCTTCAAGCAAATCCAAAAGTTGATTAAAAATAAATTTAAAATCGCTCCATTTGCTTGCTCCAGAAATCCAAACATATTTCTTTAATTCACAATAATCCTTATAGTAATCTGGGCCAAGATTTTTAGCTCGATCTTCAAATTCTCGAAATTCTCGTTTTTCCTCAAGGCCAATCATTCTATCAACAATATTTCTTTGTTTAGTCATCATTTTCTCCTTGCTCTGTCGTAAATTTTGTTTTATCTCTTAGAATCTCTAATTTTTCTGAGATAAATATCCATTTTTCCCAAAAATTTTGGCGTTCGGTTTGACCAGCCTCATTCAACCGATACCATTTACGTGGTGGTCCTATTGTTGAGGGTTTTTTAGTGACCTCAAGCCATTCTCGTTTTTCTAAACGCATGGTAATTGTATAAACAGTTCCTTCTACAACATCCTCAAAGCCAAGCTCCCGTAATTTTTGAGTAATTTCATAACCATAAGTTTCTCCTTGACCAATGATTTCTAAAACACACCCTTCAAGAACTCCTTTCAGAAATTCTGTTATTTCTTTCATTTTATCTCCAGCTATATTGTATTACTTATTACAGCTATATAGTACTACTACATAGCAAAATTGTCAAGCACTTCAATATTTTGGCAATAAAAAAACTGCATAAAAGCAGCTTTTCTATTCTTATTTTTCAAACTCAATTACTTTCATCTGCCCCTTAAAATTTTCATAGAGCACCGATTCAATGGTCAAACGAATAATGGACATATTCTCAGCGTTCTCATGAAGAGACAGAATTAGAGGTTCTTCCTTAATAAGCTTCTGAGCTGCCTCTCCCTCAAGAACTTCAGACTTCACTCGATTCGAAGATAAACGTCCTCCATTTTCTAAGGAGTCAAACCAAGTTGTAAAACTTACTAATGGGTTCTTTTTTAAGTCATAAATCTTTGATGCTTTTTTATCTGAAACCATATATAAAACATTCTCATTTTTTTGGGCTTGAATAAAACTCATAATTGTAGTTGAACTTTTTAAGCTCTCATCAGTAACACTCAATGCAAGATAACCAGGAAAATCTTTCAGAAGGTAAGCCAGTTCATTTTCCGATGCATTTGTACCAACAACTTTAGCTTTTCGATTACTTTTAAAAATAGTCAACAGAACAAGAGGTAAAGTTAGAAAGATATAAGCAACCAAAAGCCCCAAAGCAAACCTTAACCAAAAATTACCAAAATTCATTTCTAATATCAAAGCAAAAATCACAAGAGAAACAAAAAAAATCACGAATAACTGAACAAATCTTTTTAAATACATCATTAACTCCCAAACACATCCATTAAAATAAAAGCCGATAAATTATCGGCCTTTCTTTTTATTTTTTAACCAAATCAGCAAAAATCATTCGACCAGCACTTGTTTGTAAAACCTTAGCAACTTCTACAGTCACTGTTTTATCAATCAATTTTGCAGTATCTTCAATAACAATCATCGTACCGTCTGGCAGATAGGCTACTCCTTGTTGACGTTCAGAACCTGCACGAATAATTTGAACATTAATATGTTCTCCCACAACAAGTTGTGTTTTCACAGCATTTGCAAGGTCATTAATATTAAGAACTTGAACTCCTTGAATCTCAGCAACTTTATTAAGATTAAAATCATTCGTCACTAATTTTGAACCAGTGGAACTTGCATATTTAAGTAACTTAGTATCAACTTCACGAACATCTGTAAAATCAACTTGAGAAATTTCAACTTGATCAAATTTAGTCAATTCATTTACCAAATCTAATCCCCGACGTCCTTTAGCTCTCTTCAAAGGATCTGAACTATCTGAAATTAACTGTAATTCTAAAATCACAAAATTAGGAACAATAATCTTATCTGAAATAAATCCCGTTTTTATCACATCCAAAATTCGACCATCAATAATTGAACTTGTATCCAACAAAATACTGTGGTCAACTTTTGCTTCATTAACCGTTTCATCAGCAACTTCTACAGCTTCTGTTGCCATAACCTCCCGACGCTTACGAAAGAGCACTTTAGCAATTTCATCTCCACGACGGTCGAATAAAACATAACCTAAGTAAATCATGACCAATACAAGTATAAATGAAATGATATTACTCAAAATAGGAACATTTAAAAATCTTAATGGAATACTTCCAATAACTCCAACTAGAAGCCCAAGAACAATCCCAATAATATTAAAGACCATTTTTGACATATTCATTTTTGAAATTCTAGAATCTATTTTTTTCAACCCATTAAGCATTGAACCGGCAAATATAAATGAAAGAATAATAAAAATAATTGCACCAATCACACAGTCAACAGCTTCGTTTTGTAAAATTCCTTTGTCCCAACCAAATACCTTTAAAATGGACGGTACAACAGCAACACCTAGCGATGCTCCGATGACAGTCATAACGAGATGAATAATCCAACGACGCATATCTTTTCCTCCTTTTAGAAAATGGATAGGCTTACAATAAAGCCCTGTGTCAATTATACCACACGCTCCTTTAATATTGCTTATCCAAACACAAGAAATCTAGTTGATTTCTCATGCTATATTTATTATTTTATAACTTAATTACTTTAATAGCGACAATTTAATTTTTATTTTTGATAATAAATTTTATCATTTTAAATAAATAACATTGAAAAAGCATTGTGCTATAATGACTTTATCTTCTATAGATTATGAAGGAAATAATTATGATTAAATCCACTACTAACTCTAAAGAAAGTCTGCTCGTCGCTTTATTGCTTGCAATGAACACTGGCTTTGTTGATGCCTTTACTTTTTTCCATTTTAATGGCCGTTTTGCTAGCTTGCAAACAGGAAATCTAATACAAACCGGAATTAATTTAGCACATGGAAACTTTGAAAAAGCTTCTCAATTTATCATTCCCATCCTTTTCTTTGCCCTAGGAGCCCTTTTTAAAACATTATTTACCAAATATAAGAATAAGAATAACCACAGTGAAATTGGTCCACTCCTATTCATTCAAATGACTGGAATCCTTATCTTTTCTCTTTCATTTGCTACTTTTTTACACTTATCGGCCTCACTTTTTGTTGGAATTCTTTCTTTTTTCATGGTAATACAAGGGGATACTTTTACAAAAGTGAGAGGACTTCCCTATGCCAATATCATGTCAACCGGGAATATTAAAGCTTTCGGAACCAATCTAGGCGAATATCTTGTTTCTAAAGAATCAAAATATTTAAGAAACTCGTTCATGTTTTTATCCCTTGCTCTATCTTTTGTTATTGGTGCCTTTGTTTCTTCTTTGGCCGGCTTCTGGTTAGGCAATTTTACCTTAGTGGGTTCTAGTATTCTAATATTATTTGCCTATATACTATATTCTTACAATCTGAAATTTTCATAAAAAATAAAAGCTATTTGTCTATCCAAATAGCTTTTATTACTTATTTTAGCCAAATACTAATTTTAGACATTCAGTTAGGGTTGTTACCCCAATTACTTTTATTTGTTCAGGAATATCAATTCCCACAATTGAATTTTTAGGAGCATAGACTTTTTTGAATCCTAATTTAGCAGCTTCATTCAGTCTTTGTTCAATTCGCGTCACACGTCGAATCTCTCCTGTTAAGCCAATTTCACCAATAAAACATTCACGCGCATCCGTCGGAAGTTCTTTATAACTTGAGGCTACAGCGACAGCAACCGCAAGGTCAATGGCTGGCTCATCTAATTTTACTCCCCCAGCTGATTTAAGGTAAGCATCTTGATTTTGCATCAATAAGCCTGTCCGTTTTTCAAGTACTGCCATAATCAGGCTCACTCTATTAAAATCTAAACCAGAAGTTGTTCTCTTAGCATTTCCAAACATTGTTGGTGTAGTTAAAGCCTGTATTTCAACTAGTATCGGACGTGTCCCTTCGAGTGCACAAACAATAGCAGAACCAGTTGAACCCTCTAATCGCTCTTCCAAGAAAACCTCAGAAGGATTAGTTACTTCAACTAAACCATGCCCTTGCATTTCAAATATACCAATTTCATTAGTTGACCCAAACCGGTTTTTAACTGCTCGAAGAATTCTAAAAGTATTATTTCTTTCTCCTTCAAAATAAAGAACGGTATCAACCATGTGCTCTAGCATTCTTGGTCCTGCCAATTGACCTTCTTTCGTCACATGACCAACGATAAAAGTAGCAATATCATTCGTTTTGGCAATTTGCATGAGTTCACCTGTCACTTCTCGAACTTGACTCACAGAGCCTTGAGTTGATTGAATTTCAGGTGTCATAATCGTTTGGATCGAATCAATAATCAAAAAATTTGGCTTCAAACGTTCAACTTCAGCACGAATTGACTGCATGTTAGTCTCGGCGTAAAGATAAAAATCTCGATCAATATCGCCCAAACGTTCCGCTCTAAGCTTAATTTGTTGAGCAGATTCTTCACCACTCACATAGAGAACCCGTCCTCTTGATGCAAGCTGAGTCGATACTTGCAAAAGCAACGTAGATTTTCCTATTCCTGGGTCTCCACCAATCAAAACGAGTGAACCAGGAACAACACCACCACCTAAAACACGATTAAATTCGTCAAGATCTGTTTCAATACGTGGTGTATCAAAAAGCTCAACTTCATCTAATTTCATTGGTTTTGAACGTTCACCAGACATCGACACTCGCTGATTTTTGACTTCCTGTACTTCAACTTCTTCAACAAAAGAGGACCACTCTCCACAATTTGGGCATCGCCCAAGATACTTTGCAGACTTATAACCACAATTTTGACAAACAAAAGATGATTTTTTCTTCGCCATTTTCCCTCCACTTATTTATACGTAAAATTTATTCAGATGTAACAAAAAAGCGAATAAATCGTCCTAAAATACCCTGATAAATAATTTTTTATCTTATTATTCTATCATACTTTATTTGACTTATCGCTATTATCTATGAAATATCATGATATAAAGGAAAATGCTTGGCTTATTTCTGCTTTAGTAGTCTGTATAATCGATTGGATAATCCAGTAGCATAAGGAAATGAACTTGCCAATTTCAAAAATGTTCCCCATTTTTTTCCAATATCTAATTTTAGAAAATATTTTTTATCCTCTTTATAAAGACTTTGAATGATCCGAATATTTTTTTACTAACCGAAAAATTAGAAAATCGAATATCACCAAAAATCTTACCATAAAGCCAACAATATTTAAGTGCTAAATTATTAGCTTCTAAATCTATAAACTCCGGGTATTTAATTTTTACATCTTCTATTATTAAACGCTCCTGTTGGATTAAATCGAATTGTTTTTCGTAAAAAGTAATTCTTGTCTTTGAGGTCGGATTAGCGTAATAATAATAACCAATGTAGCTTGTTGCAATGGCCTTTTGGACTTTTTTAAAGTACTGATAGTTGAAGAAATTATCCTCAAATTATCTGCCCACTTCAAAACGAATCTCTCCAAGAAGCTCGGTTTTATAAAGATTTGCATAAGACTCCCAAGGAAAATTTCTATCATCTTTGAATTCTTTCTCTAAAAAATCTTGCATAACATCATGATTAGTCCTAAAATGATAGACTTTTGCTTGATTTTCCTGAATTATTTTCTTTACTTCTTCATCCCGTTCTTTCGAATAAGCGATATAACGACAACTCACGACATCAGCTTCATATTCAACCATTGGCTGATAAAGCTGCTCTAAGTAATCTAATTCAACAAAATCATCACTGTCAATAAAAGCAATATAGGTTCCGTAGACATTATCAATTCCCAAGTTTCTAGCTGCACTTTGCCCTCCATTTGGAATATGCCAAACGCGCACACGCTGATCTTTTTTTGCATAATTATCACAGATTTGACCAGAACTATCTTTTGAACCATCATCAATCAATAGCAACTCAAAATCCTGGAAGCTTTGATTGAGAACAGAATTCAAACATCTCTCTAAAAGTTTTTCAACATTGTATACAGGTACAATTACACTGACTTTTGGCATTTACTCTCTCTTTTCAAAATATAATTCACCGCTTCTTCAACATTATAAGTACAAAAATCTGCCTCGGTTTTTATTCGCTCACCTATCCCTACTGTTTTAAGACCTGCATTTTTTCCAGCCAAGACATCAGAATCAGAATCCCCGATTATATATGAATTATTCAGACTAATACTGAAATCACTCACAGCCATATTAATCAAGCCAGTTTTGGGTTTACGGCATGTACAAGACTCATAGCCAGGATAATGCGGACAAACATAAATTCCATCAATTTTGCCACCCTCCTCATTCAAAAGTTGGACCAATCGTTCATTTATTCTTTCAACATCAGAATAAGCGAGTCCTCTGTTATGAATAACTCCTCCTTGATTGGTAACAATAATACACAAATAGCCCGCTGCATTGGCCTTTTTTACTGCCCTTGCTGCTCCATTAAGTAATACAAGCTCTTCAACTTGTATAATATAATCTCCTAGTTTAAATTCATTGAGCGTCCCATCACGATCGAAGAAAATTGCTTTTCTCATTTTTCATTCGCAACCTTTTTATAAAAGACAGACATCATCATATGATTAAAAGTAAGGTGAATATCCTCAGTGATTTGCATATCATTGATAGGTACATGCATATTAAAATCGCTCATTTGATAAAGTTTTCCTCCATCATAACCTGTCATTCCAACGACTTTAGCTCCCACTTTTTGAGCCTCTTTAACCGCCTCAATTATATTTTTTGAATTTCCGCTTCCAGAAATCGCAAGAAGAATGTCATCTTTTGTGATATTTCCCTCAAGTTGTTTTGAAAATACCTTGTCATAACTATCATCATTGGAAATAGCCATCAAAGTTGCCACGTTATCGTTCAAAGAAACGACATGCCATTTTTTCTCTTGATCATATGAGAGTCCTTTGTTAAAGTCATTCATTAAGTGAGAGGCAGTACTGGCACTTCCACCATTTCCACAAACATAAATTCTTGACTCCTTTTTATAGGCATCTTGTAAAAGATTCATCACCTGATTCAGTGCTTCTTTATCAAGTGATTCTATTGTTTTTTCAAGACGTGCGTAATAGTTTGTGATTTCTTCTGTATAATTCATTTAATTTCTCCTTTTGCTATGCATAGCTGATAATCATTTTATTAGTAGAAATATACGGCTTTTATTTTTCCTCATAAATGACTTTAGTTCCTTCGGTATCGTAAGAAAATTTAATTTCAGGAAGCTTCAAAGCTTTCCTAATTTTTTCTTTCGAGTCTTGAGTGGCATAAAGTAATAAAAATCCTGCTCCACCTGCGCCCAGCAATTTACCACCTAGCGCACCTGCTTCCAAAGCCAATTGATAATATTCATCAATTCTAGGATTGGAAATCCCTCTTGCCAAAGTTCTTTTTAAAAGCCAATTTTCATGTAAAATTTCTCCAAGAGCATCAATATTCCCACTTTCAAGCTCAACTTTTAATTTTTCAGCAAGCTCGCACATTCTAATCAGGTTCTTTTCTTTACTTACCTCCTGAATATTTTTAGACTGCTCTGACAAAATCTGTGGAGCATCATGAACCCCTCCAATATAGAACATCAATAAGTTATTTGCCATTTTCTCTTTATCAGCTGAACTCATCTTAACTGCTTCAACGCTAACAGAACCATCTTTTTGAAATCGATAAAAGTTAAGATTACCGTAGCTTGCAGCGTATTGATCCTGTTTCCCAATTGGGTTTCCTAAATCCTCTATTTCAATTTCACAAGCTTCTTGAGCAAGTTGTTCCTTATCTGTTTTCTGTCCCTTGTAGCTATTCAAAGCCGTTAATAAAGCCGTTGTAAATGTACTTGAAGAACCCAGCCCTGTTCCTGCTGGAATGTCTGCATCCGAATGAATTTCGATATTTTTTATATTTTTCTTTTGGAGACAAGCTCTTACAATATCATGACCGATTTCCGAAATTTCTTGAACCACTTCACTTTTTTTATAACGTAATATTGTTTCATTAGCATTGAAAGATGGATGAACGGATAAATAAATATATTTATCTATTGTTGTTGAAAGGACACAACCTCCATTTTTCTCGTAAAAACTTGCAATATCACTTCCGCCTCCTGCGAAAGATACCCTAAAGGGGGCTCGTACAATAATCATTTAAATATTTCTCCTTAATATTTATATTTCTAACTATTATTTTTTGAAAATAAACCATTGACCAAGCTTCTAAAATATCTAAATTCTCTACTTTTTCTAAAAAGTAAGATAAGTAAAGCATTGGGTATAATGAGACAAATTACAATTTTAAGTATAAAATTTCCCCAGACATTGCTTACGTCTAAAAAATGCGATACGACTACTGTGGATATAAAGAGTAAAGCAAAGATAAAAAGATAGCTGAGTTGCTCAATTACATAAACAGAAACTTTCTTTTTGAATATCGGAACAAAAGTATATTTTGGAAAACGGTAACCATAAAGTATCATCGTACATATAATTGTTCCCAGTAAAACACCCGCAAGCCCTAAGTATTTAATCAATACAATCGAAGCTATCAAATTTGTTATCGCTTCAGCTACTGGGACGAACCTATTCTCATAAAAAATACCAGCCGCTTGCTGAAAGACTGTCATTGGACTTCTCATTCCCTGAACATAAAAGTTGAGTGCAACAACCAACAGAACACCACCAGATAAGAGATAATTTTTCCCCAGCCATAACTCAATAAAAGGCTGCGTTACAATATAAATCCCAATTGCTGAAAATGAGTAGAGCCAGAAACAGATAAAGGTTAAATGCTGATGAACTTTAAAATTTTCTTTACTATTTTTTTCCGTTAATAAATCCCCCACACTCGGAGTTACACTTCCTACAACTTGAAGTAAAAAACTGTTGAGCGTATTCGTTATTAATAAATAGTTACTATAGAGCCCCATAACAGTAAGTCCTAAGAAGGAGCTGATTATCATATTATCTGTTCCAAAAACAACAAATCCTCCGATGACGTGAAAAGCTTGTCCTTTCATTTGTTTTATCAATCTTCGAGCAATTTTTTTATCCAACAATTGAACATTTTTATCTTTAATATATGGATAACGTCGGTCCGCAACTCGACTAATCATAATATTTTCAGCTAAACGAAGAAAAAGAACAAGCAACAAAATGAGAATATAATTATGGGTTAGAATTAACAAAGCAATCTGCCCTAAATTATAGATAATCGTATACGCTAAATCTGCCAGATTAATCAGATTTTTTTTTTGGTGAGCAATCAGTATTGATTGTTTATAAATTAATAAATAGGAAAAAGCTGAATCAGCTAAAAAAAGTAAATAAATTACATATACATTTTCATTAATCGAAGACATATTAACAAAAACATGTAAAAAGGGCATAAGAGCAAGACCAAAAATAATGACAAATCCGGCAATAGCTTGATAACAGCGCTGATAAAATTTTAATAATGATTTTATCGTTTCAATATCTCTTTTAGCAATATACTCATACATGTTAAATAAGATAGCTGTCCCCAGCCCAAGCTCAGCAATCCCAAGCATGCCAATAATACTTGAAAAAAGTCCATTAAGTCCTTGATATTTCAAACCTAGAATATGTATGAAATAGGATTGAGCTATAAATCTTAGAATGATTGTAACAACAATCTACATCACTGCTGTTATCATATTACGTAAGGAATTTTGGATTCTCATAATTGTATCCAATCACTTTGTACTAGGGCATTATTTTTATTAATAGAATCTTTAGGGTACCAATTTTTGGGGCCTACAACGATTTTTTGTGGATTAGCTGATAGAAATTGGCACCACCATGAAAAAGTGAATTTGCAATGATATAATGCTTACAGGCGCTCATTAATCTTAATTTCTCCCAAACAGGGTTCCCTCTTTTTCGACCATAAAATTATCCTCTTCTGTCATCATATCCTCTGCAAACTGTTTTGCATACTCTAAATCATCACAAAAAAAGAAAAAAACTGGATTGACGATTTTTGACTTAAGTATTTCAATTCCTTTGATGAAGTAAGATTCATCACATTGAAAAAAGGACTGACGATTTTCAGTTGAGAGATAATCTCCTCGGCGGATTGTAATACAAATCGACTGGCTTTCTTGAATTTTTCTATAAAACTCTTTATTTTGCTCAAGTAATCCCTCTCTTGGAGAAAAGGTTGCTTGTAGCTCAGCCTGCATTCCTTCAAAAAAACTAGCATCTTCAAAATATGAATGAAGTAAAATTGTTTCATTTTGAGGCTCATAGTTTAAGTCTTTTATCTTACTGGGATAAATTAACAAACCCTTTCGATACAGAAAGCGACTATAATATTTTAGAAAGTTCGGCAATTTATCAAAAGGAAAGTATGAATGCCTTTTGAAGGATGACAAATGATGTAAGAGGCGATTTGTTACTCTTAGCCAGAAATATTGCCTTTTTGATAAATACTGAATTAAAAAATTTGATAATTTTTGCTGATCCAGTTGATAATCTGCATGAAAGTATTGAAGATTATTCATCCACCCTTGCTCATTTGGTGCTAAATCTCCATAAAGCGAAATTCTATAGAAATTAATAATAATTTCACTTTCTGGAATTTCTTTTTTTAGTTTCAAGGCATAAGCGTATTGAAACATTTGATTGCCTAAACGACCATCCATATCAACTATTATTTTTTTCATTTCACTTCTCATTCTTGATAATTTTGAACTAAAAAATAAAGCCAAGTGCTTTTTATTATTAGAAAATATTTTATCTTTTGTTTGAAGGTTAGTATTTTTGCTCGACTCAATCTAGAATAAATGCCTTTTATCAGCAATTTATTAAGAGTTTTTGTCATCCGGCCATAGTAAACATAATGATCTAGTACGTATAGCAGAGCATAATCAAAAGATTCTTTGCTTTTTCCTGATAAATTTTCTTCATATTTCCTAAAAGAAATTAATATATTTTCCAAGTCTAGGACGGAGCTTTCATCTCTAATCTCAATAATAGAATCCTCATGCTCTCTTTGATAAATGTACTCGAAAGTCTCGATAATTTTTGCTCGTTTGGCAAGGTTCCAAACCCGCGGGGTGAATTCCTCATCTTCATGAATCGTTTTTGGGGAAAGCCAAAGACCATTTTTCATTAAAAATTCTCGCCGATACATATAGGCCCAAATCATTGGAATATAATTTCTTAGTTGAATTTGTTTCTTAAAAAGTACTATTCCTTCTTGGACTCCAGCCCTCAAAAGTTCGTTATTTCTTTCCATTTTCTTGGAAACTTTATTTTTGTAAGTTGCTTCGAAACTTCCACAAATGATATCAAGTTTTTTATTTTCAGCTTCTTGATAAAGTTTTTCTAAAAAAGTAGAATGCACAAAGTCATCACTGTCTACAAAACTAATATAATTACCACACGCAAGAGCAAGTCCTTTATTTCTAGCTTCAGCTGCCCCACTATTTTCAATCTCAATAAGTCGAATAAAATTATATTTTTCAATCAAATCAAAGATATGGTCAATACTACGATCAGTCGAACCATCATTAACCAGAATAATTTCAATGGGTTTTAAAGTTTGCTTGATTAAAGACTCTAGACAAGGACGAATATATTTTTCTGAATTATATATCGGCACAATGACCGAAACTTTTATATTTTTCATTATTATTCTAGGTGCCCTTCATTTGAAGTAGAATCTTATATTATAAGCCCACCAGATAATATTCGGACAAGATTTAACCATTTTAATCGTCCACTTTTCTCTTTTAGTTTTAAGAGCAAGAGCTCTTTGCAAAATTTCTTGATCGTCAATGAGATAGTTTCTGATAAGCTTTAAATACTCTTTAGATTTTGCTTTATTCTCTTTAAGCAAAGCCAGACATTTTATGATAATCCAATAGTAACCCCAAGCTAAATTATAAGCAGCAATGGGTAAGTATTCTGGATATTTTTCTTTAACTTCTTTGATTACTTTATGTTGTTCGGTAATATTGTCAAGTTGTCTTAAATCAAAAGATTTTCTTACAGTACTCTCTTGATTTTGAATGTAAAAATAACCTACAAAATCAATTGCAACTTCCGAGCTTATCTTTGAAAAATACTGGTAATTGAAATAGTAATCCTCATATATTTTATGCTCAGAAAAATATATCCCTTCTAACAATGCTCGATGATAAAGTTTTGTAACCGGTCCAAAACTAAACGGACTTTCTTGAAGATAGGCAGCCATTAAATCATCATTTGTTTGGAAATAGGTGAGCTTTCCACTCTCTTTTGGTGTCAAACTTTTTAAGTAGCTCTCCCCTCTCATCTGACAACTTACTAGGTCAACTTTTTCTTGCGCTATCACTTCATAAAGCCGTTCCAAATAATCAGAAGTAACATAATCATCACTATCTATAAAACAAATATATTTTCCCTGAGATTTAGTTAGACCCAGATTTCTGGCTACACTCTGTCCACTATGTTGCTCATAAAATAGTTGGATACGACGATCTTTCTGTTGGTAGTGTTTACAGATTTGAGGAGATTTATCATCAGAGCCATCTTCTATTAGAATTAATTCGAAATCCTGAAAAGTCTGATTAATAATCGAATCTAAATATCTTTCTAAAAAGAGGGCGCTATTATAAACTGGAACAATAATGCTTATTTTAGGCATAATTCTCTACTTTTTATCCTTTCGCATTTTATAGAGTCGTTTGATTAGAGGATAAAGAAGTCTATTTGTAGGAATATCAAATTCTCCAACATATTCCTTAAAGGAAGGATTAAACATTTTTTTAAAAGAGCGTAAACCTCCAGAATCTGCCTCTACTCCCCCCATATCATGCATCAAAGCTCCTTTTAGAAAGCTATACTTTATACTTTCATCCCAAGAAAGATAAGAAACATAATATTTTTTGAAAGCATCATCCATCCCTGCATACAAGTTGTATGACTTTTCACCATAATATATTATTAAATTTCCTGCACTTGGGACAATTTCTCCCGAAGTTTTTATGATTTGTTCTAAATCATTCACCTCATCCTTTTTTTCAAGAAGTTGATGTTCTAAAAGAACTTTTTTCTTTTCATTACTTATATCTTTGATTCTTTTTGATAATTTCAAAGTTTCGGTCTTTACTTCATCCAAAAGTTCTTTAACATTTGTATAAACAATAACAATAGCAGAATTTTTGGGAAAAGCAGCTAGAATTTTTTCAAAATATGCTTTATCTCTTAAATTTATAACTTTTCTTGTCTCTGTTAATGTCATTAAGCGAGCAAAATCCTCACTATATTCTTCTTGACCAATCTTGATTTCAGGAAAGGCTTTTTTGGCTTTATTTAATCGACTATTAAACTTTTTTGATAGTTTCTCGTAGCTATAATCGTCTCTATAGATTGTGGCATCAAAACGAAATTGAATTGTTTCATGAATTTCTTTTGTTCTTCCTCCATAAGCCACTCCTAATAGAGCCAACTTTTCAATAAGTCGCTTTCCCTCCGAATTCTCTTCAATAAGCGGGTCAAATTTAATAAAAAGCGCCTTTTCTTTCTTACCATATTCTTTCAAATTCAAAACAACAAAGCTTAAAAGCTCATCGTCGGAATAATCCATGATAATGCCTCGTGGAATATAGCACATTTTAAAACCCAGAGGTAAAGAACGCGTCAGTACTAAACAAGAAGCTAAAAGTTCTGTCTCCCCTTTTTCCGTAAATCCTAAAAATTCTGACTTCCATTCATCTTTAACATTTCTCCATGATGGCGTCTGCAAAATATCAAAAAGCGGTGACTTGAGTATGAAGTTTTCAACCTTTTCCAAGTCTACGATGCTTTTGAATTCAAACTCTCTTGATGTATATTCATTCATAAAATATATTAATTTCTAATTTTTTAAATTTTGCTGCTCTCATTTTGTCTTGGTAAAAGGTTACCACTAAAGCTTTCAATCACTCCATACTATTTCATAAAAGATTGAGCATTTCTATTATTTTACAGTTGAGGATGTTACAAATTTTTTAGATACATATATTAAATAGTCAAACTTTTCTAATACATCTATATTACACATTATTATATTTTTTGTCAACGATTCATGTGCTTTTTTCTTTATCTATACTTTTGTTTCTTTATTGTAATCACAAGGATACAACATATTACACTATTCCGTTCATTTTCTTTAGTGAATTCCCTAATATTTCTCAAATTTTTTTTAAATGAAAAAAGGCAATCTTGTTGACTGCCCTTTTTTGATTACAAAAAAACTTAGACAAATAAAAAAACCTCATCTAATCCAAAATGAGTTTTTTTATTTGTCTAAGTTTATATGCCATTGAACAGAATCGAACTGTCGACCTTCACCTTACCATGGTGCTGCTCTACCGACTGAGCTACAACGGCTAAAATAAATAAATTGAGT
>JABLTR010026068.1_pt1 | contig 23523 bp, 19 predicted proteins | sample 7160071 | NCBI WGS metagenome assembly JABLTR01 (sample SAMN14651230, study PRJNA627086) | human gut metagenome | isolation source: feces | host: Homo sapiens | reverse complement strand
TCCTCGCTGTGCTCGCTGAACGCCTTGCCAAGCAAGGCATTCAGGGCATTCGATCCCACTCGAGGCGGGCTGCCGCCCCCTCGAGCTCCCCCGCCAATACTCAGGCGGATTCATCTAAACAGAGGTTTTTCGACAAGCAAAAAAGCGGACCCGAATCACTCGGGTCCGCTTTTTTGCGTCCTTCACCCCCCAGTGCGCAAAAAATGAGACGGAATTTGATTTTCTCCTTGACAGCGCAGCTATCTTGCTTTACAATATAGTCACAAGGTACTTTGTAATGCAAGATAGATAGGAGGTCCGCCCATGATCCCATCCCAAATGCTCAAGGGAACTCTGGAGGGGTGCATTCTGGGCATTCTCTCCCAAAAGGAGACCTACGGCTATGAGATCTCCAGCCAGCTGGCCGCCTACGGCTTCGGAACCATTCCAGAGGGCACCATCTACCCCCTGCTGCTGCGGCTGGAGAAAAACGGCCTGGTGGCCGCCGCCTTCCGCCCCTCGGAGCTGGGGCCCAAGCGGAAATACTACTCCCTCACCCCGGCGGGGGAGGCAGAGCTTCAGCAATTCATTCATAACTACAACGAGCTGTCTCAAGCGGTGGGCAATCTGCTCTCCGCCCTGAAAGGAGATGCTGACCATGAATAAAGCCACCAAACAGCTGCTGGAGGAGAATAACCAGCGTGAAAAGGAGCTCTCTCCGGACAATCAGAAGGTCCTCACAGACATTGTGGCCTATCTGCGGGGCTCCTCTACCCCTATTCTGCAGCAGGAGCAGGTGCGCCGGGATATTACCGAGATGCTTCTGGAGGGAGAGGCCCGTGGTCAGAGTGCCCAGACCATCATCGGGACAGACTATCAGGCCTTCTGCGATGAGATTCTGGCGGAGCTGCCCCGGCGCAGCGCCAGAGAGCGGACCATCTACGGTTTGAGCGTGGTCAGCCTGTCCGCTGCGGTGCTGGTGGTCATCTGGCTGGGATTCAGTCTGTTCACCGCTGTCATTCAGGGACCATTCACCCTGTGGCTGCCTGTCAAGCTGGGGCAGCTGCTTGGGGGCGCCCTCATCATTGCCTTTTCCTATGGTTTGGTGGAGTACGTCTGCCGCACTTCATTTGAGGACCGGAGTCCCACCAAGGTGCAGGTGATTGGGATATTTGTAGGCATGGTGCTATTCTTCCTCATCTGCATGCTCCTGCGGCAGACTCTGTTCTCCCTCCACGCGGGGATTGCTGCCGTCCTGGCGGTGGTCCTGTATCTAATTTACAAGGTCACCGACCGGATGGAGAGCTGAAATCAGGACTACCTCTCCCCCGTCCCTCATACACTGAACCAGCCGGGGACCGCCTGCGGGCGGTCCCCGGCGCTCTTGTTTGGGAGGTGGTGTTCCGTGTCTCTCCTGGGCCGGCTGGCCGACGCGCTGTGGAACCCCTGGCTGCTGGGGCTGTTTCTGTTTACCGGCCTGGTGCTGACGGTGGGGAGCGGCTTCTTCCCTCTGCGGCATTTCCGACTGTGGTGGCGGGTGACGGCGGGGAGCCTGCTCCACACCAGCCGCGCCTCTAAAGGCGGCGGCATCTCCTCCCTCCAGGCCCTGGCTACCGCCCTGGCCTCCACCATCGGCACGGGCAGCATCGCCGGGGTGGCCATGGCCATCTATCTGGGAGGGCCGGGGGCGGTGTTCTGGATGTGGGCGTCCGCCCTGCTGGGAATGTCCACAGGGTGTGTGGAAAAACTGCTGTCTGTGCAGTATCAGACCCCTGCCCCCGAGGGAGGGCGGCAGGGCGGCCCCATGTTCTACCTGCGGGATGGCCTCCACGCCCCCGGGCTGGCCGCCTGGTTCGCCCTGGCCTGCCTCCCCGCCACCCTGGCGGGTGGGAATCTGGTCCAGGCGGGCTCCATCGCCTCCGCCCTCCAGTCCGCCTTCGGCTGGGACCGGCTGCTGGTGGGGATGGGGACCGCCCTGCTGGCCGGGCTGGTCATGGTGGGTGGCATGGGCCGGGTGGCCCGGGTGTCGGAGCGGCTGGTGCCCGCTATGGCCCTGCTGTACCTGGGGAGCGGCGCCCTGGTGCTGCTCGTCCGGGCGGAGGAGCTGCCCCGGGCCTTTGCCCTCATCTTCTCCTGCGCCTTGAACCCGGAGGCCGCCCTGGGGGGCGGGGGCGGCTACGCCCTGTCCGCCGCCCTGCGCCACGGGGTGGCCCGAGGGGTGTTCACCAATGAGGCGGGGCTGGGCACCTCCGCCATGGCCCACGGGGCCGCCCAGGCGGACCACCCCGCCCGGCAGGGGATGTGGGGCATCTTCGAGGTGTTTGTCTCCACCCTCCTGGTGTGCTCCGTCACCGCCCTGGTCATCCTGGTCAGCGGCGTGTACGTGCCGGAGGAGGCTCTCTCTCAGCTCCAGAGCGGGCAGATCCCCGGCTCCAGCCTGGGGGTCCCCCTCACCGCCCGGGCCTTCGCCTCGGTGCTGGGCTCCGCCGGGGAGTGGGTGGTGGCCCTGAGCCTCATTCTCTTTGCCTTCTCCTCCATTCTGGGGTGGAGCTGCTACGGACAGCAGGGGCTGCGCTACCTCACCGGCGGGGACCGGTTTCTGCCCCTCTACCGGGCGGTCTTTCTGGGGTGCATCGTGCTGGGGGCCGTCTCCGACGTCTCCCCCCTGTGGCAGCTGGTGGACCTGTGCAACGCCCTGATGGCCCTGCCCAACCTGACCGCCCTGCTCCTCCTGTCCCCCCAGGCCCTGGGCTGCCTGCGCGCCTGGGCCAAAACGCAAAAATAGAGACGGCCAACGGCCGTCTCTATTTTTTCTTATTCCACTGAGGTCTCGTCCCACAGCACCGGCTCCCCCCGCTCCAGGGAGGGCCGTACCTCTATGATCCGCTGGTTGGAGGAGCCCCGGAACCGCAGGCCCAGGTTTTTCAGGGCGATGACGAAGGGCCCGTCCACCAGCACGTCCAGCTGCTCCAGCAGCGCCCGGCCGTGCTCCCCCACCTTCCCGGCGGCCAGGTCCTCGAACAGATACCCGGTGTAGCACCAGATGTCCTTCTCCAGAAAGCGCTCCCGCACCTGGCGCACCAGGTCCAGCACCGCCCCCTGGTTCCGGGGGTGGCAGGGCTCGCCCCCCAGGAGGGACAGCCCCTTGACGTAGGATTTCTCCAGTGCCTTCAGCACCGTGTCCACCGACTCCTGGGTGAAGGGGTTCCCATATTCAAAATCCCAGGTCTCCGGGTTGAAGCACTCCGGGCAGGCGTGGGTGCAGCCGGACACAAAGACCGAGACCCGGATGCCCGGCCCGTTGGCCACGTCGATGGGGCGGATGTCAGCGTAGTTCATTCCTCTTTCACAGCCTCGCAGAGTTTCCGCCGCAGGCGGAAAGAATTTAAAAAAGTCCGAAGGCGAATTGACTGCGTAGCCGTTGGCGGCTTTGCCGCCTTACGGATACGGCGTACCCCTTGCGGGTGCTTCGCCGCAGGACACCTCGACCCCTGGCCGCGGCGGCCAGGTCCGCCTTTTCCGTGAAAAGGCGAGGGGGGTATCGGCGGCGGTTTCCTTGGGAACCGCCGCCGTATCTAGGGGGGACAACGTCCCCCCTAGAGGGATTACAGGTGCAGGACCCGGGACTTGATCTCCTTGGTCTTGCCCACGTTCCAGTAGTTTTCACCCAGGTATCCGCAGGTGCGGCGGGTGACATTCATCTTGTTCTGGTCCTTGTTGTGGCACACGGGGCACTCCCACTGGAAGTCGTCGTTAATCATGATCTCCCCGTCGTAGCCGCAGCACTGGCAGTAGTCGCTCTTGGTGTTGAACTCGGCGTACTGGATGTTGTCGTAGATAAACCGGACCACCTCTTTCAGGGCCTCCAGGTTGTGGCGCATGTTGGGGATCTCCACATAGGAGATGCACCCGCCGGTGGAGATCTTCTGGAACTGGCTCTCAAAGGTGAACTTGTCGAAGGCGTCGATGTGCTCCCGCACGTCCACGTGGTAGCTGTTGGTGTAGTAGCCCTTGTCGGTGACGTCGGGGATGGTGCCGAAGCGCTCCTTGTCGATGCGGGCGAAGCGGTAGCACAGGCTCTCCGCCGGGGTGCCGTACAGGGCAAAGCCGATATTGGTCTCCCTCTTCCACCCGTCGCAGGCGGCGCGGAGGCGGTTCATCACCTGCATGGCGAACTCCCGGCCGCCGGGCTCGGTGTGGGAGCAGCCCCGCATGAGCTTGGTCACCTCATACAGACCGATATAGCCCAGGGAGATGGAGGAGTAGCCGCCGTACAGCAGGGGCTCGATGGGGGCCCCCTTGGGCAGGCGGGCAATGGCCCCGTACTGCCAGTGGATGGGGCTGGAATCGGAGCGCACGTTCTTCAGGGCGTTGTGGCGGCACATGAGGGCCTCGAAACACAGCTGGAGGCGCTCATCCAGCAGCTTCCAGAACTTGTCCTCGTCCCCCCGGGCCAGAATGCCGATCTGGGGCAGGTTCAGGGAGACCACGCCCTGGTTGAAGCGGCCCTCGAACTTGTAGTTTCCGTTCTCGTCCTTCCAGGGGGCCAGGAAGGAGCGGCAGCCCATGGGGGAGAACACGTTGCCCTCATAGTTCTCCCGCATCTTCTTGGCGGAGATGTAGTCGGGGTACATCCGCTTGGCGGAGCACTTGACGGCCAGCTCGGTGATGTAGTCGTACTTGCCGCCCTTCAGGCAGTTGTGCTCGTCCAGCACATACACCAGCTTGGGGAAGGCGGGGGTGATGTACACGCCCTTCTCATTCTTGATGCCCTCCAGCCGCTGGCGGAGCACCTCCTCCACGATCATGGCGTTCTCCTCCAGATAGGGGTCGTCCTCCTGGAGGTTCAAGAACAGGGTCACGAAGGGGGACTGGCCGTTGGTGGTCATCAGGGTGTTGATCTGGTACTGGATGGTCTGCACGCCGCTCTTCAGCTCGTCCTTCAGCCGGTCATTGACCAGCCGCTCCAGGGTGGCCTCGTCCACCTGGCCGGCGCACTCATAGGACATGTGCTTGCGGAACTTCTCCCGGCTCCGGCGCAGGTACTTGCCCAGGTGGCGCAGGTCCACGCTCTGGCCGCCGTACTGGTTGGAGGCCACGCAGGCGATAATCTGGGTCATGACGGTGCAGGCCACCTGGAAGCTCTTGGGGGACTCGATGAGCTTGCCGTTCATCACGGTGCCGTTGTCCAGCATGTCCCCGATGTTGATGAGGCAGCAGTTGAAGATGGGCTGGATGAAATAGTCCGCGTCGTGGAAGTGGATGGCTCCCTCGTCGTGGGCCTTGGAGATGTACTCGGGCAGGAGGATGCGGCGGGTCAGGTCCCGGCTCACCTCGCCGGCGATGTAGTCCCGCTGGGTGGCGGCGATCATGGTGTTCTTGTTGGAGTTCTCCTCGGCCAGCTCCTTGTTCTCGTTGCGCAGCAGGGAGAGGATGGACTCGTCGGTGGTGTTGGCCTTCCGCACCAGGGCCCGGTTATAGCGGTAGATGATGTAGGTCTTGGCCAGGTGGAACTTGTTCTCGGCCACCAGCCCCTGCTCCACCAGGTCCTGGATGTCCTCCACCAGCATGCGGGGGCGCTTCAATCCCTCGATGCGGTCGATGATGGCGTCGATGCCCTCCTGGGACAGCCGTTCCTCCTGGGGCACCTCGGCGTTGGCCTTTCCAATGGCAGTGGCAATCTTGCTGCGGTCATAATCCACAACAGAGCCGTCCCGTTTGATCACTTTCATTGGTCGCTCTCTCCTTCTCTCGGTCTTATGATAAAGCCGGCGGGGCCGGCCGCAGTTCACGGGTCCTGATTATAGCACATGCCGCCCCCCTTGTCCACTATATCTTGTGTTTTTTTCGGCGCAAGTTTTCATTCAATACTAAATGTATATCCATCTCCCGGCCGCCCTCCGCCGCGGAGGGCGGGAAAAGCCAAGGGGCTCCGGCGGTTGCGCCGGATCGTAAAGTGTGGTATACTTTCAGTTAATCGCGTTCGGCCTTGCCGGAAAGGAGGACCCCCTTTGCACAACACCATTGCCGTAGCCATGAGCGGCGGAGTGGACAGCTCCGTGGCCGCCTGGCTGCTCCGGCAGGAGGGCTGGGAAACCGCCGGCGTCACCCTGCGCCTGTTTCAGCCGGAGGACCTGGCCCCGGGCCGGGGAGAAGTCTGCCACACCCTTCAGGATGCGGAGGACGCCCGGGCGGTGGCCGCCCAGCTGGACATCCCCCACTACACTCTGGACCTGTCCGACCGCTTTGCCCAATGCGTCATGGACCCTTTCGCGGCGGAGTATGAGGCGGGCCGCACCCCCAACCCCTGTGTGGTGTGCAACCGGACTATCAAATTCGGCGCCCTTCTGGAGGAGGCGGACAAGCTGGGCTATCCCCTTCTGGCCACCGGCCACTACGCCCAGGTGGAGCGGGACGAAAGCTCCGGCCGCTTTCTGCTGAAAAAGGCCCTCCACCCGGAGAAGGACCAGAGCTATGTCCTCTGGTCTCTCACCCAGGCGCAGCTCGCCCGGGTGCGCCTCCCCCTGGGACGGCTGTCCAAAGAGGAGATCCGGACCATTGCCCAGGAGCAGGGCCTGGTCAGCGCCCGGAAGCGGGACAGCCAGGACATCTGCTTTGTCCCTGATGGGGACTACGCCGCCTTTCTCCAGCACCACACCGGCCGGGAGTACCCCTCCGGCCCCTTCCTGGATACGAGTGGGAACGTGCTGGGGACCCACCAGGGGATCATCCACTACACGGTGGGCCAGCGCCGGGGACTGGGGGTGTCCTCCAACCAGGGGCGGCTGTACGTGCAGCAGGTCCGGCCGGAGGACAACGCCGTGGTACTGGGGGACAACGCCTCCCTGTTCCGGAAAACTCTCATTGCCCGGGAGCTGAATCTGATCCCTATGGAGCGGCTGGACGCCCCCCTGAAGGTATGGGCCAAGGTGCGCTACCGCATGGCCCCTCAGCCCGCCGTGCTGGAGCAGACCGGTCCGGACACCGCCCTTGTCACCTTTGAGCAGCCCCAGCGGGCCATCACCCCGGGGCAGTCGGTGGTCTTTTACGACGGCGACCTGGTGGTGGGCGGGGCCGTTATCCAGGGAACTTTGGATTCCTGAGGAAAATTGAGACTGATTTTAAGTAAGGAGCAGACATTCCATGAGTCAGAAGAAACATAAAAAGCGCCATCCCCAGCAGAAAAGAAACGCGGCCAGCGCCCCGGCCATGGAGTCGGAGTTTGCCTCCGACGGCCGCCGCAAGCGTATGAACCGCACCTCCCGAAACCTCCTGCTTCTCTCCCTGGTGCTGGTGGCGGCGGTCAATCTCCTGGTCAATATGGGCATGATGGGGCAGGCCATGGCCAACGTCCTCTCCCTGGTGGGCATCATTCTGCTGGTCCTGGCCCTGTGGTTCCAGTTCCGGGACCCCACCGGCGGCGGACAGTCCGGCGTCAACGCCCCCCGGCTGAGATAGTCTGGGCAGAAATTGTGCTGCAGAGGAAGATCCCGGCGGCCGCTGGGATCTTTCTCCTTTTATTCTTGCGTTTTTGGGGAAAATAGGCTATGATAATGTCTGCTGAATCAACCGCTTTGCGGTTGATTTGCGCGGCACAACCGCCGATTTTCGACGGCTGTGGAAAGAATTTATCCATTGTTACAATGCATCCTCCAGCCGAAAACTTTGAAAGCTTCGGCTGCATTCTGTGTGCATTATAATAAAAGCCTATTGGGCCGCGCGCGGCCCCGTTTTCCCCGAGGAGGTTTTCAAACCATGCGAAAAGACATTTTTCTGCCCGTCCTGGCCCTGGCAGGCGGGGCGGTGGGGTTCCTGCTGCGGCTGTGGCAGTATGCCTCCGCCTATGATCCGTCCACCGAGCTCTTTGCCCACGGCGCCCCCGCCTCTCTGGCCCTGGTGGTCTGGGCGGTGCTGATGGGGGCGCTGGCCCTGCTGCTGGGCCGGGGGGGCACGGCGGCGGAGAAGCCGGAGCAGTCCTTCCTCTGCCCCAGCACCGGCTACATGACGGTGATGACTGCCGGCGGCATGTGTTTCCTGCTCTCCGCCGCAGCCGGCGTGCCTGAGCTGATGTATCAATACCAGGCCTGGCAGATCGACCCCCAGCACAACTTGCTCCCCGTGGCCTTCGGGCTGTCGGTGCTGTTCTGCCTGGTGGGTTCCATCGGGGCCCTGGTCTCCGGGCGAAACAACTACCGCGGCGTCACCGGGCTCCAGGTCCGGGCTCCCGCCGCCCTGCCCGCCTATGCGGCCCTGCCCTGGCTGATGGCCCTCTATCAGGAGGACTCCCGGGACCCCATTCTGATCCGGGTATTCATTCCCCTGCTGGCGGCTGTGTTCCTGCTGCTGGCCTTGTATCAGCAGGCGGCCTTCTTCTACCGCCGCCCTCACCCCGTCCGCTTCACTTTCTTTGCAGTGATGGGCATCTCTCTAGGACTTGCATCTCTGGCGGACCGCCCCGGCCTGTTTCAGATCCTCAGCACCCTGTCCTTTGTGCTGTGCACCCTGGGAGGCCTCGCAGCTCTGTCCCGGAACCGCTTCGGCCCGCCCCAGCCCAAGCGGGTGTTGGACGGCCCGCGAATGCCCCAGCCGGAGTCCGGCCCTGTAGAAGAATAATTTGGAATTGAATTTGGGAGGAGCATCACCCATGGAAAATAAAAAGTTTTATATCACCACCCCCATCTACTACCCCAGCGACAAGCTGCACATCGGCCACACCTACTGCACCGTGGCCACCGACGCCATGGCCCGGTATAAGCGGCTCACCGGCTGCGACGTGCTGTTTCTCACCGGCACCGACGAGCACGGCCAGAAGATTGAGGACAAGGCCAAGGAGGCCGGCGTCTCCCCCAAGGAGTTCGTGGACCGCATCGTGGAGGGCCCCCGGGGGGTCAAGGACCTGTGGAAGCTGATGAACATTTCCAACGACCGCTTCATCCGCACCACCGACGACTACCACGTGTCCGCCATTCAGAAGATTTTCAAGAAGATGTACGAGAAGGGGGACATCTACAAGGGCCGCTATGTGGGCAAGTACTGCAAGCCCTGCGAGTCCTTCTGGACCGAGTCCCAGCTGGTGGACGGCAAGTGCCCCGACTGCGGCCGGGATGTCCAGGACGCGGAGGAGGAGGCCTACTTCTTCCGTCTGTCCAAGTACGCGGACAAGATCCAGCACCTGCTGGAGGACACCGACTTCCTGGAGCCCCGCAGCCGGGTGAACGAGATGGTGAACAACTTCATCAAGCCCGGCCTGGAGGACCTGTGCGTCTCCCGCACCTCTTTCACCTGGGGCGTGCCGGTGGACTTCGACCCGGGCCACGTGGTCTATGTGTGGGTGGACGCCCTGTTCAACTACACCACCGCCCTGGGCTTCCTCAACGACCAGTACCACGACTACGACAAGTACTGGCCCGCCGACGTGCACTTCGTGGGCAAGGAGATCGTCCGCTTCCACTCCATCATCTGGCCCGCCATGCTCATGAGCATGGACATGCCCCTGCCCAAGAAGGTGTTCGGCCACGGCTGGCTGCTCCTGGACGGCGGCAAGATGTCCAAGTCCAAGGGCAACGTGGTGGACCCCTATATCCTGGCGGAGAAGTTCGGGGTGGACGCCCTGCGCTTCTTCCTGCTGCGCACCTTCCCTTTCGGCTCCGACGGCAACTTCTCCAACGAGGCCCTCATCAACACCATCAACGTGGACCTGGCCAACGACCTGGGCAACCTGCTCAGCCGCACCGTGTCCATGGTGGGCAAGTACTTTAACGGCACCCTGCCCGAGGCGCGGCAGGCGGACGCCCTGGACGAGGAGCTGATCTCCCTGGCCTCCGGCCTGCGGGGCCGCTATGAGGAGCAGATGGAGCACTACGCCTTCCAGAACGCCCTGGCGGAGGTCTTCAAGGTCATCGGCCGGGCCAACAAGTACATTGACGAGAACGCCCCCTGGGTGCTGGCCAAGGACATGGAGGCCAACGGCACCCGTCTGGCCACCGTCATGTATAACCTCCTGGAGGTGCTGCGCATCTCTGCCATCCTCCTCACCCCCTTTATGCCCGACTCCGCCGCCGAGATTCTGCGGCAGATCGGCGCCTGTGATGCCTGCTCCACCTGGGAGAGCGCCGCTCAGTACGGCTCCCTCCCCGCCGGCGTCACCGTGGTCCGGGGCGACAACCTGTTCCCCCGCATCGACGCCGCCAAGGCCCTGGAGGAGCTGGACAAGGCCGCTGAGGAAGCCAAGAAGGCCGCCCTCCCCGACCTGGAGGTGGAGCCCCAGCTCACCGAGAAGGTGGACTTCGACACCTTCTGCAAGAGCGACTTCCGGGCCGTTAAGGTCAAGGACTGCCAGCCGGTGAAGAAGTCCAACAAGCTGCTGCGCTTCACCCTGGACGACGGCACCGGCACCGACCGGCAGATCCTCTCCGGCATCGCCATGTACTATAAGCCCGAGGAGCTGGTGGGCAAGACCCTGGTGGCCATCGTCAACCTGCCCCCCCGGAAGATGATGGGGCTGGAGTCCAACGGCATGCTCATCTCCGCCGTCCACACCGAGAAGGGCGAGGAGCGTCTGAACCTGCTGATGATCGACGACAAGATTCCCGCCGGTGCCAAGATGTGCTGAGTTTTTCTGGAATATCAGTTCGGGCGGAGGCCGCATGGCCTCCGCCCTCCTACTTTTCTTGAAAGAAAAGTAGGCAAAAGAACTTTGTGCGAAACTTCGTTTCGCCGCGCATCCCCAAGCCTTCCCCCAAGGGGGAAGGTGCCCCAGTGCGCACACTGGGGCGGATGAGGGGCCGATAATAGGACGCTTTTTTGTAGGGCCCGATGCCCTCATCGGGCCGCTGGGTGGCTCTTTTCGCAGGGGAGTTTCGCCGCCTGCGGGCGGCGAGGTACTTTCCCAGCGATGGGGAAAGTACCCAAAGGATCGCCGGGGACGCGGCCGATGGACTACGGCTCCGCTATGCTCCGCCTAGGTCCATAGGACCGCTTTCCCCGGACCCCCTTTACGAGGGACGCGTACCTGTTAGGTCTTGCAATAGTTTCGGCGCGCAAAATCTGAGTGGCTGGTCTGAGTTCCTGCCGGGCCACTGGGCCCTGTCTTCCCCAAAATTGCAACAGCTGCGATTTCACAACTGCGCCTGGCGTTGCCGAACAAACGCGCCTGGTTCAAAACACAGACACCTCATCCGCCCCCTTCGGGGGCACCTTCCCCTAAAGGGGAAGGCTTTGAAATCCAAGCCTTTTGCCTTCCCCTTTAGGGGAAGGTGGCACGGCGAAGCCGTGACGGATTAGGGGAACGGTGCTGGTTATGAGGGCAGTCCGTTTGAACCGTAGGGGCGGGGCCCAGACCCGCCCGTCCCTGAGATTCCGTCCCACGCAGGGCGCGGCCTCTCAGACGCGCCGCCCCAGGCCATTCCGCAGGGGCGGCACACCGGGCCGCCCGTTCCCTCATAAATAGCAGACGAACCCCCGGGCCGCGGCCCAGGGGCTCGTTTCGTCTCTGCTTTAGGGCAGGACCACCGAACGGTCAGGGTCCTGTTCCATACCGCCGTCCAAATGGAGATGGCTGATTCCAATGCTCCACACACCGCCGGTCGTACTCCCATTGGAGAACAGATACGTGGGGGCAATGAGTGCCCCGTTCTCCATTCGAATGGGCAGTGGGGTTTCCACACCATCCTGAATTTCTTCATTCCACACACTGCCGGTCAGTTCCATAGGCTCCCCGTTTACCAGCACCTGGCTGCTGCCCACGGTCATTTGAATGGTCACATCCCGGTAGGTGGCGGTGGCTGTCTGGGTATCCGCGTCCCAGGCGTACTCCGCTCCCAAGCCGCGGCACAGGGCCTCCACATCGGTATAAAACCATCCATATCGGTATTTCGGAACATAAAATGGGTAGAGGCGCTCGTCCTCCTCCGCCAAGGATGGCTCCGAGCCGTCCAGGGGGAACTCCATGTCCCCGAAGATAATGGCCTCCACCTCACTCACATCGGAGAACCGCACCTTGTTAAACTCCACGTTGTAGGCAAAGATTCCGTTGTCCCAGTCATATTTCCCTCCGCCGGCATTTCCGTGCAGCTGCTCCGTGGTAATCAGAGTGCCGTCCTTCATTTTCAGCACGAACTGGCCGTTCATTACATCCCAGCCAGTCTCCAGCCGCATCTCTCCCACTGTCTTGATCTCATAGTACATCTGAGTGGGAGTGAGAGTGGCCTCAGTCAAAATGGCCCGTTGGCCGGTAAGCGGATTGAACAAAAACTCCTGGTCCGGTTCCAAGTGGGCGGAACCCACCACGGTGTCCAGGGGGATTTTCACCGAGTACTCCCGGCCCATGAAGCCCACCCACAGCTCCAGAGGGGTGTCCACCGGCCCCAGCCACCGCTGGAAGCTGACCTCCACCGTTCTGGAGCGGCTGGTGTCGGTGCTGGGAAGATCTTTTCCCCCCAAGCCGCCGCCGGTATATCTATATCCAGCGGCCTCAGTGACTTCTTCCTGATTGCTCATAATGGTGTCCGGTCCGGTTCCCCCGCTCTCCATCAGGTGCTCCGCCATCTCATCCCCCCAGATCTCCCGGTGGAACTCCCCGTCGGATCGACTGTGCATGATATCGTCCACCGCCGCGTCGTTTAGTCCCTCCCAGGTGACGGTGGCATAGACGGTCATGCCGTCGTAATAGGCGCTGTTCACGGTAAAACGGAAGTCCTCGTTCTCCGCGCTGCCCAGGTCCGTCTGGACGTAGGGCTCCAGGCCGCTGGTGTCCCCCTGGAAAAACACGTTCAGCAGGCCCAGCTGGCTCCCCACCGCCATAGCCGACCCGGTGAGCACCACCAGGGCGGCGGCCAGGGCCAGAATCAATTTCTTTTTGTGCATGGGTCTCCTCCTTTTCTGTCTCGGTTCCGCATGGGCGCCGGCCTGGGCCAGCACCTGCTCCACCAGCTCCTCCCGGGGGGAGAGCTGGTCCATCATCTGCTTATACTCCTTACGCATGGGTCATCCCTCCTCCACCAGCAGTTTTTTCAGCTTCGCTCTCGCCCGCAGCAGCTGGGAGCGCACCGTGGCCGGGTTCCGGTCCAGCATTTGAGCAATCTCCTCGGTGGTCATGTCCTCGTAGTAGTAGAGGTGCAGAACGGTGCGGTCCTTCTCCGGCAGCCGCCGCAGCTCCTCCCACAGGTCCTCCCCCTCCGGGGCGGGGACGGACAGGGCCTCGCTGAGGGGCTCGGTGCGCTTTCGCCACGGGGCGGTGTGGAAGCGGTTGGCGCAGTTCACCGCCACCCGCAGCAGCCAGGCCTTCCGGTGGTCCTCCGAGGTGAAGGCGGGCGTGCGGGTGAGGTACCGGAGAAAGACCTCCTGGTACAGGTCCTCCGCGTCGCTGCGGTTCCCCGTCCGGGCGAAAGCCAGGCGGTAGACCATGTCCGAGTACCGCCGGATGACCGCCTCCGGGCTGTCCCGGTCCTGAGTTGGGTCCATGTCCTCTCCTCCTTTCACCCCAAACACCCCGCAGGGAGCAAAAATGTTGCAGGCTGTGTTAAAAAATATTTTACCACATCAGAAGATCTGGTTCGAAAAAAAGAATTGACAATTCCCCGAGGTTGGGAGTAAGATAATTGCAAGTTACATTTTGCCGGTATCGTCCGGCGGTTCAATCAGATACCATGGCAATGACCGGGAAGTAAGCGGGTCTGGACGCACAGAGAAGGAGCGGCTGGTGAAAGCTCCAGGAAAGGACCCAAGTCTGAAGCTCGCCCGTGAGCCGTCCTGCTGAACGGGATATTTTTCGAGTCCTGAGTAGGCGGGGACGGAGGCCCACCGTTATCGGGGCAATGAGCGCACAGGCCCTGCCTGTGAAGTTAGGTGGTACCACGGAGTAAATATACGGCTTCGTCCTATCGAATGAGATGGGACGAGGCCGTTTTTGTTTTGTGATTTGCGGAGGTGACGGTGTGATGAATGGAGCGCAGGCTTTGATCGAGAGCTTGAAGCGAGAGAATGTAGAGCACATGTTTGGATACGCGGGAGCGACCATCTGCCCGGCGGTGGACGCCCTGAAGGCGCACCCGGAGATTGCCTACACCCTGGTGCGGACCGAGCAGAACGCGGGGCACATGGCCTCGGGCTACGCCCGCATGAGCGGAAAGGTGGGGGTGTGCATGGTGACCAGCGGCCCGGGGGCCACCAACCTGATCACCGGCATCGCCACCGCCTACATGGACTCCATCCCCATGGTGGCCATCACCGGCCAGGTGCCCAGCAATCTGCTGGGCCGGGACATCTTTCAGGAGGTGGACATCACCGGGGCCGTGGCCCCCTTCTCCAAGCACAGCTATCTGGTGAAGGACGCCAACGACATCCCCCGGGTGGTGAAGGAGGCCTTTCACATCGCCTCCACCGGCCGCCCAGGCCCGGTGCTCATCGACATCCCCATCGACGTACAGGAACAGACCCTGAAAAAATTCCAGTACCCGGAGGCGGTGAACATCCGGGGCTATAAGCCCAGCGTCAAGGGCAACGACCTGCAGATCAAGCGGGTGGTGGAGGCCATCGCCCGGGCCAAGCAGCCCCTCATCTGCGCCGGCGGCGGCGTGTGGCTGGCCAACGCCCGGGACGAGCTGCTGGAGCTGGCGGAGAGCTGCGCCATCCCGGTGGTCAAGACCATGATTGGCATCTCCCTCATGGCCACCGACCACCCCCTGAACATGGGCATGATCGGGGCCCACGGCAACCACTGCGCCAACCAGGCACTGGCCAAGGCGGACCTGCTCATCATGGTGGGCACCCGGGCCGCCGACCGGGCCATGGTGGACCCCAAGGAGATTCAGCGGCGCATGGCCACCATTCACATCGACGTGGACCCGGCGGAGATCGGCAAGAACATGGAGGCCGCCATCCCCCTGGTGGGCGATGTGAAGGTCATTTTGAGACAGATTCTGGACCGGGGCGTGCCGGTCACCGACTCCACCGCCTGGCTGGACCAGTTGAAGGACTACCGGAAGGCGGAGCTGAACCGGGTCTTCCCCCGGCGGGAGGGCTCCGTGTTCCCCGGCACCCTCCTGCGGAAGCTGGGTGCCAAGCTGGACGACGACGCGGTGGTCAGCGTGGACGTGGGCCAGAACCAGATTTTCACCTGTAAGTACCTGCCCCAGAAGCATGGGCGGCTGCTCACCAGCGGCGGCCTGGGCACCATGGGCTACGCCCTGCCCGCGGGCATCGGGGCCAAAGTGGCGGCGCCGGAGCGGCAGAACATCGTGGTGTGCGGCGACGGCTCCTTCCAGATGGCCATGAACGAGCTTGCCGCCATCCGGGCGGCGGACCTGGACGTGAAGATCGTCCTGTTCCAGAACAACACCCTGGGCCTGGTCCACCAGATTCAGAAGTCCGCCCCCTACCACGGCCCCTTCGGCGTGGCCCTGGACGGCTCCCCGGATTTCTCCGCCGTGGCCGGCGCCTACGGCATCCCCAGCCTGACTGTGGACGACGAGGACAAGGTGGACGAGGTGCTGGACCAGTTCCTGGCTGTCCGCGGCTGCTGCCTGCTCATCGTGAAAGTCCACCCGGACGTGGGCACCAACGACTAAGGGAGGGGAGGAGATCTTATGAAACAGACCATTTCCATTCTGGTGGAAAACCAGGCCGGCGTGCTCAACCGCATCACCGGACTGTTCTCCCGCCGGGCCTTCAACATCGACTCCCTGGCGGTGGGGGTCACCGACGACCCCACCATCTCCCGCATCACCATCATCGTGGACAGCGGCAACAGCGTGGTGGAGCAGGTGGAGAAGCAGCTCAACAAGCTGGTGGACGTAATTAAAGTCCGCACCCTGGAGGAGAACAACCTCATCGGCCGGGAGCTGATGATTTTAAAGGTAAACGCCAACAACAAGACCCGCCAGGACATTATGACCATCTGCGAGATCATGGGGGCCAAGGTGGACGACATCTCCCCCAGCTCCATGACCATGGAGCTCTCCGACACCCCGGAGCGGCTGGACACCTTCCAGTCCATGATGCGCCCCTTCTCCATCCTGGAGGTGGCCCGCACCGGCGTCATCGCCGTGCAGAAGGGCGGAGGGAAAATCTGAGAATGAAGAAGGCAGAATGCAGGAATGCAGAATGGACTGTGTTTTTGCGCGATGCCTTCCGCCAGTGAGAAAAATTCGCGCAGAATGTTCCAAATTTCGCAGAATATTCGCAGAAACGGGCGGTATCGTCCATTCATTCTGCATTCTGCATTCTGCATTCTGCATTTTTTGGAGGCATGAATGTGAAAGTAAGAGCAACCCAAGCCATCCTGGAGTGCCTGCTGGAGCAGGAGGTGGACACCGTCTTTGGGTATCCCGGCGGGACCATCCTGAACCTCTATGATGAGCTTTACAACTATCAGGACAAGATTCACCACATTTTGACTGCTCACGAGCAGGGGGCCTCCCACGCCGCCGACGGCTATGCCCGCTCCACCGGCAAGGTGGGAGTGTGCTTCGCCACCTCCGGCCCGGGGGCCACCAACCTGACCACCGGCATCGCCACCGCCTACATGGACTCCTCCCCCGTGGTGTTCATCACCTGCAACGTCACCGAGGAGACCCTGGGCAAGGACGCCTTCCAGGAGGTGGACATCACCGGCATCGCCATGCCCATCACCAAGGCCACCTATCTGGTCCGGGACCCCAAGACCATCCCCGACGTGATGCGCCAGGCCTTCGCTGTGGCGGCCACCGGCCGGCCCGGTCCGGTGCTCATCGACTTTTTGAAGAACGTCACCGCCCCCAGCGTGGAGATCGACTATGAGTTCATCCCCTGGACCCAGAACCGGGAGACCAACAGCATCCGGCAGCTGGCGGTGAGCCACGGCCTGAAGGCCCCCGAACCCGATCTGGGCGACGTGGACAAGCTGGTGGAAATGATCGCCCAGTCGGAGCGCCCCCTGCTCATCTGCGGCGGCGGCGTGGTCCGGGGCCGGGCGGACAAGCAGTTCCGGGAATTTGCCGAGAAGCTGGACGCCCCGGTGGCCATCACAGTCATGGGCGGCGGCGGCTTCCCGGGGGCCCACCCCCTCACCACCGGCATGATCGGCATGCACGGCTCCCAGGCCAGCAACGTGGCCTGCAATGAGTGTGATTTACTGATTGCCGTGGGCTGCCGGTTCTCCGACCGGGTGGCCCTCCAGCCGGACACCTTCGCCAGCCAGGCCAAGATCGTCCACATCGACATCGACCGCTCGGAGATCGATAAAAACGTGCTCACCGACCACCACATCATCGGGTCGGCCAAGCGGGTGCTGGAGCTGCTCAACGAGCGCCTGCCCCAGTACCACCACCAGTCTTGGAAGGAACATATCCTTCCCCTGCGGGAGCCCCAGGTGGTGGAGGAGGGGGACAAGCTGACCCCCGGCCAGATTCTGGACGCCATTGAGAAGGCGGTCCCCCGGGACGCCATCGTGGCCACCGACGTGGGCCAGCACCAGATGTGGTCCATCCAGCACTTCCACTTCAACTACCCCGGCCAGCTGCTCACCAGCGGCGGCTTCGGCACCATGGGCTTCGGCCTGGGGGCGGCCATCGGGGCCAAGATCGGCAACCCGGACAAGGTTGTGGTCCACACCACCGGCGACGGCTGCTTCCGCATGAACTGCCACGAGCTGGCCACGGTGGAGCACTACCATCTGCCCATTATCACGGTGGTGTTCAACAACGGCACCCTGGGCATGGTGCGCCAGTGGCAGCACCTCATTTACCACGAGCACTACTCCCAGACCACCCTGGACCGGGGGCCCGACTTTGTGAAGCTGGCCCAGGCCTACGGTCTGAAGGGCAAGCGGGTCACCAACCGGGCCGAGATGGAGCAGGCCCTCCAGGAGGCCCTGTCCTGCGGCTGCGGCTATGTCATCGACTGCCAGGTGGATATGGACGAGATGGTCCGGCCCATGGTGGCCGGCGGCGCCCACATCACCGATTTTCTGCTGAAGTAAGGAGGGCGTGAAGCGATGAAAAAGACCTTTGACACGGAAAAGAAGCTCTACACCCTCTCCCTGCTGGTCCAGGACATCCCCGGCGTGCTCAGCCAAGTGGCCCGTCTGTTCTCCCGCAAGGGGTACAACATCGAGTCCATCGTCTCCGGCGAGACCAGCCAGCCCGGGCTCACCCGCATCACCATTGTGATTCTGGGGGACGAGCTGATGGTCAACCAGATCGCCGCCCAGTGCCGGAAGCTGATTCCGGTGCAGGTGGTGAAGATCCTGGACGAGGAGACCTCCATCCAGCGGGAGTTCGCCATGATCAAGGTCATGGCGGTGGACCGCACCACCCGGGACGAGATCATCCAGATGGCCAACATCTTCCGGGCCAACATCATCGACGTGAGCCGGGAGACCCTCACCGTGGCCATCTTCGGGGACAAGAGCAAGACCGGCGCCCTCATCAACCTGCTGTCCGACTTCGGCATCCTGGAGATGGCCAAGACGGGCACCCTGGCCATCGAGCGGGGCCGCAGCTCCATCTACGACGACAGCAAGCTCCGGGAGGAGTACAACTACGGCAAGAACGTGCTGTAACAGAGGCGGGCGACCGCGAGGGTCGCCCCTGCAAAATGCCCGTAGGGGCGGCTATCAGCCGCCCGCAGGATTCTGCTATCTTGTTCGGGCGGATCATATCCGCCCCTACACGCCGGGTTTTCCCGCAAAGGGAGAGCCAGTCACCCTGTCAATCCGCCAAGAGGACCGAGGACCGGTCCCCTGGGGTTTTGAATTTGAATCTTAATGCCATCAGCAAAAAGGAGTGTATTATCATGGCAAAGATGTACTACGCGAAGGACTGCGATATCAACTACCTCAACGGTAAGAAAATCGCCATCATCGGCTACGGCTCTCAGGGCCACGCTCATGCCCTGAACCTGAAGGATTCCGGCTGCGACGTGTGCGTGGGTCTGCGCGCCGGCTCCAAGAACTGGAAGAACGCCGAGGAGGCCGGGCTGAAGGTCATGACCATCCCCGAGGCCGCCAAGTGGGGCGACATCGTGATGATCCTGGTCAACGACGAGGTCCAGGCCGACGTGTACAAGCGGGACATCGCTCCCAACCTGGAGGCGGGCAACATGCTCATGTTTGCCCACGGCTTCAACATCCACTTCAAGCAGATCGTGCCCCCCGCCGACGTGGACGTGACCATGATCGCTCCCAAGGGCCCCGGCCACACCGTCCGCTCCACCTATGTGAACGGCAAGGGCGTGCCCTGCCTGATCGCTGTGGAGCAGAACGCCACCGGAGACGCCTATAAGCTGGCTCTGGCCTATGCCGCCGGCATCGGCGGCGCCCGGGGCGGCGTGATGGAGACCACCTTCCAGGACGAGACCGAGACCGACCTGTTCGGCGAGCAGGCCGTGCTGTGCGGCGGCGTGGTGGAGCTGATGAAGCTGGGCTTCGAGACTCTGGTGGAAGCCGGCTACGAGCCCGAGAACGCCTACTTCGAGTGCATCCACGAGATGAAGCTCATCATCGACCTGATCAACAAGGGCGGCGTGGCTGCCATGAACTACTCCATCTCCGACACCGCGGAGTTCGGCGAGTATGTCTCCGGCCCCCGTGTCCTGCCCTATGAGGAGACCAAGAAGAACATGAAGGCGGTTCTGACCGACATCCAGGACGGCGTGTTCGCCGGCAAGTGGATCGCCGAAAACAAGAACGGCCGCACCTTCTTCAACGCCAAGCGGGCCCAGCTGGCCAAGCACCAGATGGAGACCGTGGGCGCCGAGCTGCGGAAAAACATGCTCTGGGGCGACGACACCGACCTGGACACCGCTTCCAACTAACTTTTGCCTTACAGATCAAACATCCCCCGGCAACCGCCGGGGGATGTTTTTTACACAATATGATCTTGACTTTTGTGTCACCATAATTTATAATATTTTTGGTGACACAAAAGGAGGTGAGTCTATTGCCGCCGCGTGGGAGGCCAACATCGGACCCCAAGACCCACGAAACCCGCATCCGTATGTCAGATGAGGATATACGCCTTCTGGAAATCTGTTGCCAAAAGACTGGCATGACAAAAGCAGAGGTAATCCGTCAGGGAATCCGAGAGGTCTACGAAAAGGTGAAATAAGAGAACGCCCACCGTCCCAGCAAGACATTATGAGCGTTCTCCCTTCCCATAACCCGAAGGTCTGGTAAATCTGATTATGCCACACCTCCCGGGAAAATACAAGGAGGTTTTATCATGTTTGATCTGCGCACGAAGCTGCTGGACCTGGACGAGGACCTGGAGCGGCTCACCTGGGGCGTCCAGGCGGCCAGGGCCGTTTCGGCGGCCATTTCCCTGGACCACGCCTATGGAGAGGGACTGTACGCGGTCAGCGACTATCTGTATGAAGTGCAGGAAAAAATACGCGGAGACCTGGACCTGTGCCTGGCGCATGTAAGAGAGGGGCAGTAACAGCGGGAGGGGCAAGCCCCCTCCCCTGCTCATCTCCTAACAGCTGTTCACTTTGAATAAGATGCCGTTCTCCCTTGGGCGGGAAAAATCTGTTTTTTAGTGTTGAAGGGACCCCTCTCGTTGTGATACAATGATATGAAATAACAAGAGATCCTCCCGGCGTGCTCCGCCGGGAATTTTAGAGCTGTACCGGGGAAAGGAAGGTCCGTGATGCGACATCTGATCGACTTTGGAGATATGACCCGTGAGGAGTGGGAGGCCCTGTACGCCCGGGCCAGCGAGATCATGGACGCGCCGGAGCGCTTTGTGGACGTGTGCCACGGCAAGGTGTCCTGCAACCTGTTTTACGAGCCGTCCACCCGCACCAACTTCTCCTTCCAGACCGCTATGATGCGGCTGGGCGGGTCGGTGTTCGGCTTTGCCGACCCCAACTCCTCCTCGGTGGCCAAGGGGGAGAGCATGAAGGACACGGTGCGGATGGTGTCCAACTACGCCGACGTGGTGGTCATGCGCACCCCCTGGGAGGGCTCGGCCAAGGCGGCCTCCCTGTACTCCCATGTGCCGGTGGTGAACGCCGGGGACGGCGGCCACATGCACCCCACCCAGACCATGGCCGACCTCACCACCATCACCCGCCTGCGGGGCGGGGTGGACGGGCTTTGCCTGGGGCTGTGCGGCGATTTGAAGAACGGCCGCACCGTCCACTCCCTCATTAAGGCCATGGCCAAGTTCCGGGACATCAAGTTTTTCCTCATCTCCCCCCGGGAATTGGCGGTCCCCGACTACATGCGGGTCTTTATGCGGGAGCACAACATGTGGTTCACCGAGGTCACCGGCCTGGAGGCGGTCATCCCCCAGCTGGATGTGCTGTACATGACCCGCATCCAGAAGGAGCGCTTTGTGGACCCCCTGGAGTACGAGCGGAACAAGGGCATCTATGTGCTCACCCGCCGGAAGCTGGAGCGGGCCAAGAAGGACATGCTGGTGATGCACCCCCTGCCCCGGGTGGATGAGATCGCCGTGGACGTGGACGACGACCCCCGGGCGGTGTACTTCCAGCAGGCCCGCTACGGCATGTTCGCCCGCATGGCCCTGCTGGAGCATCTGGCCCTCCAGCCCCGGGACGAGCACCCCGCTCCGGTGGAGATCGGCACCAAGCCCATCTGCCGCAACCCCCGCTGCATCACCCAGATGGAACGCTACCTGCCCCCCCTGATCAAAAAGATCGGCAGCGCGGACTGCTGCGGCTTCTGTGACGCCCCCCTGGAGTGAGGCTCTGAAATGCAGGATTTCTGTCAATGTTGTGTTAAGGAATGAAATTGCATCTTGACAGAAGGCTGGATCACAGGTATAGTTATAGGAAAGCGGCTGTAAAGTGCCGTGTGGAAGAAGGCGGGAAAGGTCCCGCCGCTTGAGAAGGAGACGCCTGTTTTATGGATTCCGACAGCGACGAAACGACTGCTGGAGACAATAGAACTGTTTTGAAAAAGCATAGTCTGCCCGACCGGTCTGGCCGGGGCAGGCCGTGCTTTTTTGCGCTTTTTTTCAGGTAACGGATTTTATTAGGAGGAACGAGTACCGTGCAAACCATTGTGTTTCAGCTGCTGGTCCAGGTCATTCTGATCTTGATCAATGCATTTTTCGCCGCGACGGAGATCGCGGTGATCTCGCTGAACGCCAATAAACTGCGAAAACTGGAAGAAGAGGGCGACAAGCTGGCACCCAAACTGCTGCACATGGTGGAGGACAGCTCCGGCTTTTTGTCCACCATCCAAATTGCCATCACTCTGTCGGGCTTCCTGGGCGCCGCCTTCGCCGGGGACGCCTTCGCCGAGTACTTAACCGCCTGGCTCCTGAGCCTGGGGGTGGGCATTCCCGCGTCGGTGCTGGACACCATCTCTCTGGTGGTGGTAACCATCATCCTGTCCTATTTCACCCTGGTATTCGGCGAGCTGGTCCCCAAGCGGATCGCTATGCAGAAGTCTATGGAGATGGCCCGGCTGTCCTGCCGCGTGGTCTCTGCCATCGCCACCATCGCCAAGCCGGTGGTAAAACTGCTGTCCCTGTCTACTAACGGGGTGCTCCGCCTGCTGCGCATGAAGACCGATGTGGAGGAGGAGCAGGTCACAGAGGATGAGATCCGCATGATGATCGACCTGGGCAACGAGAGCGGCTCTATCAATGAGGACGAGAAGGAGCTGCTGCACAACGTGTTCGACTTCTCGGACCAGACCGTCAGCGATGTGATGACCCATGCGGCGGACGTGGAGTCCATCTCCGTGGACGCCACCCGGGAGGAAGTGCTGGACACCATCCGCTCCACCGGCCTGTCCCGCTTCCCGGTGTACGGCGAGGATGAGAGCGACATCCTGGGCGTGCTCAACACCCGGGACTTCCTGGTGGACTGGGTCTCCGACGGAACCAAGTCTGTGCGGGATCTGATGCGCCCGGCCTATCTGGTGCCGGAGAGTCTGTCCGCCGACGACCTGCTGCGGGATATGCAGATCAAGAAGATCCATCTGGCTGTGGTGCTGGACGAGTACGGCGAGCTGGCCGGCGTCATCACGGTGGAGGACCTGCTGGAGGAGATCGTGGGCAACATCTACGACGAGTTCGACCCCGCCGAGCCCCAGGAGCTGGAGCAGCTGGGTGAAAACCTGTGGCGGGTGAGCGGCTCCCTCAGTGTGGAGGACCTGGCCGAGGAGCTGGATATGGAGCTACCTGAGGACGAGGACTATGATACGGTGGGCGGCATGCTGCTCAGCTGCCTGCGCACCATCCCCGAGGACGGCAGCCGCCCCCTGGTCCAGATCCACGGCCTGGAGCTCCAGGCGGAGAAGGTGGAGGACCACCGGATTCGCTCCGTCCTGGTCCGTAAGCTGCCCGACGATACCGAGGAGCAGGAGAGCGCCTGATAGGCTTTTTATGGCCGCCCCTATTTCAGGGGCGGCCAAAATAGAAAAATGTGAAAAAAGGGATTGACAACTCCCTGCAAAATGTGGTATCATTTCATGGCTGACGTGAGAGGAACAAGCCATCCATGCGGGTGTAGTTCAATGGTAGAATCCCAGCCTTCCAAGCTGGTCGCGTGGGTTCGATTCCCATCACCCGCTCCATATGCGCCTGTAGC
>JABLTR010110230.1_pt1 | contig 23679 bp, 18 predicted proteins | sample 7160071 | NCBI WGS metagenome assembly JABLTR01 (sample SAMN14651230, study PRJNA627086) | human gut metagenome | isolation source: feces | host: Homo sapiens | reverse complement strand
CGGTCCAGCAGGCCGGAACGGCAGGCGCTGCCCCCGCCGTAGACCACAAGCACCCGGCTGCCGCCGTATTTCTTGACATATGTCCCGGCCTTTTCCTCGGTGCCGGGGCCGAAGACCACCTCTGTGGGGGCGTAGTAGGTAAAGGGATGCATCAGCTTCTCTCCTTTCCAAATCAGATTGAAAAAAGGCGCGCCGCGATCTGCGGCGCGCCTTTTCTGCATTGCATTGGGATCAAACTGCCAGCTCGGCGCCGGTGAGCAGGCGGTAGGCCTGGAGGTACTTGGCGCTGGTCTTGTCCACGATGTCCTGGGGCAGGGTCCAGCCGTTGTCCGGGTTGGCCTTGAGCCAGTCCCGGGCGAACTGCTTGTCAAAGGAGGGCTGGCCGTGGCCGCTCTCGTAGCCCTCGGCGGGCCAGAAGCGGGAGGAGTCCGGGGTGAGCATCTCGTCCCCCAGCACGATGTTGCCCGCCTCGTCCAGGCCGAACTCAAACTTGGTGTCGGCGATTATGATGCCCCGGCTCAGGGCGTACTCGGCGCACTTCTTGTACAGGGCGATGGTGTAGTCCCGCAGCTTGGCGGCGTACTCCGCCCCCTTGCCCGGGAAGCGGCGCTCCAGGTAGTCCACGCTCTGCTCATATGAGATGTTCTCGTCGTGGTCGCCGATCTCCGCCTTGGTGCTGGGGGTGTAGATAGGCTCGGGCAGCTTGTCGCTCTCCTTCAGGCCGGCGGGCAGGGTGATGCCGCAGACGGTGCCGTCCTTCTGGTAGCTGGCCCAGCCGCTGCCGGTGATATAGCCCCGGACGATGCACTCCACCGGCAGCATCTCCAGCTTGCGGCAGAGCATGCTCTTGCCGGCGAACTCCGGGGTGCGGAAGAACTCGGGCAGGTCCTTCCCCTCCACCGAGATCATGTGGTTGGGGATGATGTCCCGGGTCATGTCAAACCAGAACTTGGACATCTGGGTGAGCACCGCCCCCTTCTGGGGCACCGTGTTGTGCAGAATCACGTCAAAGCAGCTGATCCGGTCGGTGGCAACCATAATCAGGCTGTCGCCGTTGTCATAGATCTCCCGGACCTTGCCTTCCTTGATGGGCTTGTAGTTGGTCATCTCTTCCATCCCGCCTTATGATAAGAATTTAAAATCGGCTGTTACAGCTCGTTATCTCTTACAGGTTATCTCATTTCGCGGCAAATTGCAAGCAGGGGGACAAACTTTCCTCCCTGCGCCGGCAAAAAACGCCCCGCCGGATGCTCCGGCGGGGCGAGGATGCTGCCTTTACGCTCAGTAGGCGATGATCAGCCCGTCGATGCGGCTGAAGTCGTTGCTGTCAATAGAATACAGTCCGTCATCCCCCTGGGTGACCTGCACGGAGATGGTCTGGGGATCCAGATAGTCGATGGTGTCCACCCGGGCGGAAACCAGATCGATGATGCCCTGAGCCCAGGCGGTCTCAAAGGCCTCCTCCGTCTCAAACTCCCCGGCAGCGGTGCGCTCCTGCCACTGGGTGCCGAACGCCTCCATGTCTTCTTCCAGCACCTTCTGCATAATATCGATGGGATAGACGGTCAGCTCCACCAGATAGGTATCGCCGTTTCTGGTCTCCTCACCCACCTCATATTTGCTGTGCTCATAGATCTTGTGGTACAGTTCCGTAATCTGGGGCTCGATGGTATCGTCGCAGGAATCCAATACAACTTCGAAATAGTTGCAGAAGTATTCCACTTCCACGGCGATGCCGTCTTCATACTGCTGGTCGGCTTCCTCTTTGGTCAGATTCACGCTGTCCAGATATTCGCTGCTGTACTGGTTCAGGTAAATCAGATCCAGATTCCCCTTCACCAGGTCGGTGGCGGAGAAGGAGCTGCCGCAGCCCGCCAGCACTCCCAGACAGAGCAGGGCGGACAGCGTCAGGGCCAGGCCCTTTTTGATGTAACGCTTCATTCTTTCATTCTCTCCTTTCCAACACCGGCAATGCCGCCGGTATCGCTGGCCCTATTATAATACGAAAGTGAAGCAAACACCAGGGAAAGGAAGATTAAAATTTTTTAAGGTTCCGGTTTTTTATCCGTTGGCCGCCTCTTTTTCCCCGCCGTCAAACTGAATCGCCACGCCGTTGACCTCCACAGCCTCCGTGGCCCGGATGACAATGCACCGCGCCCCGTCCACAATGCGGGTCTGTACCAGCTCCGAGCGCTCCGGGTTGACCTGAATGACCACATCCGGCATCTTGAGCTCCAGATGCTTGGTGTCCACCAGGTTTTGAGGGCTGAGCTCGGTTCCGACCCCAAACTGGGCATCAAACTGCTCGTCAAAGGCCTCGGCATGGGCGTCGCTGACGCCGCTGGCACGCAAAAGAGCCCGCAGCCCCTGCTTGGAGACGGTGAGGGGCTCCACCTCCCGGCTCTCCTTATGTACCTCCATCATCTGGGTCAGGTGGTCCTGGACCGCCTGCACCACCTGATAACTGCACTCCTCTTCCAGCGTGTCCTCCAGAATGGTCTGGAAGGTCTCCCGCTGCACCTGGGCCGGCATGGGGGCCGGCGTCTTGAACAGGGCATCCACAAAGCTGGTGTGGACCTCCCCCGCGCTGCGGGTATAGTACAGGGCGTTATAGATGTTGGTGGCCCGGTCATCAAAGGCGGGAAACAGAAATCCCATCTCCGGCGCCCCCACCACCTGGCCCGGGGCCCGAATGTGGAACCGGCTCTCCCGGCTGTCATAGTTGAGGGATGGCTTGGTCTCCTTCACCGGGCAGACCGCGCAGAGCAGGTAGCGGAACTGTTCCGAGGAGTTGTCCTGCTGCTCCAGCCCATCTTTGCCCTTGTAGTAGACATCATAGGTATTATACGTCAGCAGGATCAGGCAGTTGCCCTCCAGATCCAGGGACTGGAGGGCCCGGCTGAAGAAGGCGTGGACGGCGTCCTCGTCTCCCAGCGCGGAATCCCGCAGTGTCATGAGCAGCCGGTGCTCGTCGCTGTCCACCACCTGCTGGGTGCGGAAAGACAGATCCAGCAGACTGCGGCCGATGGAGCCGGTCAGCACTTTGCGGAACAGGGCCAGATATTTTTCGCCGTCCTCGGCGCTCATCAGGGCCAACGGCTCATTGAACTGGGAGATGATCTCCTTCTGTTCGTTGACATAACAGCCCAGGATGTGGGTAATATTGCTCTTGTCCGGGCGGAGGCGGCGGCGCAGCTCCGCGACTTCTTTTTCGTTCATAGAATCCCTCGCAGTTACTAAAGATATGGCATCCGGCAGTCCGGCATGGGAAACCCAGTATACCACACCCCTCCCCCCTTTTCCAGGGAAAGCGGGGGAAAAGGCCTCGGATGAAACAATCTGTTACCAAATGTTTCACCCTCCCCCTTTCTTTTTCGCCCGGGCTGCGCTATGATGGGATCAGAAAAACTTCCATTTTCAGCCTGATCCGTCAGGAGGTGTTTTTGTGAAGAACCGTCTGTCCTCTCACATGCAGCAAAGCAGGAAAGCGGGCTGTCTCCCGCTCATCCTGATCCTTCTGATTCTTCTGTGCTGCGCCGGCTGCGGGCAGCGCCCGGCCCCTGCCCCCTCTCCCGCTGATTCCGGAGGTTCCTCTGCCGCTTCCTCCCCGGAACCCTCCGCGGCTGACAGCCATCCCCGGGAAGCCGTCGCCCGGCTGACCGCCTTCTCCTCCACCGCCGTCCCCACCGCAGCCAGCCTGGGGGACGGGCTGGCGCTGACCTGCTGGACGGAGTTCGCCGATGTGGAGGATACCGGCACCACCCACCTGGACGTCATTGACCTGGAGGAGGACCAGGTGGTGCGCTCCGCATCCCTGGAGGGCTATCTGGCTCTGGTGCGCTGCTTTGACGACGGCGGCGCCCTGCTGATCGACTATGCGCAGGCGTGTTTCTACCTGCTGGACGAATCCCTGCGCCCCAGCCGGATCGAGGTGCCCAACATTGAGGGGCAGTTTTCCGCTGACCACAGCCGCTACTATTTCGTACGGGAGGAATGTCTCTATGCCCTGAACCCGGCCACCGGGGAGGAAAAGCAGCTCACCCTGCCCGACGGGATCCGGCCCATACGGATTGACGCCATCCATCCCACCTCGGACTACCTGACCTGCTGGGCCTACACCTCCCTCTATACCGGCCAGCCCTGCTACGCTGTGATTGACCCGCAGCAGGGAGAACTGCTGCTGCTCCAGGACGGCATTCGGCCCCCCAGTTTTCAGGAGGATCAGTTTCAAAGCCTGCTGTACGATTATGACAGCGGCTGTCAGCAGCTGACCTGGGGGGCGCTGCGGGGCGATGCGCCGCTGCAGAGCTATCTGCTGGACGGCCCCGGCGGGCCATCTGCCGATGTACAGCTCATCTCCGGCTGCGGCTACGCCCTCCAGATCACCGCTCCGGAATGGGACTACGACTCGAACACCATGCTTCACAACGGCACCGCCGACCTGCTGCGCCTGGGCGGAAACGGTCTGGAGTGCTGCCCTCTGTCTGACTATGGCCTGGAGGGCGACCTCTCCCAGCCCATCTACATCCCGGAGATGGAATCCATTCTGGCCAGCAGTTACAGCTACGAAGAGGAGCGCTGTGCCCTCTATCTGGTCACCCCTGCCCAGCTCTCCTTCACGGATGCCGGCGCCACCCCCGCGGCGGCCCCGGAGCGCATCGATCAGCAGCGGCTGTCCCTGGGGCTGGCGGAGTTGGAGGCGCCGGAACTGCCCCCGGAACTGGCCGAGGTGGAGCAGACCGCCCAGGCCCTGGAACAGCGCTATGATGTCCACATCCTGCTCTCTTCCGCCTGTGCAGCCCCCTGCGGGGCGTCGGATTACGATGTGACCACCACGGATCAGGCCGGTTTGGAGGACGAAGCCCTGACCATTGCCCAGGCCCTGGGGGAGGTGGAACAGGCCCTGTCCCAGTACCCGGATGGATTCTTCCGCCAGTTCCGTTCCGACGATGAGAACAGCGGCATTTATCTGATGCTCACCGGCTCCATCGACAGTGACGACAACATCTTTGTAACCGCCTTTGAGTTCGGCCTGGGCATGCGGGAGTACATCGGCCTGGACATCACACTGTTTAATCTGGCGGGAAACCTGTATCACGAGATATGGCATGCCACAGAGAACAAGATTTTCCGCACGGACTTCCAGGGGTTTTACGACAGCAACTGGGACGCCCTCAATCCGGAGGGCTTCAGCTACCGCGCTGAATATGACCTGTCCGGAGGGCAGGAAGCGCTGTGGAAATGGACTTATGTGGGCGGAGATCCCGAGGTCTATTTCGTGGACGATTACTCCAAGACCTATGCCAAAGAGGACCGGGCCAGGATTATGGAGTACGTCATGGATAACGACGGGCTGGCCCAGGCCGTCCTGGCCCATCCCGTCCTGCGGCAAAAGCTGGAGATTATGGACCAGGGGATTCGCTATGCCTTTGACACCACAGGCTGGGATGAGGTGCGCTGGATGCGCTTCGCTTAAACAGCGCGGGAAAGGGGAAGAACTCCGCCTCACTCCGCTGACCGCCCAGAAGTGCCTTAACCGGCGGAGCCCACGGTGGTACAACTCCGCTGCGGGCCGCCCCTATCACCCCTCCGCCTTCGCAAAAATCAAAAGCACCGCCGGCCGCCAAAAATGGCAGCCGGCGGTATTTTTCTATCTAGTTGCAATGCATTTTTGCTTTACAGGAAGCAGCGCCCATTTTTCTGTAAAGCTTTTCTGCTTTTCAGGAATTCACCACATTGATCGGGGCTCCGGCCAGGAACGCGCGGATATTATCTGCCGTCGTGTCAATGATTCGCTGACGGCACTCCCGGGCCGCCCAGGCAATATGGGGAGTAATAATGCAGTTGGGCGCCCGGAGCAACGGGTTATCCGCCCGAATGGGCTCTTCCGATACCACATCCACCCCGGCAGCGGAGAGCTTGCCCCGCTCCAGCGCATCGGCCAGATCCTGTTCCACCACCAGCCCGCCCCGGCTGGCATTCAGCAGGATGGCTCCGTCTTTCATCCGGGCAATGGTCTCCCGATTGATGATCCCCTCTGTCTCGGGGAACTGGGGGCAGTGAAGGCTGACCACATCAGACTGGGCGAGCAGCTGGGGCAGGCCCACATAGGTGCCAATCTCCCGGCCCTCTGCGCACTCCGACGGACTGTAGGCCAGCACCCGCATCCCCATGGCCCGGGCAATCCTGCCCACCTGGCGGCCGATCCGGCCGAACCCAATGATCCCCAGGGTCTTTTCCGCCAGCTCCACCAGAGGGCACTCCCAATAGCACCACTGAGGGCTGTTCTGCCACTTCCCCTCATGGACGGTGCGGTCATGCAGGGCCACCTGGCTGCAAATCTCCAGCAGCAGGGCAATGGTGAACTGGGCCACCGCGTCAGTTCCATAGGCAGGTACGTTGCACACCGGAATTCCCCTGGTGCGGGCATAGTTCACGTCGATGATGTTGTATCCTGTGGCTAGAATGCAAAAACACTTTACACCAGGGCAGGCATCCATCACCGCCCGGCCGATGGGCGTCTTGTTGACCACCACCACCTGGGCGTCCCCAATGCAGGCGATGACAGACGCCGGATCCGTGGGAATCTGGTCATAGACGGTCAGCTCTCCCAGTTGTTCCAGCGGCGCCCAGCTCAAATCCCCCGGATTCTCCACATAGGCGTCTAATATGACAATCTTCACGCTTTCAGCTCCTTCCGCCGCGGGTTATGTCTGTTTTAATTGTACCATATGATCCGGAAAAAGGCCAGGATCCTCCGCCATTCCCCCATCTTCCCATCAAACTCCCCCGAAAACGGGCTCTGGTTGCGGAACCTGCAGAAAAAGCTGTCATTTCGGGGAAAGCGCTTGCAATTTCTCGTATTTCTGATACAATGGTTCCGTTGTTTATGGTTTATGTAAATCTTATGACGGATATTACATAGCTGTTTGAGGATTGCTGAGATTGAGAAAGGAGTTTGTAATGGGCAAACGAACCAAGCGAATCCTGGCCCTGCTGCTCTCTCTCTGCCTGTGTATGCAGTACGCAGTCGCCTTCGAGGGAAGCTCTGCCGGAGACAGTTCCGTCTCCAGCACCCAGGTCTATACGGAGGACACCGCCTCCCAGGACACCACGGGCGGTCAGACGGAGCCGTCGGAGACCACCGGCGAAGGCACTGGGGAAACCACGGAAACCACGCCGGATTCCTCCGGGGATACCGCCTCCGGCACGGAGTCCGACGGAACTCAGCCGACGGGTTCCGACAGCGCCCCGACCGGGGCGACTCCTGTCAACGGGGATCCTGACGGAGCGGGCCAAACGGAGACCGAACCCACTGACGAGAGCCCCCAAGGCGGAACCGATTCCGGCACCGCCGGGGATGATGCCACGGGAAATACCGGTGACACCTCCTCTCCTGAGGACACCGCTTCCAGCGGCGCCGGGTCGGAGGGGAACACCCTGACCGAGGCCAATACCGCCGAAACCGACGGTGAAGTGGAATCGGAACCTGAAGACGCCGCCGGGGCAGAGGCTCCCCTGCTGAGCTATCTGGTGATCAACACCCCCCAGCTTGCGGCGCCCGCCACCCAGGAAATCCTGATCGGCATCGGCGATGAGGCCACCACGGTGGAGCAGGCCACCCTCACGGTGCGCAACCAGTCCACCGGGGAGACCGCCTCCTATGACGCCTCGGAGCTCACCGCCGGGGCCGCCCTGTTCCGCATCTCTTACGGCGCTGGCCAGTCGGGTACATACGCGCTGGAATCCCTGCGCTACACCTATGGCGGCGTGGAAACCGCAGTGAACTTCGCCGACATCGGCATTGATGCCGCCTTTGGCGTGGACGCCGCGGCGGAGTCCTCTCCCGACGCCGTGGTGGTGGAGGAAGAGACTTCCACCGCCTCTGGCAGCGAACAGGCCGACGTGATCTTTGACGTGGCCACCCTGGACCAGGGCGGCGACGCGGTGCTGGCTGACTCCGTGGAGGACGCCCTGGGCGATGCCGACGCCCAAACCGCGGAAAGCGGCATCTCCACCATGTCCCTGGACGATGCGGTAAACTCCATCACTTCCGGCGCCAGATCCGGCAACGTGGTGGTGGTGCTGGACCCGGGCCACGACAACAGCCACGGGGGAACCAGCGGCACCACCAACGGTGTCTCCTACAAAGAGCAGGACTACAACCTGAAAATTGCCCAGTACTGCAAGGCGGCGCTGGAACAGTATGCCGGCATCACGGTCTATATGACCCGCGAGTCCAACACCTGCCCCTTTGGCGGCAGTTCGGTGTCCTCCACTGAGTGCAACGCCCAGCGGGTGGCCTTCGCCCAGAGCGTGGGGGCAGAGTACTATGTGTCCATCCACCTGAACAGCTTTACCAGCTCTTCCGCGCAGGGCGCCGTGGTGTATTATCCCAACCGGAATTACCGTCCCGACCTGAGCGAGGACGGCAAAGAGCTGGCCCAGGAGATTCTGGACCAGCTGGTGGACCTGGGGCTGCAGGACCGGGGCGTGACCATCCGGAACTCTGAGGACAACACGCAATATCCCGACGGCAGTCTGGCCGACTACTATGGGGTCATCCGCCGCTGCAAAGAGGCCGGTATCGCCGGCATCATCGTGGAACACGCCTTCATGACCAGTCCCAGCGACTTTGAAAACTTCCTGTCCAGCGACGCCAAACTGAAGCAGCTGGGCGAGGCGGACGCCGCCGGTATTGCCAGCTATCTGGGTCTGAGCTTGTCCGGCGGTTCCGGTTCGGACGGCGGCAGCGGCTCCGGTTCCGGGGAGACACCGAGTGATCCCGATCACCTGACCGTACTGGACGGGGTGGACTATGCCGCAGTCTATGACTACGATTATTACTATTCTCATTATTCCGACTTGCGCAATACCTACGGCTCAGATGAGACTGCACTGCTTCGACACTTCGTGCTTCATGGCATGGCCGAGGGACGGAGAGCCAGCGATGACTTTGACGTCACTTCCTATCGCAACCAGTATGCCGACCTGCGGCGGGCCTTTGGCAGCGATCTGAAACGTTATTACCTGCATTATATCAACAACGGTAAAGCGGAAGGCCGTAAGACCACCGGCTGCACCGACATGGTGGGATATGTCACTGTCCTGAATGGAGTGGACTACTCCGCGGTCTACGACTACAACTACTACATCAACCGCTATCCTGATCTCAAAAAAGCGTATGATTGGGATGAGACCGGACTGCTGCAACACTTCGTCACCTTCGGGATGGCGGAAGGCCGGCAGGCCAGCCAGAATTTTGACGTTACTTCTTACCGCAATCAGTATGCCGACCTGCGCCGGGCCTTCGGCGGCGATCTGGAACGTTATTACCTGCATTATATCAACAACGGCAAAGCGGAGGGCCGTAAGACCACCGGCTGCACCGACATGGTAGGATATGTCACTGTCCTGAATGGCGTGGACTACTCTGCCGTTTATGACTACAACTACTATATCAACCGCTATTCTGATCTCAAAAAAGCGTATAATTGGGATGAGACCGGACTGTTGCAGCATTTTGTCTCATTCGGTATGAGTGAGGGACGCAAGGCCAGTGCAAGCTTTGACATATCCTGTTACCGAACCAACTATTCTGACCTGAGGGATGCGTTTGGAGACAACTTGCAGAGTTACTATCTGCACTATATTAACAACGGCCAAAAAGAAAACCGTGTCGCAGACAGACTGCTCAGTGTCAAGCACCCCATCATGAACTCCAATACGACTACAGTGTCTCAGATGGCGGCTTTCTTCCGCGGCAAAGGCAAAACCTTTAACAGCTCTACCTATGGCATGACGCTGGAACAGTTCTGCCAGCTCTATCTGGAAGAGGCCTCCGCCGAGGGGGTAGACGCGCTGGTGGCTTTCAGTCAGGCCATCATTGAGACCGGCTATTTCGCCTCCTCCAAATCTCTGAACCAGTTCAACTTCTGCGGTCTGGGCGCCACGGATGGAGGCGCTGCCGGGGCCAACTTCAACACTTCGGAATTCGGCGCCACCACGGCTGAACGGGTGCGCATGGGCATCCGCGCCCATATTCAGCATCTGAAGGCCTATGGCTCCACTCAGCCGCTGAACAACACCTGCATTGATCCCCGTTTCCATCTGGTGTCCCGTGGCTGTGCCGTCAATGTGGAAGATCTGGGCAACGGAAAATGGGCCACTGATCCCGACTATGCCAGCAAGATTCTCAACATCATGAACCAGGTAATCACCTATTGATCTGAACCCAAAACTCCAAAAAGGGGGCTGTACCACAGGTCGTACAGCCCCCTTTCTGTTTTCCTGCATGCTGTTTCTGAACACAGTGCAGGTCAACTTTTTCCAAATATCATCGCTCCCGCCTCACAATAGGCCCGGGCCTCTTCCACATAGTCTGCCGCGCTGGCCAGGTTTTGGGCAATCTCCTGCTCTGTCAGCGGCCTGACCACCCGGGCCGGACGCCCAAAGGCCAGGCTGCCGTCCGGAATCACCGTATTCTGTGTCACCAGGCTGCCGGCGCCGATCAGGCAGCGGCTGCCAATCCTGGCCCCATTGAGCACAGTGCTCCCCATACCGATCAAAGAGCCCTGCCCCACGGTGCAGCCGTGGAGAATGCTCCCGTGTCCCACCGTGACCTGGGGGCCGATGTCCACGTCGAACCCCTCGTCCACATGGATGACACAGTTGTCCTGAATATTGCTTCCCGCTCCTACGCGGATGGATGCCGCCTCCGCCCGGAGCACCGCGTGAAACCACAGGCTGCTCTCCGGCTCCAGCGTCACATCGCCGCATACCACCGCATCCCGGGCCAGCATGGCCCGGGGAGAAATCACAGGCTGTTTCAATTTCATCTCACTTCACCTCAAATTTACTTTGATTCACTCCGCTCTCCCCGGAGATTCCGCTCCATCTTCTCCCGGATGGTCTCCTTGTCGTATCCGCAGCTGAAGAGATAGTAGAGCTTGGTGACCGCCGCCTCGATGGTCATATCTCCTCCGCTCACCGCCTCAGCCCGGGCCAGCCCCCGGCTGGTCTCATAGGTGCCCAGGCTCACAGACCCCTGAAGGCACTGGGAACAGACTGTGATAATGGTTCCGTTCCGATAGGCGCGCTCCACCAGGGGCAGCAGCTGGGAGTCGGCGCCGCTGGGAATGTTGCCCGCCCCAAACGCCTCCAGCACCACGCCCCGGAGCTTTTCCGTCATAATGGACTCGAAGAGATCAAACTGGATGCCGGGAAACACCTTCAGCACCCCGATGGGCACATCCACAAACTCCTGAAGATGCAGCTCACCCCTCTGGGGCGGCAGCAGCAGCGCGTCGTTATACTGGATGTCAATGCCAGTCTCCGCCAGATGGGGCGCATTGGGGGAGGCAAAGGCCTCCAGCAGATCGGCGGAGGTCTTGGTGCTCCGGTTGCCCCGGAGCAGCTTGCCCCCGAAGTAGAGGCAGACCTCATGCACCCGGCCCGAAGCGGCAATCAGAATGGCATTGACGATATTGTCCAGCCCGTCGCTGCGCATCATGCACAGCGGAATTTGGGACCCGGTAAAGATCACGGGCTTGCCCAGCCCCTCCAGCATAAAGGACAGGGCGGAGGCACTGTAGGCCATTGTATCGGTGCCGTGGAGCACGACAAATCCGTCGAAGTCCCCATAGCGCCGGGCGATGACCCGGCCAATTTTATTCCAGTCCTGGACGGCGATATTGGACGAGTCCAACAGAGGAGAAAATTCCACCAGTTCCCAGTCCGGGAATTCCGGCCGGTGGATGTCGTTGATGCTGCGCAGCAGGGGCTCAAATACGCCGCTCTGGGGCACATAGCCCTGCTCGCTGGGTACCATGCCGATGGTGCCGCCGGTATAGATGATGCAAATCCTTTTTTTATCTCCCATGCTGCCTCACTTCTCTCTGCCCTGAATGGTTTCCAAACTGGCATTTTAACAGGGACATTCCGCCCCGTCAACCGTATTTCCCGCCGCAGCGCCAGCTCAAAGGGAAAAGGTCTCACACAGCAGGGCGGCGCAGCCCTCATAATCCTCCAGCCCAAACCGGGGCACCGAACCCTCCAGCGCCTCATCGGATATCAATGCCAACAGGCTGTCGTCCCGACAGATCCGCCCCTCTCCAATCCCCCGGCGATACAGCTCCAGTTTGGGCAGAGCACTGTGTTTGAACCCCTCTCCCAAAATCAGGTCCACCGGCGGCAGGGCGCCTCGGAGCGCGGCCAGGCTGCGCTCCCCTCCGCCCAGAACCGCCCACTGCTCCGGCCCCAGAATGGCCACGCTCTCCGCCCCGGCCCGGGAGAGGCGCCAGGTGTCCTTCCCCTCCCGGTCCATCTCAAAGCCATGGGCATCGTGCTTGACCGCGGCCACCCGAACCCCGCGCCGGGTCAGGGCGGGAATCAGCCCCTGCAAAAAAGTGGTCTTGCCCGAATTGGCCCAGCCGGTCACCGCCACCATGGGCGGCGTACCCGCCCGGGCGGCCAGCATATCAGCGGTAGTATTCAAATTTTGCAGTACCGTTTCCAGACACGGAGGTGTATAATAGTAGTCGGTTTCCACCGCCTCCAGCAGATCGGTCATTCGCCCCCTCCCCTGCTCCAGCAGCGCCTCCGCAGCGGAGAGCACGCTGCGGCGGTAAACCCCAAACAGTGGCTCGCTGCGGCCCAACCGGCGATAGACGGCGGCGTCGTGTTCCGGCGGGGGGAGGATGGCCTGCTCCGTCAGGTTGGGCATGTCCACAGCACTGACATAGAGCAGCTCTGCCCCGGAGGCCAGGAGGGCGGACACCAGCCCCTCCATAGGCCCCCGCCCCGGCACACGATCTGGCACCGCCCGCGCCCCCGGCGGCAGCGGGGAACACCGGCCCGGGATTCCCTCGGCCACCAGCACTCCGTCCACCCGGCCAGAGCGCTGCCAGAATCCCACTGCCCGCTCCAGCAGGGTCTCGCCTCCCCAGTCCAGCAGGGCCTTATCCCGGCCCATACGGCTGGAGCGCCCCCCTGCCAGCACCAGTGCAAAGCTTCGCGTCTGTCTCATAGCGTCCATTCCCTCCTGCGCCCGTATCTTTCCCTATTGTACCTAGATACGGTCTCTAAAATCAACCGTCTTTCCCGCAAAAAACGCGCTGCTCCCGTCCCGCTTTGCCCGGCAGGTATAAAAGCGAAGGCAGTTGGCAAAAGATAACATGATACAGATCAATGACAGGAAGGAAGTACAGATCATGAAAATCCTCTTCTACGGCGCAAAGCCCTATGACACCGCCTCCTTTGACGCAATGCTCCCCGCCTATCCCGGCCTGGAACTCAAGTATATTGAGGCCAATCTGCTGCCGGAAACCGCGCCGCTGGCCCGCGGCTACGAAGCGGTGTGCGCCTTTGTCAACGCCGACCTGGGCGCAGCTGTGATCGACATCCTGGCCGATTGCGGCGTCAAACTGATTCTGCTGCGCTGCGCGGGCTACAACCATGTGGATCTGAAGGCCGCCCAGCGCCACAATATCCCGGTGCTGCGGGTGCCGGGCTACTCTCCGGAGGCGGTGGCGGAACACGCCATGGCCCTGGCCCTGACCGCCAACCGCCACACCCATAAGGCCTATATCAAATGCCGTGAAAACAACTTCGCCCTCAACGGTTTGACCGGGGTCAACCTCCACGGCAAGACCGCCGGTATCGTGGGCACCGGCCAGATCGGCCTGGCTATGGCCCGTATCTGCCGGGGCTTCGGCATGGAGGTGCTGGCCTATGACCCTCACCCCAAAGACGGACTGGACTGGATCACCTATGTCCCGCTGGAGGAGCTGCTCCGGCGCAGCGACCTGATCAGCCTCCACTGCCCGCTGACCCGCCATACCCGGCACTTGATCAACCAACGTTCCATCGCCCTGATGAAAGACGGCGTCATCCTGGTCAACACCTCCCGGGGCGGACTGATCTGCACCGAGGACCTGATCTCCGGCATCCGGGATCACAAATTTTTCGCCGTAGGTCTGGATGTATATGAAGAGGAGACCGACTACGTCTTTGAGGACTTGTCCGGCTCCATTCTCCAGACCTCCACCGTCCAGCGGCTGCTCTCCTTTCCCAATGTGGTGCTCACCTCTCACCAGGGCTTCCTGACCCAGGAGGCTCTGGAGAGCATCGCCCGGACCACGCTGGACAACGCCCAAAGCTTTGCCAGCGGCGCCCCCCTGGATCATCAGGTCACCGAATGAGGGCTGCAGCCGCCCTCCATCTCCCTATCAAGGAAAGGAGCGCAATTCTCCATGGCTTCTACAGAGGAAAAAATCTTTCACAAAATTCCCGGCCCTGACACCGGCATCACCACCCGCAACAGCTTCTGCGACATCTGCGCCCCGGGGCCCCACTGCGGGGTGACCTGCTATGTCAAAGACGGGAAAATACTGAAAATTGAGGGCACCGAGGGCCACCCCGCCGGCCACGGCCTGCTGTGCACCAAAGGATTGGCCGGGCGGCAGTATGTGTACCGGAAGGACCGGGTCCTCACGCCCCTGCGCCGGGTGGGCGCGCGGGGCGAGGGGAAGTTTGAACCCATCTCCTGGGACGAGGCTTTTGAGGAAATCGTCCCCCGGCTCAAGGCGCTCCGGGCGGAGTACGGGGCCAGCAGCGTCGCCTTCTACTCCGGCTATAACAAATGGTACCGTCCTTTCCTCCAGCGGCTGTGCTACTCCTTTGGTTCGGTGAACTATGGCACGGAATCCTCCTCCTGCTTCACCTCCACCATCATGTCCTGGCGTCTGGCCGCCGGGGTGGACTGCGCCACTCCAGACCTGCGCCGGGCCGGGATCTTCCTGGGCTGGTGCTATAACGCCTATTATGCCCAGTATCTGATGGCCGGCGCTGTGGAACGGGCCAGAGCCCGCGGAATGAAGGTCATCATTGTAGACCCCAGGATTACCCCCGCGGTGGAAAAACAGTGCGACCTGCACCTGCGCATCAAGCCGGGCACCGACTGCGCCCTGGCCCTGGGGCTGGCCCGGGAACTGATCATCAACGGATGGGTGGATCAGGACTACATAGACAAACACGTCTACGGCTACGAGGCCTATAAAAACTATGTGATGGACTTCACCCCGGAGCGGGTGGAGACCATCACCGATGTACCTGCGTCCCAGCTGCGGCTGGCGGCCCAAATGATCCACCAGCACATGCCCCTGGCCATCAACCAGTCCGGGGCCGCCATGGTGCATCACACCAACGGCATGCAGACCCACCGGGCCATCATGGCCCTGTCCGCCCTGATGGGCACCTTTGACCGCCCCGGCGGCATGATCCCCACCCCGCTGACCTATGCCCACTCCATGGCGGGATTTACCACGCTGGACCACGAGTTCCCCTTTGAAAAATATCCGGAACACGCTCCCCGGCCGGTGGGGGCCAAGCGCTTCCCCCTCTGGGACAGAGTGGTCGGGGAGATGCAGGGCAACGACCTGGCCCGCCAGATTCGGGAGGGCACCCCTTACCCGGTCAAGGGCCTCTGGGCCCACGGCCTGAACTACCGCATGTTCAACGGGGACCGGGAACTGGAGCAGGCCCTGAAGCAGCTGGATTTCTTTGTGGACATCGACCTGTTTCTCACCGACTCAGCCAAGCTGGCGGACATCGTACTGCCCTGCTGCTCCTCCTTCGAGCGCAGCGAGTTCAAAGTATTCGGCGGCGGCTTCGGCCAGTGGACCGAACCGGTGATCGCCCCTCTCGGGCAGTCCCGGCCTGACGATGAGATCATCGTGGAGCTGGCCCGCCGGCTGGAGCTGGATGACGAGCTGTTGTGCTCCGGCAGCGAAGCATGCGTGCGCTACATGCTGCGGGACACCCCCATCGACGTGGACGCACTGAAGGCCCACTCTCAATTCCCCCAGAAGCTGGAGGGCGTGAAGACCATTCCCGTGGGGGAACACGGCTTTGGAACGCCCACCGGCAAATTTGAACTGTGGTCCACCGTAATCGAACAGATTCCGGGGCTGGACCCCCTTCCCACCTGGCGTGACAGCGTTGACGCGGTGGATCCAGCGCGCTATCCCTTCCGGTTGGTGGCCGGGGCCAGGCTGCCCAATGCCCTTCACTCCCGGCTCCATGATGTGCCCTGGCTGCGCTCCCTGCGCCCCCGGCCCACCGCCGACCTGAACGACGGCGACGCCCAGGCGCTGGGCATTTCCCAGGGGGACGCCATCGAATTGACCACCAGTGCCGGAACCATCACCGTGGCCGCCAACCCCACCCGGACGGTCAAACCGGGAACGGTATTCCTCTACCACGGATATCGGGAGGCCGATGTCAACTCCATTGTCCCGCCGGGGCACAACGACCCGTATTCCGGCTTTCCCGGCTACCGCAGCGTGCGCTGCGCTGTGACCAGAAAGGAGGCGGCGCTATGAGACTGCTGTTCGGCTTTGACGCGGAAAAATGCACCGCCTGCGGTGCCTGTGCCATCGCGTGTATGGATCAAAACGACATCGATGTGGAGGCCGGGCAGCGCCCCTACCGCCGTGTTTTGATCTGGGAAACCCAGGCGGGGCGGCGCTATCTCTCCCTGGCCTGTCTGCATTGCGCCGACGCCCCCTGTATCCCCGCCTGTCCGGTAAACTGCCTCTATCGGGACGACAAGACCGGGCTGGTGCGCTACGACAATACGGCCTGTGTGGGCTGCCGGGCCTGTCAGCGCGCCTGTCCCCACGATGCGCTCTCCTTCCGCCCCACTGGAGCCCAGCGGCCCAGAGAGAAGATGGAGAAATGCCATGGCTGCCTGGAGCGGGTGGAGGCGGGGCTCTCCCCCGCCTGCGTGCGCGCCTGTCCCACCGGAGCCCTGACCTGGCGCTGGGCAGAAGACTCCGAAACACCCGCTGCCTTTGCCCACCAAGGGGCGGACTGCCACACCTGAAGCACACAGCGCCCGGACGGAATTCATTGCCGCCCGGGCGCTGATTTCTGATGCGCCAGGGATCTCCCCGGTTTCCCCAGCGGCACTTGGAGCCCTCCCATCTGCCCAAGGGAACCGCCAATAACCCCTATGAACGCACTTTTCTGCAGGCCGCCCAAGTCCATCGCCAAAATATTGAAAACAGGGGTTGACATTTTCCTATACTACTGATATACTATTAGAGCACTTGAGGGAGCGCTCAAGGGAACATCTTATCGCGGGGTAGAGCAGCTCGGTAGCTCGTCGGGCTCATAACCCGGAGGTCGCAGGTTCAAATCCTGTCCCCGCAACCATAAAAACCGCTGATTTCTTGCGAAATCAGCGGTTTTTCTTTATAATCTGCTCCAAACTCACCGCACCGGGACAGGCAGCAAGACGTACGTTGGAATACATCTGCGCTGAATTCAAGGGCCATGCGCTTTTGCCACCCGAGGTCTTTGCTCTTTTCAAAACAACAGTTTATGGCAGGATCAATCTCATCAGTGGTCCCATGTTATACCAATGGGAAAAACATAGGAACAAACACTAAAATACATATGTATTCTACGAGCGACAAAAGCCATCCATATTTCAAATAATCAGAAAACTTATAACCTGCAATCTGGGTCATCGTGATCTGAGCGGCCGCCAACGGAGTGCAGCAAGCGATGCTCGCCGCCAGGGTAATGCCGACACAAAACGGCATATACTGAAATCCATATTGGGTGCAAAGAGACAATGCAATCGGAAGCACAATTATAATGGCGGTGGAATTGGTGATAAACTGGCTGATAAAAAGGGCCAAAAACGTCAAAGCGGCAAAAACAACCAAAGGCGAACGGACATCCCCCAGCATCCAGGCTACTCCGTGACCGAGCAGTTCACCCGCCCCCGAGTTGGTCAATGCTTCGGCAAGGCCAAGACAGGATGCCAGGAACACGACCGACTCCCAATGCATTTCCCTAACCACATCTTTTACACTGCAGCAGCCAAAGATCAGGCAGGCAAGGGCCGCGCAGATAGCTGTGACCGCTGTCGACAGAATCGAAAGAGAATAAAAAACCAACATAAAAGCCAGAATGCTGAACATCAGCACCAGTTTTCTATTGTCATACATGGCATGGACTACTGCGTGCGTATGTTCCTCGTCAATCGCCAATGTCTCTTCCGGCCGGCTGTTCCACGCTTTTTTCCCCTGCCAATAGCCAACGGTCACCGCGAAAACCAAAAAAAGGACAAACAGGCATAGGCCTGGACCGGTCAAGGTCCACATCCCCATCTCTTCTCCCACCATACTTCTCATCAGGCCGTTTGCCGTCAGCTGCGGCGTGCAGCCGACCAAAGTGCAGGCCCCGCCAAACATAACAGAGCATGCCAGCGGAAGCACCAAATTTCGCCGCCTCATATTGGGCGAAACAACGCAAACGCTCTCAACAATGGGAAAAAACATGGCCAGAATCGCCGTATTGGCCAGGAACATGGAGAGCAGTCCAGCAACCATGCAGCTTACGGTCAGAAACACGCGCTCATTGCCGTGGGACCACCGGATCACCATACGGCCAATCACCTGCGCCGCACCGGTTTTGAGCATCGCTATGCCGACAACCAGGGCGCTGGCCATCAACAGGACGATATCGCTGGAAAAGCCGGAGAATGCCTCTTCAAAACTGCTGACTCCGAACAATACCATCAACAGGCAACCCAAGCAGCCTGTGACGGCAAGCGGAATCCATTCTGTCAAAAAAAGGACGACACAAATTCCTAAAATAATCAATGCTGTAACATCAGGCTGCATAGATTGCTCCTTATATGACGTCTCAAACTGGCATCAATGCCCTGCTGAAAACATGCCTGTTTTCCAGATTCGGGAAGCGTCCTTCACCATGGAAAACAGGCATGTACATCAGCTCCTCTGTTATTTAAGCCTGCTGTCAATCAGGCCGGGACAATCAGACAATCGTCCATCCTCCATCCACAAGCAGCAGCTGGCCGGTGACATAGCTGGAGGCATCCGATGCCAGGAACAGCATGGCTCCATTCAGTTCACCGGGATTGCCGCGGCGGCCCATGGGGCAGTTATTCCTGATAGAATCTTCGTAGGCCTGATCGGCAACTTTTGCAGACATTTCACTGGCAAAATATCCGGGCCCCAGGGTATTGACGGTAATGCCGTTTTTGGCCCACTCAGCTGCCAAAGCTTTGGTCATCATGTTTACCGCGCCCTTTGCCGTGGAATATCCGGAGCGGGGTACGCCGTTCATAGTGACCTGGCAGTGGAAGGATCCAATATTGATGATCTTGCCGTAATTCTGCTGCAACATCACCCGGCCGACCTCCCGGGCAAAGAAAAACACGCCGTTGATATTGGTCTCCATAACCCGCCGCCATAACTCGTCAGAGGTGTCCACTGCCGGGGTGGCAAAACCAGCGGCGGCATTGTTGATCAGAATATCAATCCTGCCGAAGGTTTGAACGGTGGTTTCCACCGCAGTCTTGATCTGTTGGGTATCAGTTACGTCGCAGGGGAGCACCAGGCACTTCACGCCGTAGCCTTCCACTTCCGTTTTGACTTCTTCCAGCTTCTCCACCCGGCGGGCCACGATGGCGATATTGGCCCCCTGCTCTGCCAGACAGACAGCAAACTGACGCCCCAGCCCGGAAGACGCCCCGGTGACAATAGCGACTTTTCCTTTTACGTCAAAATAGTTTTTCATACCGTAGTACTCCTTTCCTGCTCAGGCCGGACGGCCAAATATACTGAAACAAATTTTCTAAGGGCAGAATCCTGATCGGGCCGGCTCGCTCACCGGGGAATCACGTAGCCCATGGATTCAATCTTCTTCTTGCTGACAATATTGGAGAAGAGGTAAAGTACCGCGACGATGGCCATCAACACTGCAAAGATAGTCCAGGCCAACACATACGACTGGGTCACATCGAAGATAATTGCGGTGGCGGTGGGACCGACGATCTGGCCGATGTTGCCTGCCAGGTTCATCCAGCCGCTCATAACCGCGTATTCCCGGTCTCCGAAATTGCGCGCAGTGATCAGGAATGGAATGACGGAGGGAACGGCGCCGCCAATCATATAAAGCGGGATCATAATTTTGGAAAAGACCATATTGCCAGAGGCCAACGCCAGGCAGATAAACACACCTACATAGAATAGCGGGGCAATAAAGGAGGTGCGCTTGATGTTCAGCACGTCGGTCAGTACACCCAGCAGGAACTTACCCAGGATCAAAGTGCCAAGAGCGCCGGAGTAGATGGCAGCGGCAGAGATATCGCTGCCGGTGAGTTGGGTAAAGTAGTCCTTGCAGTAGTAGGAGAAAGCGGCCGCGCCGATCATGGTGACAAAATGGGCCACAAACTGCAGCCACCAGCGGCCGGTCTGCAGGGCCTGTTGACCAGTGATACCCGCCTTTTGAGAAGGGACATTGTTCGAGGCGACCTCCCCTGGGGCCGGGTCGCCAATACGGGTCTCAAAGCCTTTATCACTGGGCATGCTGACTACAAAAATCAGCGCGATCGGAATGAGCAGCGCATTAAACCCAGCCATAGCCAAGTAACCGACCCGCCAGCCGCTGCCCTCGATGATGTGAGTGATCAGGTTAACCCAGACCAGGGCACCCGCACCGCTGCCCAGCATGGCGATGGACATAGCGGTGCCTTTTACTTTTGGACCAAACCAGTTGCTGACCATAATCGTGGTGGGCAGCGTGGTAGCGCCCGCCCAGCCGATGCCCTGAATGGCGGAGAGGATGTAGAGGTGCCAGATATTTCCCGCTCTGGACATGAGTAGATAGCAGACGCTGGTGAGAGCCACACAGGCAGTCAGTGCAAACTTGACCGGGATTTTCCGATAAAACTTGCCGATAAAAATGGAGCCGATCATCATAGTGACCGTCATAATGGTATTGGTCTGGGTGTAAGCAGTACGGGTGATCCCCATTTCCTCGATGATCGGCGTCAAAAACAGCGGGGCACAGTTGACCTTAATGACATAGCAGATGAACATGGGCATAAACGCGCATAACAGCATGACCCATCCATAATAAAATCTGCCGTCAACTTTGAGGGTAAAAAGCTTCTGTTTCATGATACGTTCCATACTCCTTTCTCTCTTCAATCTCTGCACGCTTCCCGCGTCTCACTGCTGGTGAAACCGCTTTGAACCGTTGCAGGTGTAACTGTCAGGTCTTTTTTATTTTATCATATGAAATATCGTTCTATCTTGTAAATAATCCTAAAATTTTATCTTTTATTTGTAATAATTCACAATCTTAACAAAAAATTCCCCATTCAACCTGCTATTGTTCCATCAATATCCGTTTGAACCTGGGGTTACCGCCAGATCCTGTACCGTCATTTTTTTGTGAACCAGATGTCCCGTTGGATTGCCGGACAGTTGATTTCAGCAGATGACAACATGTACATTGTTGGCGGAATGCATCCGTATATTTGACACTGCATAAGTGAAAACCAGGCGGATTCAAAGGAAATCCACCTGGTTTTTCTGCATCTTGGAGATAATGCCCACAAATTGTTGGCAAAGCAAATCATACCGCATTCTTTTCTTAAATAAACCGCCCCCAAAAGCCGTACAAATTCATATTGCATGTTCTCGCTCTGCTGAATGTCTCTGCGCCAATGAAACCCGCCGTGCAAAATCCCGGAAGGCCCGGTTCAAATACCGCCCGCTGGTGCCGCTCCGGCAACCGGTGGCAGTGTCAAAGGAGTTGACCTCCAATGCCCGCCCCTGCCGGATGACCTTCCCGGCAGCGGGCTTTGTCCAGCGTCCAGCTGTGTCGGCTTTTGTAGGTTGTCACCCCCTGCACCCTATGCATAATGTGGGAAACCACCAGATCAGAATTTTCCGATCTTGTATACTACAAGATTGTCTCTCGCTTACTCCAACCCGTCATAGGCTGCGTCGTCCACTGCTTCCAGCCATTCGTTGGCCGTCTCCTCTCCGGGCACTTCAATGGCAATGTGGGCAAACCAGCTGTCCTTTTTTGCCCCGTGCCAGTGCTTGACCTCGGCAGGAATGGTGATGACTGTGCCGGGGGTCAGACTGACGGCGGGCTTTCCCGCCTCCTGATACCAGCCCTCTCCGGCGGTGCAGATTAAAATCTGTCCGCCCCCGCTTTTGGCGTGGTGGATATGCCAGTTGTTCCGGCAGCCCGGCTCAAAGGTGACATTGGCCAGAAACACCGGGCACTTGCCCGCCTCAGTCAGCGGGTTCAGATACGAATTTCCAATGAAGTACTGGGCATAGGCGGTGTTGGCCGCTCCCTGTCCGAAGACGTTTTCCTGGCTGAATACAGCTTTGTCGTTGATACGCATGATAACCCTCCTAAATAATTTGATACAGCGTACAAAATACCTTCTCACAGATACCGCAGCCGATGCACGCCCCGCCGACCCGCAGAAGATGCTGCCACGCATCCGGCGCCAGACAGCTCATGCGCTCCAGGAACTCCCGATGGGCGGACCGGTCCTGTTCTGTGACCGGGGCAATCCACCGGCGGCGCGCCTTCACATCCGCCTGGATGGAAGCCAGCTGCTCCTCCACATGCTTATCCAGCCCCCTCTGCTCCTCCATATCAAACCCGGGCAGCCAGTTGTCCACCATCAGGATGACATTGATGTAGGCCGGGGTGATGCCGCACTCCCGGCAAAGCTGCCCGGCCAGCTCCGCAGCCCCTCCGTGGCGGTTGCCATAGGTGAGAATCATATAGAAATAATCTGTATGGAACACCCCGCGCTTCAAAAAATCCTTTACCATGGGCGGCACCTCGTGGCCGTAAACCGGGGCCACAATCCCAATCTGACCCGCCGTAAATTCCAGCGCATCCAAATGGATGATCTGAGGAATACTGACCGGATGCGCCTCTATCTGCTTTGCAGCATAGAGGCTGTTGCCGGTGCCGGTGAAATAGAACAACATAGGATCCCCGCTTTCTGTCCGTTCTTGCATTGACCTGCAATCCGTGATATAATCCGATTGTTTCTTCCGGTTGATATAAACGATTATAATTTCCGGTTGTTACAACCGGTCAAGAGGTTTTTTAAAAATAATTGAACCAATTTTGTGATGTCATGGGAGGCATTTATGTTGTTCACTATGATGGAGGTCTGCCGGGAAGCGGACATGACCTATCAGACCCTCAAATTCTATTGCAACGAGGGCCTGGTGCCCAATGTCAAGCGGGATAAAAACAACCGCCGCATCTTTGATGAACGGGATCTGAAGTGGATCAAAGATCTGGTTTGCCTGAAAAAATGCGGCATGAGCATCCAGGAGATGAAGGCCTATCTGGACCTCTGCCTGCAGGGGGCGTCCACCATCCCCCAGCGGAAAGAGATGCTGACGCAAAAACAGGCGGCGCTGCGCAGCTCCATTCAGGAGCTGGAGGACAGCGTCGCCTACATCGACTGGAAGCAAAGCTTTTATGACGAGGTGCTCTCCGGAAAGCGCCCCTATGTGAGCAATCTCATTCCTCCGGAGCACCCGTGAGTTTGAACGCACTACAATTTTATTTCTCTCTGCAGGCACTTCTGTGCAGGGCATCCGGCGGACCAGTTCAGTTGATCTGGCCCGCCGGATGCCCTCTGCTTTTCCACAAAATTTCCTGCGCTGAAACGGGAAAACCGTCTAATGAAGGGTTTTATTTCTTTTGTGTTGATTTATTCATAATGTGCGCACTATGATGAAAGCAGCGCAAGCCAGCCGCCGGCGGGGCCGACCGTCCACCGGGCGCAGACGCCCCCGG
>JABLTR010063297.1_pt1 | contig 23698 bp, 23 predicted proteins | sample 7160071 | NCBI WGS metagenome assembly JABLTR01 (sample SAMN14651230, study PRJNA627086) | human gut metagenome | isolation source: feces | host: Homo sapiens | reverse complement strand
TTAAAACCTGACATAAAAGTCCTTTCATTTTTGTGTCTTAATAGACAGATTATAACACACAATTTTCTGTCCACTTTTATAGTATAGCTCCAAACTATTAAAAGAGGAAGAAAGTATCAAGTATTAATGGAAAATATCGATAGCTATCTTGATTCTAATGAGATTAGATTAGAAATAAAAAAACTGCTTCAAGATACTAAAGATTATTTACTTCAAGGAATCTTTGATATTTTTGACGCTAATCGTTATCTTAGAGGTAATATTAATTTTCTAGTTCATCAAGGGAGTCAATTAAATGATTATGAACGAAAGATTCTTAAATCATTTAAAAATAAATCATATATAAAAAATATCATCACAATCATAAGCATCTGTGTGATAATATATTTAATGTTTAAGTATATTTAAATAATAAAAGGCTTCTATCAAATTTTATTTTAATTATGGCTTGAAAAATAAAAAAATAGAAGAGCATATGCTCTTCTATTTTTTATCATACCTCAATCCCATCGCATTGATTGAAACAATCACAGTTGAGATTGACATAAGAACTGCTGCAATAAGAGGGTCAATATAAATCCCCGTAAATGGATAAAGGATACCTGCTGCGACAGGGATAGCAATAATATTATAACCTGCCCCAAACCAGAGGTTTTGCTTCATTTTCTTAAGCATTCTTTTTGAGATATTTATCATATCTAAGACGTCACTTGGATTGGAGTTAACTAGAACAACATCAGCAGTGTTAATGGCAACGGAAGTACCTGCGCCAATTGCAAAACCAATCGTAGCTGTTGCAAGTGCTGGTGAATCATTGATACCATCACCAATGAAGAGAACACCTGCTTTCTTCTGATATTCTTTCACAATCTCTGCTTTATCTTCAGGCTTTAATTCCGCTCTAAATTCAGGAATATTTAGTGCGGTAGCAATTTTTTGAGCAGTTTCCTTGTTATCTCCTGTTAACATGACGGGTGTGATTCCTTGAGCTAACAGGCCGTTTATAAAATCTTTGGCATCAGCTTTTGGAGTATCTCCTAAAGCGATGAACCCTAAAACCTTTTGTTGGTCATTGATTAAGAAGGATACAGTTAACCCAAGTTCTAAGTATTGGGCAATTTTTGATTCATCATAAGAAAGTTGATGTTCGCGAAGATATTTATAATTAACGATTTGATAAAAGTGTTGATTGACTTGACCTTTAATCCCAACCCCAGGGATATTTTCAATTGCTTCAACTTTTAGACTTTTCAGAGGTTGAGCTGCATTAACGATTGATTGAGCAATCGGATGAGTAGAACTTCCTTCAAGAGCTGCCATGATTTGTAGAATGTCCGTATCATCAGTAAAATCAATAACATTACGGACGACAAATTTACCATCAGTTAATGTGCCTGTTTTATCCATCAATGCATATTTAATCGTATTGATTTTTTCTAAAGAAGTTCTATTTTGAATAAGCAAGCCATTTTTAGCCGAAATACTGGTTAAGCGTGAAACGACAAGTGGAACCGCAAGGCCTAAAGCATGTGGACATGCAATCACAAAAACAGAAACCGCAAGAAGTAAGGCAAAACTAAAGTTAGAACTAATTGTCCAAAAAATTAATGAAAAGATACCGACAATAAGTGCAGCGTAGAAGAGGTATCCAGCCACCTTATCTGCCATATTTTCAAGATTAGATTTTTGGGATTGAGCTTTTTTGACTAGTTCGGCAACCTGATTAAGGAATGAATCCTTTCCAAGTGTTGTGACTTTCATTTCAAAAGGTTGATTTTGGTTCAGTGAACCACCATAAACAGAAGCATTCATTTTTTTGCTAATCGCCCGACTTTCGCCAGTAATCATAGATTCATCAATAAGGGCTTCACCTAAAATTATTCCGTCAGCAGGTATTTTCTCATTTTCTTTTACTAAAAGTAAATCACCAACTTTTAATTCGGAAAGTTCCACATCTTCACCATTTTTTAAGTGAGCTTTTTTAGGAACAAGACTTGCTAAGTCTTTTAATGCATCACCGGCACCCATGATTGCTTTCATTTCAATGAGGTGACCAATCAGCATAATGACAATTAAGGTTGCAAGTTCAAACCAGAAGTTCATTCCCATCTGTCCATTAAGACTCATGATTGTGGCATAGACTGAGTAAGCATAGGCAACGGTAATTCCCATTGTAATCAGCATCATCATGGCTGGCTTATGACTTTTTAGTTCGCCTTTAGCCCCGCTGAAAAAAGGAGTTCCAGAATAGAAGAAGATGATTGTTCCGAGAATGAGTTGGAGAATTTCACTACCAGGGAATTTAAGGATTGTAAATCCAGCAATTGGTGAAATGAGTAGAAGCGGAATCATTAGAACGATAGAAACTTTGAGCTTTTTACTCATATCGCCCATGTGCATCATGTGTCCACCATGATTCATCATGTCCATGTCGTGGCCATCAGTTTCCATCTGCATCATTTCGTGATCATGATGAGGCTCGTTCATCATTTTTTCATGAGCGTCTGAATGAGTTTCATTTTTCATATTTTCCTCCCAAATGATTTAGTATGAGATTAGTCTTTCTATATTAAGTTTACGATTGTAAACCTAAAATGTCAAGGAATTATCTTTTTGAGAAAGCTGATGAAAAATTACGAACAATTAAAACTAAAGCTGACAAATCCAATTTGAGGAGTTGAGAGTTGAAAGTCGGCTTATGGTATAATAGTTTTATGAACTTGATAGATGGAAAAGCACTTGCAGCTAAAATGCAAGCTGAGTTGAAAGTTAAAGTCGATAAATTAAAAGAAGCAGGCAGCGTTCCTGGACTTGCTGTTATCCTTGTGGGTGAAGACCCAGCAAGTCAAATCTATGTCCGAAATAAAGCCCGTCAAGCAACGGCAATTGGTTTGAATTCTAGCGTAGTTCGTCTACCAGAAACAGTTTCAGAAAAAGAGCTTTTGGAGCTGATTGAACAATATAATCAATCAGAACAGTGGCATGGTATTTTGGTTCAATTACCTTTACCAAAACATATTTCTGAAGAAAAAGTTTTATTAGCAATTGACCCTGAAAAGGATGTAGATGGTTTTCACCCAATGAATATGGGGCGTTTGTGGGCTGGAAATCCGTTGATGATTCCTTCAACACCAGCTGGAATTATGGAGATGTTCCGTGAATATAATGTCGAACTTTCGGGAAAACGTGCGGTGGTGATTGGGCGTTCAAACATTGTTGGAAAACCAATGGCACAGTTACTGATGATGGCAGATGCGACGGTGACAATTGCTCATTCAAGAACAAAAAACTTACGAGAATTAACTAAAGAAGCGGATATATTAGTGGTAGCCATTGGTCGTGACCGGATGATTAAAGCGGATGATGTTAAAGATGGAGCAGTTGTCATTGATGTCGGCATGAATCGTGATGAAGACGGAAAATTGCATGGCGATGTTGATTTTGATGAAGTCAAAGAAGTTGCAAGTTTGATTACTCCTGTTCCTGGTGGAGTTGGTCCAATGACCATTACAATGTTGATGGAACAAACGGTGCGTGCGGCAACAAGAAAAATGAATGAAAATAGTAACTGATAAGAATAGATGAAAGAGTAATTAAGTTTATAAGCAAAGTTCTCCTCAATTATTGATAATAAATAATTGGTCAGGACATAAACTTTTTACTTTTTTTCGATTTTACAAAGTAGAGTAAAAATTGACAAGTTGTCAGTAAAATTAATTAGAGAAATATGAAGAGTGAGGGAATGACAGAATATTTATCAGTATCAACCTTAACAAAATATTTGAAAGCAAAATTTGAACGAGACCCTTATCTTGAGCGCGTGTATTTGACAGGGGAAATTTCAAATTTTAGAAGAAGACCTAATCATCAGTATTTTGCTCTTAAAGATGAAGGGGCTGTGATTCAAGCGACGATGTGGGCAGGGCAATTTCGTAAGTTGGATTTTGAATTGGAAGAAGGGATGAAAGTACTTGCGATTGGACGTATTAGCATTTATCCCCCTTCTGGGTCATATTCTATAAATATTGAGAGTTTAGTTCCTGATGGAGTTGGAGCGCTTGCCCTTAAGTTTGAACAATTGAAGAAAAAATTAGCGGCAGAAGGACTTTTTGACCAACGTTGGAAACAAAATCTACCACAATTTTCCAAAAAAATTGCGGTGGTCACGAGTCCATCAGGAGCAGTTATCAGAGATATTATTACAACCGTTCAACGCCGTTTTCCAATGAGTCAAATTGTCTTATATCCGACTAAAGTTCAAGGAGCTGGCGCGGCCGAAGAAATTTCTGGAAATATCCGACGCGCCAATGAACGTGGCGATTTTGATGTGATGATTATTGGTCGGGGTGGCGGCTCTATCGAGGATTTATGGGGATTTAATGAAGAGATTGTTGTTCGAGCAATTTTTGAATCACGTATTCCAATTATTTCATCAGTTGGACACGAAACTGATGTGACCTTGGCCGATTTTGTAGCTGATAGTCGTGCTGCTACACCAACTGCCGCCGCTGAATTAGCCACACCAAATACAAAAATTGACTTAATCAATTGGGCAAATGAGCAAGAAAGTCGTCTTTTTAATCGTTTAACTCATTTGATTAAAATTCGTAGAGAGCGACTTGAAAAATTAAGTCAGTCAGTGGTGTTTAGACAACCTGAACGCCTTTACGATGGACATGTACAAAAACTTGACCGATTGTGCGAACGATTGACAGTACTGACAGAAAATAAAGTTGCAAATATGAAGCACCGTTATGAGCTGTCAGCAAATAGATTGATTCCAACCTATAGTAAAATTGTTGAAAGTAAAAAAAATAAGACCGAGCAACTCTATCAGTCTTTGCTTTTATTAGATATTTCAAAAATAAAAGCGCGTGGTTTTTCCCTAATTACTGACGAAAATGGAAAAATCATTAAATCCGTAAGCGATGTAAAAAAAGGTCAGGCACTTGATGTGGAATTAACTGACGGACAAGTAAAAGTGGAGGTAAAATAAAAATGGCAACAAAAAAAGAAGAAGTAAGATTTGAAGATAATTTAGCAGAATTAGAAAATATCGTACGTAAGTTAGAATCTGGTGATGTTGCGTTGGAAGATGCAATTGCTGAATTTCAAAAAGGAATGAAAATTTCTGAGACATTGAAAAAAACACTCAATGAAGCCGAACAAACTTTAGTCAAAATCGTCGGTAAAGATGATAATGAAAGTGAATTTTCAGCTGAACAAAAAGAATATTAATAAGTGAAATTTGAATAAAAAGCTTTTGATTTGTCAAGAGTCTTTTTATTTTGTTTAAATAAAAGATTTTGCGGTTAAAATAGGTCAAAAATTCAAAGATAAAAAAGATTTATTATATACTAATATTAGATAGAATAAAGCAAAGTATTTTTAAGAAAGTGAGGAAAAATGAATAAGAAATTTGTATTAGCACCAGATTCTTTTAAAGAAAGTCTAAGCGCAAAAGAAGTTTGTCAGGCCATGGAAAGGGGAATTAAAAAGGTATTTCCAGAAGCTGAAATTATATTAGCACCAATGGCTGACGGAGGAGAAGGAACAATAGAAGCTTTGATTGATGCAACGGAGGGGCGCCGAGTATTTAAAAATGTAAGAGGACCTCTTGAAAATAGCGAAGTAGAAGCATATTTTGGTATCTTAGGAAATTCAGATACGGCAGTAATTGAAATGGCCAAGGCGAGTGGTTTAGAATTATTGGCCTTGAAAGATAGAAATCCATTGATAACTTCTACTTACGGAACAGGGCAACTTATTAAAGCAGCCATTGATGAAGGTATGCACAAGATTATTATTGGAATTGGGGGAAGTGCAACTAATGACGGTGGCTCTGGAATGGCCAGAGCTCTGGGGGCAAAATTTCTGGACGAGAAAGGAGAAGAAATTCCTAGTGGGGGCGGATTTCTAAAAAGCTCAACCAGATTGACATGAGCAACTTTGATAAACGTTTACAGGAAGTCGAGATTTTTATTGCCAGTGATGTTACGAATCCTTTAGTGGGAAAAAAATGGCGCCTCTTATGTTTTTGGGCCACAAAAGGGAGCTTCAGCTAAAATGGTTGAAGAATTGGACGAAAACATGAACCATTATGCAAATATTATATATAGAGATTTAGGGAAAGATATAAAAAATAAAGCGGGAGCAGGTGCAGCTGGTGGTTTAGGAGCGGGATTGCTTGCTTTTACTGATGCCGAGATGAAGTTAGGAATTGAATTGGTGGCCAACAATATTCATTTAGAAGATAAAATAAAAGAAGCCGATTATATTTTTACGGGAGAAGGTGGAATGGACTATCAAACTAAGTTTGGCAAGGCTCCATTCGGTGTTTCTAAACTGGCGAAAAAATATAAAAAACCATGCTTTGCTTTGGCGGGTCACATTGGTGAGGGGATTGAGGTTTTATATGAAGAAGGGATGACGGCTATTTTTGGGATTCAGGGAACAGCTCAGACTTTACCAGAAGCTTTGAAAAGTGGGACAAAAAATATTGAAAGAACCAGTGAAAATATTGCAAGAATTTTGTCGATAACCGAGTATTGATAATTTTTAGAAAGAGTGGAATCCTTAATAAGTTAAAAAAGTGTAAACAGCTCATTTTGAGTTGTTTTTTTATTTTATTCAAATAGAATCAAAAAGTCTTCTTTTATTTAACATTTGATTGATGCTAGTTATCATATAAAGCTCTAAAGCTTGAAAGCAAAGGCTTTCAAGAGCCAATGAGGCTTATCAGCAAAGAACACAAAATTTTTGGTATAATTAGGGTAATGGATACGAAGATATTAAAGCTAGAACATTTTTTAACTGAATTTTATGAAAGCGCTGAATTTCCAAAAGGATTAGCTGAGCCAGCAAAATATTCCTTAATGGCGGGCGGTAAACGAATTCGTCCTCTCCTTTTTTTGAATCTTTTGGAAGCTTTTGATTTGGAAGTTACAACGGCCCATTATCAAGTGGCCGCAGCGCTTGAAATGATTCATACGGGCTCGTTAATTCATGATGACTTGCCTGCGATGGACAATGATGATTATCGTCGTGGAAAGTTAACGAACCATAAAAAATTTGATGAAGCGACAGCAATTCTGGCTGGAGATACTTTATTTTTCGACCCTTTTTATGTTCTTTCAAGTAGCGATTTGTCGGCGCAAACAATTGTATCATTGACCCGCGAATTGGCTTATGCCTCGGGCTCGTATGGAATGGTTGCTGGTCAAATTTTGGATATGGCTGGTGAAGGTAAAGATTTAACTTTGACTCAGATTGAGCAAATTCATCGATTAAAAACGGGTCGACTTTTAACTTTTCCTTTTGTGGCTGCTGGAATCGTAGCCCAAAAAACAAATCAAGAAATCGAAAAACTTCGTGTAGTCGGACAAATTTTAGGATTAGCTTTTCAAATTCGTGATGACATTTTAGATGTGACGGCCACTTTTGCTGAACTGGGTAAGACGCCTGGAAAGGATGTTTTAGAAGAAAAGTCGACTTATGTTGCGCATTTAGGACTTGAAGGAGCTAAAATATCACTGACAGATAAGTTGTCAGAAGTAAAAAAATTACTGACAGAGTTGAATGTTACTGACAGCTCCGAGATTTTCAAAATAATTGAACAACTGGAAGTGGAATAAATGTATTTTGAACTTAGAATTCTCACAGAGAATGATAAAAACATCATTGAGCATTTTTTTGAAGAAGCCAGTGATTATGCTATTCTTGAGAGCGGAGAGTCAAATCCTCAGCTTGAATGTGAGAGCCTTTTGAATGATTTACCGCCTGAAAAAACTAAATCCGACAAGTTTGTCTATGGCATTTTTAACGATAAGAGTATTTTGATTGGTCTTGTGGATTTATTGAAAGATTTTCCAACAAAAGGTGAATTTATGCTAGGGTTGCTTGAGTTTGTTCCAGAAGTTCGGCATCAAGGCTTAGGTAAAGCGGTTCATGAAATTTTGGTCGAAAAAGCTCGTCATTTAGGTGCTAATAGTTTGATAATAGGTGTATTAGAAGTCAATATTGCTGCTTTGAAATTTTGGAAATCATTAGGATACATAAAATTTAAAGAAACAGAACTAGAATTTGGAAGTAAAAAGCAAAAAATAGATGTGATGAGATTAAATCTAAGGGACTGAACCAATTTTTATATAAAAATTGATGATTATTGGTTACATTTTTAGAAAAAATACGTATAATAAAGAAAGATACAAATGAAAGAAAGAATTGACGTACTTGCCACAAATCAAGGACTTTTTGAAACACGGGAACAAGCCAAAAGAGGAGTAATGGCGGGTTTAGTTGTTGATAGTAAGTCTGGGGAACGTTATGATAAACCTGGTCAAAAAATTGATGATGGAACGGAACTCCGACTTAAAGGTGAAAAATTACGATATGTTAGTCGAGGAGGGTTAAAATTAGAAAAAGCGCTCAAAGAATTTAATATAAAAATTGAAGGAAAAACGTGTCTTGATATTGGATCATCAACGGGAGGATTTACTGATGTGATGCTCCAAAATGGAGCAAAATTAGTGTATGCTTTAGATGTTGGAACCAATCAGTTGGCTTGGAAAATTCGCTCTGATGAACGAGTCGTTGTGATGGAACAATTTAATTTTCGTAATGCCCTTCTAAGCGATTTTGAGCAAGGAAGACCGGCCTTTACAAGCATTGATGTCAGTTTTATCTCACTGGAGTTAATTCTCCCACCCCTTTATGAAATTTTAGAAGAAGGTGGAGAAGTAGCTGCACTTATTAAGCCGCAATTTGAAGCCGGACGTGAGCAAGTCGGAAAAAACGGAATTATCCGCGACCCAAAAGTTCACAAAATGACCATTGAAAAAGTTTTAGCAGCAGCGACTCGCCTTGGATTATCAATAAAAGGCTTGACCTTTTCACCAATCAAGGGAGGAGCTGGAAACGTCGAATTTCTTGTCCATTTACTTAAAGATGGAAAAGCCGAAATATCTCAGCAGATTAATATTGAATCAGTTTTACAAGAAGAAAGCGAAGAACTATGAAAAGAGAAGAACGATTAAACTTTATTGCTCAATTTATCCGAGAAAATGAAATTAAAACTCAAGAAGAACTTGTGAATACCCTTTTAACTCATGGAATTGATGTCACTCAAGCAACCGTTTCGCGTGATATAAAATCACTGGCTTTAATTAAAGTTCCGGCTGAGTCGGGTGGTTACCGATATGACTTACCTAAAAATAAGGAAGTTTTACAATCAAGTCTTCACAAAGCTTTAGCTTTTGATGCAATTACAGGTGTAAAGATGAAAGATAACATGCTTTGGATCCTTGCAAATCCTGGAACAACCAGTCTTGTGAAAAATTATCTTCTGGAAGAATATGGAGACGATATTTTTTCAATTATCATTGATGACGATAGTGCCTTGGTTATTTTTGAAATCGAAGAAGAAGCTAAAACACTTTATAATTTACTGACAGAGTTTTAAATTTACTGATTAAATATTTGATAAGTCGCCAGAAAAAAGAGTTGAGGCAGCTTATTCATTGTGGGCCAATTGTTCATAGCTGTCAGTAAAAAATATAATGATAGAGATGCCCAAAAGGACAAGTCAAGGCTGTTGGAGTACTGACAGCCTTGTTAATTATTTTTGAGAAAGGAAATTTGATGTTACAAGAGATTTCAATCAAAAATTTTGCAATTATTGAAGAAATTCATCTTTCATTTGAAAGTGGAATGACTATTTTAACTGGGGAAACAGGGGCTGGAAAATCAATTATTATTGATGCCATGTCCTTATTATTAGGTGGACGTGCATCAAGTGATTTCGTGCGTCATGGCGCTAGTAAAGCCGAAATTGAGGGGCTCTTTTTCTTTGAAAAAACACCAGAATTAAATTCTGCTTTATTAGAATTGGGCTTTGAAGAATTAGATTCTGAAATTATTTTGCGACGTGAAATTTTTGCGAATGGTCGCTCTGTCTGTCGAATTAATGGACAAATGGTCAATTTAACAAGACTTCGTCAAATTGGAGAATTTTTAGTAGACATTCATGGTCAACATGACAGTCAAGAACTGATGAATCCCAAAAGTCATCTTCGTTTATTGGATGAGTTTGGAGATGAAAATTTTGAAGTCATTAAAAATAATTACAAAAATAAATTTGAAAACTTTAAAAATCTTCGGCAACAATTGAATATTCGTCAAAAAAATGAACAAGAATTTGCCCAAAGAATTGAAATTCTCCAATTTCAGGCTGAAGAAATTGAAGCAGCAGAAATTAATCTTGAAGAAGATGAGCTTTTAGTTAATCGCCGTGAAAAATTAAATAATATAAAAAATATTGCGGATTCTCTAAGTACGGCATATTTAGCACTAGAAGATGAAGACAACGACTATTCAAGCCTGAATAATATTCGGACGACAATGACCGAATTGGATAGAATTGGCAATTTTGATAAGGATTATCAAGAACTTGCTGACAAAACTGCTGAAAGTTATTATATATTAGAAGAAGTTGCCAATCAAATTCAAAGCATCATGAGTGATTTGGAATTCAACCCAGCGGAACTCTTGCAGATTGAAGACCGTATTATGACACTGACAACTTTGAGAAAAAAATATGGCCCTACACTTTCTGATGTCATCAATTATTTGGAAAAAGTTCAACTTGAACTTTCAGAACTCACAGGCTCAGAAAATGATTCCGTCAGTCTGGAAAAATCAGTTAAAAATGCCCAAGTTGAACTCCTTGAAGCGAGCCAAGAACTCAATAAAGCCCGTCATCAAATCGCCAAAGAAATTGAAAAAGATATCAAGCATGAACTTTCAGAACTTTATATGGAAAAGGCTGATTTTAAAGTCAGTTTTGATAGTGCGAAATTTTCAGCAAATGGTAATGAGCATGTCGAATTTTTCATTCAAACTAATCCAGGTGAGGGTTTCAAACCATTGGCAAAAACCGCTTCTGGTGGTGAACTTTCACGTTTAATGCTTGCAATAAAATCAAGCTTTTCAAGACGTGAAAATAAAACAGCCATTGTTTTTGATGAAGTTGATACAGGAGTTTCTGGGCGTGTGGCTCAAGCAATTGCCAATAAAATACATAAAATTGCCAGTCATGGACAAGTTCTTGCGATTTCTCATCTCCCCCAAGTAGTGGCAATTGCTGACAGACAATTTTATATTGAAAAAGCTTCGACTGATGATATTACAACCTCGACTGTGCGAAAATTGAATTTTGACGAACGAGTAAAAGAGATTGCAAAAATGCTTGCTGGTGAAGATTTAACTGAAGAAGCACTTGCTCAAGCAAAACGTTTGTTAACTAATTAAAGATAATCTTGGCCTTGGTCAAGGTTTTTTTATTTTTACAATTTTAATGATATGCATAAAAAAGAAATATTGCAACCACAAATGTGTATATACCAAAACAAAAAAATGATAAAATCAAATTATGGTTACATTATTAATAAAAGGTTATCGGAGGAAATGTGAAAGTAAATAAAGCGTGGATTTATATAATAATGATTTGTTTGGCTTTTCTCATTCATGGTGAATACTATAAAACTTATTTTTCACTTTTTGTTGGTTTTGTAGGGGTCTCTGCGGGACTTCTTTGCATATTATGCGAGGTCATTATCCAAATATTAAGAAATCCAAGAATAAAAAAATGATAACAAAAAGTATTTCGTTAACAAATGTTACTGACAAATTTGGCTAATTGGCCTATAATAACTCTATTCTATGCGCCAACTTCCAAGTCAAATGCCATAGTTAAAACGCCTTCTCCTATATAAGTTAATGGCGCTTTTTTTTATGAAAATGATGATAATGAAAATTTTTCCTTTAAAAAGTAGTTATTTTGGAGTAAAATCAGATTTTTTACCAGTAAGAATTCCTGTTAAAGTTTTTTTATGAATCAAAATCAATATGTTATAATAAGATATCAACAATATCGAAAAGGAGGAGAGGAGCTTTATTACAATTTCATAGACAATTTGAGTATCTTTATTTTATAATTTAGGAGTCAGAAATGAGTAAAACGCGTTTAGAGGCATTTACAGATGCCATTATTGCTATCATCATGACTGTTTTGGTCTTGGAGTTAGTACGTCCTGATTCGGATAGTTTACAAAGTTTTATTGATTTACTTCCGCATCTTGGAGTTTATCTTGTAAGTTTTTTTATTTTAGCAATTTACTGGGTCAATCATCATCATTTATTTCAAAGTATAAAAAAAATCAATGGAAAAGTTGTATGGATTAATATCAGTTTTCTTTTCGTATTATCACTAATTCCTATTTTTTCAAACTGGGTATCAATATATCCCAATTCATTTATTCCAGAACTAGGTTATGTCATTATCTTTTTCTTTGGAAACTTCATCTACTTTCTATTAACAAGGGAATTATTAAAAATTAATGGTCACCGTAAAACTTCTGAATCAACTGTAAGAAAAAATATCATCAGTGTTGGACTTAATGTCATTAGCATTATTCTTGGATATTTTATTGCACCGGTGATTATGCTCATTGCTTCGGCGTTGATTTTTTCAATGTGGGTCATTCCAGATAAGAACATTGAAAAAATGTTTAAATAAGTATTTTATAAAAATAGAATTTGTATCAAGAAAAATTTGGAAAAACTGACTAAATTGTCTGTCAGTAAATTAAATATAAATTGAGGAGAAAATAATGATTAAAGCATACATTAAATATTGGAAAAAAGCAGGCGATTTCAAAACATATTCAAGTCGTTCAGATTACTGGTGGGTTTTCTTGGCGAATTTCATTATCTTTGCTATTCTAAGCTTTTTTAATTTTATGATTATGATACCAAGAGCTGCCAAAATCATGAATCAAGCAGGTGACTCATCTCAAACAGAAATCATTCGACAAGTCACGGATTTATACACAAATCCTACAGGTGGAGCATTAGTGATTATTATCATTACAGCTATTGCTGGTTTGGCTATTCTTATTCCAAGCGTTAGTCTGACAGCCCGTCGTTTGCGAGATGCACGTCTTCCTTGGTGGATTTCTCTTATCTTTGGTTTAGCAGCCATTTATGGTTTACTTACAATGTTTATTCATCAAGAAATGCTTCAACAGTTAGGATTCATTTTTAACTTAATCACTTTCATTGTCTATATCCTCTGTCTTTTCCCAACAAAATATGGAGTTGAGGAAGAAGATGACTCAAGATCTTATGAATAGTACAAAAAAGAAAGGTAAAATATGATACAAGCTTATAAAAAATATTGGCAAGGGACTTTTGTTTTCAATAAAAGAACAAGTCGTAAGGATTTTTGGATGGCTTTATTCACCCATCTGATTATTTTTGTGGTTTTACTAAAGGGCTATAATTTTTTTAACGGATTGGGTTATTTCCCACTGTCAGTTTTATGGCAATCAATCGGTTCATTTTTACTTTGGCTTTTGTGGATATATTTTTTAGGAAGTTTACTAGCCTTCTTGGCCATAACAGTTCGACGATTAAATGATACTGATTTGCCTTGGGGATTAGTATTTCTAAATCTTGTTTTTGGCTTAGGAACTCTTGTACTATTGGTTCTCAATTTATTTCCAAGTTCTCCTAAAAGAGACAAGTTTAAAGAGTTTGAATTAAAAAATAGTTCTAATTTTATTGCTTCAAAAGAACCTGAAAATTTTTCGGAAATGTTTAAAGATTATTTTAAAAATTATTTTGAATTTCGAGGAAATGCTAGCAGAAGAAATTTTTGGTGGGTTCAAATTGGCTGGGGAGCCCTTACTTTAATTTTTATTATTTTGATTTATGCCAGTGGACAATTTGACCAAGTAATGTTTGGCCGTGATTTTATCGGAACAGTTTTATTAAAACTAGTATTTATCCTTTTCCTTATCGGTAGCTTTATGCCTGAACTGACCATACACGTACGTCGCTTAAGGGATGTAGGTTTAAGTGATTTAGGTCTTTCTATTCTTTTGGGAGTTACGGCAGGAATGACTATACTTTATCGTATCTTTGCAAATATGATTAAAATGACTTATAGCACAAGTCACTATCAATTATTTCAATATCTGATGTTTCTATTAGTAATGATTTGTTGGATTAGCCTCATTATTATTGAGCTAATGGCTAGTGGCGAATTAAAAAAAGTGAAAAAAATTCATTATTTATAAAAATAGACTGATTCATTTCAGTCTATTTTTAGTATTCATTGCTAAACTATAAAAAGGCTTCGTTTACACCACTTGTAAATTAAATTGACATTGAAAAAGGTAGAGATAGACCTAATCAATCTCAATGTAAGCGACTTCTTAAAAAAATCTTTACATAATCATGTAAACTACTACAAAAATGGGAAAAAAGTGATATAATAAATTGTAAGTATACAAGGAGGACGGCGCTCTTGCCAAAAACAATAGCATTTAAGCACGATACAGTCCTATTACATGAGACTGTGGACATGCTTGAAGTCAAGCCAAATGGAATTTATGTTGATGCGACACTAGGTGGCGCAGGACATAGTGAGTATCTTCTTAGTAAACTAACTACTGGTCATCTTTATTCATTTGACCAAGATGAGACCGCTCATGCAAACGCAAAAGTACGTTTGAGTGAGCAACTTGCAGAAGATAAAGTAACATTGATAAAAAGTAATTTTCGTAATCTAAAATCGGCGTTAGCTGAATTAGACATAACGAAAATCGACGGAATTCTTTATGATTTAGGTGTTTCTAGCCCCCAATTCGATGATAGTCAGCGTGGTTTCTCATATAAAAAAGAAGCTCGATTAGATATGCGAATGGATCAAAGTCAAACACTTTCTGCCTATGAAGTTGTAAATGATTATCCTTATGAAGCATTGGTTCGAATTTTTTTCCGCTATGGCGAAGATAAATTTTCTAAACAGATTGCTCGTAAGATTGAACAAAGTAGAAAAATTAAACCAATTGAGACAACAATTGAGCTTGCAGATTTGATTAAATCGGCACTACCTCAAAAAGAACTCAAGAAAAAAGGGCATCCAGCCAAACGTATATTCCAAGCTATTCGTATAGAAGTAAATGACGAGCTTGGGGCGGCAGAAGAATCAATTGAACAGGCCATTGACCTATTAAAAGTTGATGGACGAATTTCGGTAATCACTTTTCATTCTTTAGAAGATCGTCTGACAAAATCTATATTCAAAGAATATAGTACAGTCAATGTTCCTAAAGGATTACCGATGCTTCCTAAAGAAATGGAAGCAAAACTAAAATTGATTAATCGAAAGCCAGTGCTCGCTAGTGAAGAAGAACTGGAATTTAATAATCGAGCTCATAGTGCAAAATTACGAGTCGCACAAAAGCAAAGAGATTAATTAAGAAATATGTTGGTCTAATAAACGGGTTTTTCCCACTTGAGGATTGATTTTGGATGTCTTATATAAGTGAATAATATTGTTCAGTTTCTCCAATTTTAAAGGTTGAGAGAATGCTGAATTCCTTTAGTAAGATAAACGAGTGGAGGCAACAAATGGCAGCACAGCCAAAAGAATACTTCGATATAGAAACTGCGGCAAAAAAAGATAGCTATCTTATTGATACTGAGACTTTAGCGCCAGAAGTTCTAGCAAGTAAGTTTAAAAAATTTAGTGGTGTGGAAAAAGTATTCTACTTGACGATGGTAGTTGCTGCTTTAGTGTTGGCTGTTGGACTACTTTATGTAAAAACCAAAACGCTTGAAGTCCAAGGGAATACAATGGATTTGAGAACAAAAATTTCTCAAGAAACCACACGTAAATCCGAATATGACCAACAAATTTTAGATCTAACATCTGGTAATAGAGTGTTAGATGCAGCAAACAAAGCAAGTTTAAAAGCAAATCCATCTAATGTATTGAAAGCAACGAAATGATAAAATTTTTAAGAAAACTAATTTTTTTTCCTTTTAGAAAAGTATCACGAAATGCCAGAAAAACGAATTGGAGTCCAGAAAGAAATCGTAAACGAGTAGGTAAGAGCCTGTTTTTCCTAGCTATTGCGCTGTTTACGGTTTTTATATTTCGTTTTGTCTGGTTAATTACCGTCAACCATGTCGGTGATACCAATCTTAAAGAGATGGCTAAGAGTAATTATCAGAGTACGGTACCCGTTCAAGCAAAGCGTGGAACGATTTATGATCGGACAGGAACACCCATTGCGGTCGACTCTAGTACTTATACAATTTATGCCGTCATTGATAAAACGCAGGTTGATTCAAATGGAAACCCTCTCTATGTTAAGAAAGAGGATTTTGATAAAGTCGCTACATTTTTAAGTAGTAAACTTAAGATTGACCGTAGCTTAATTGAAAAACAACTTAATTCTAAGTTAAAACAAGTTCAATTTGGTGCAGAAGGAAGTAATATTTCCTTGCAACAGATGCAAGAGATTCAAAAGGCAGCAGAGAATGAAAAAATAGTTGGGCTTGGTTTTACGTCTAATGTGTCTCGTTCTTATCCATTTGGAAATTTTGCTTCTCAATTTATTGGAATTGCTCGTCCTAAAGATGAAAATGGTTTTCAAACCTTAAAAGGGGACATGGGCTTAGAAAAAGCCTTCGATAACGTTTTGAGTGGTGAAAATGGTCAAGAAACATACCAAAAAGATATTTACGGTCGTCCGATTCCGGGAACAACGAAAGAAGATAAAGCTGTTAAAAATGGTCAAGATGTTTATACAACTCTTGATGCTCAACTTCAAAGAAACCTTGAAGGTTATATGGACAAAGCCGCTACGGATACTGGAGCTCAACAGCTTTCAGGAACCTTGGTTGATGCCCATACCGGTGAGATTTTAGCCACAAGTCAACGTCCAACTTATACGGCAACCACAATCAATAGTGCAGAAAAACAAAAATATTTCACATGGAATAGTTTGCTTTCACAATCAGCTTTTGAACCGGGTTCAACATTTAAGACTTTCTTAATGGCCGGCGCATTAGATAGTGGTAAAGTTAATCTTAACGAAACTTATCAACGGAAACTTCAAGTTTATGATACAACAATTAATGACTGGGACGTCACGGAAAATAAAAGTTATACTTTGCCAGAAACCGTAACTTATGCTCAAGGTTTTGCTTTATCTTCAAATATTGGGATGAGTAAGATTGAAATGAATATGGGTGATGCTTTATGGGGAAGTTACCTTAATAAATTTAAATTCGGTCTAAAAGTACGGGCTGGTTTAGATGGTGAAAATCCAGGGGCGCTTCCTTCATCAAATGCAGTTTCACAAATTCAATCTTCATTTGGTCAAGGGGTTGCAGTCACGCCGCTTCAATTGATAAGAGGCTGGACTGCCATTGCTGGAAACGGAACAATGCTTGAACCGCATATTGTCAGCAAAGTAGTCGATACGAACACCAAAACAAGCTTAACTTCTAAAGCAGAAGTAGTTGGACACCCTGTTTCCAATGAAGCTGCAAGTGGGGTACGAGACTTGATGCTCACTGTAAATACTGACCCAGTTTACGGAACTTCTTATTCAACAGCAGGAGATCCTGAGCAAGATCTTGCGGCGGGACCATTGTTTATGGTAAATGGAGAACCAGCTGCAGTGAAAACAGGGACTGCCCAAATCGCAGCAACTACTGGTGGATATATGACTGGTTCTCAGGATTATCTTTATTCAGCTGTAGTGATGTATCCTGCTAAGAATCCTGATTTTATCTTTTATATGAATGTCAAAATTCCTTCAGAACCCTGGACGCTTAAATATATTGCTCGGGTAGCAAATCCTTTGTTAACAAGTGCAGAAGCAATGAAGGGTGATTTAACGGCTACTTCTAGTACTGATTCTGATATTAAAGCAGGAAAAGTGACGATTGAGAATTACAAAGGTAAGGATTCAGGTGATACGGCGGATAACTTGCGTCGTACGGTCATCAGTCCAGTTATCATTGGAACAGGTGCTAAAGTAACAGCTCAATCAATTGCTGAGGGTGAAAAGGTTGCGGCGAATACACGAATTTTACTTTTAACGAACGATAAAGATCAGGTGATGCCTGATATGTATGATTGGTCTAAAAAAGAAGTTGAACAGTTAGCAAATTGGTTTGGAATTAAAGTGACTTACGAAGGTTCAGGAAATAAAGTCTTGACCCAAAGTATTGAAACTTCAACTAATGTCAAAAAAGGTCAAACGCTCACTGTAAAAATGGGTAATTAAGTAGAATTTAAATTTATCAATTTGGGGCTCCACAAAGTTGGTCTTTGTGGAGCTTCAAAAATTAGGAGAAGAAAATGTTATTGAATGGAATAGTGGCGGCGGTAATTACAATGATTATAACAATCATTGGTATTCCTCGCTTCATTATGTTCTTCCACAAGAAAAAATTGGGTGGACAGCCAACACTTGAAGATGTGAAGCAACATGCTAGTAAAGCCGGAACTCCCACGATGGGTGGATTTGTCTTTGTGGTTGTCAGCTTAGTTGTTTCATTGGTTGCGGCTTTGGTTTTTGGAAAATTTAGTCCAGCTTTTATTACCGCTTGGTGGGTTTTTGCCATGTATGCTGTCATTGGTTTCTTGGATGACTTCTTGAAAGTCTTCAAACAAATTAATGAAGGTTTGACAGCTAAACAAAAAATGCTCGCTCAAATTTTAATTGGGATTGTTTCATATTTTATTTACAGTCATGGTGAAAAATCACATATCATTCATATTTTGAGTTGGCAAGTTAATATTGGGATTTTCTTCTCTATTTTCATTATTATTTGGCTAGTAGGCTGGTCAAATGCGGTCAATCTTACTGATGGAATTGATGGATTGGCTTCAATTACTGTCGCGATTTCACTGACAGCTTATGCAGTTATTGCTGTTGTTCATCAACAGTATGATGTTTTACTGATTATTCTGTCAGTAATTGGTGGTCTACTTGGATTCTTCGTTTTCAATCACAAACCGGCAAAAATTTTCATGGGTGATGTGGGTTCGTTAGCCTTAGGTGGATTTCTTGCTATTGTTTCAATCTTGCTTCATGCAGAATGGACCTTACTTTTAATTGGTGCTGTCTATGTGATTGAAACACTTTCAGTGATGTTACAAGTGGCCTACTTCAAGAAAACTGGTGGTAAACGTATTTTTAGAATGACACCTATTCATCATCATTTTGAACTTGGAGGTTTTTCTGGGAAAGCTGCTGGTTGGTCAGAATGGAAAATTGACATTGTTTTCTGGCTCTTTACAGCTGTTCTGTCAGTAATCGCGCTTTGTATTTACTTCGCTTTTTAATTAATAAATTTACTGACAGAATGGTCAGTGAAAAGTCGCTCTTGTGAGCGGCTTTTTTTATTTAAAAAATCTAATAGTTTGCTGACAGAATACTCAAGAAAATATTATTTACCTTTTAGAAAAGCTTAAGCTTGACTTGGGTTGAAATTAAGTTTTAACAATTATAATCAATTTATCAATAAAAGAAAGGATAAGAAAATGAAAAAGGTTTTTAGGATGTTAAAGGGAAGAGAAATTATTTTTGTTTCATTGTTAACATTGATTATTGGAGGAGTCGGTGGTTTTTTCATCGGTAGAAGTCAAACTAATCAGTCACAGCAAACCAATTTTCAAAAGCAAATGCAAAATCGCTTTGGACAAAATAGAGAAAATCCGGACACTAATAGTGGAGCAACGACAGGTGGCTCAAATGGTCAGTCAGGTAATACTAATAATTCAGGAACTACCCAAAATAGTGATGAGAGTGGGACAGCATCTGTTTAAAGAATTAAGTAGTTTTTAAGGACCTTGAGCCAATCATTTACACTAGTCTTTATTTTTAATCAATTGGCTGATGTGCTTAAAATCAACTTACAATAATAAAGTTTAAATCAAAATATATATTTTTAATCTAGACTTAGAAATGAGGAAAATATGGATTTTATAAGACGTGCTTGGCTTTTCACTAAAGCCAAAATTGGACGGACAATATTGTTAATTGTTGCTTTTTCAGCAATTTTAATTTTTGTTCTTTCAGGATTAATTATCAATAGTGCTGCCAATGTTTCTATTGATAATGCCAAAAAATCTGCTGGAGCAACCGTGTCACTCTCTGTTAATATGCAAAATGTTATCAAAGAAGCGCAAAGTAGTGCGACATCAAGTTCAAGCAGCAGTTCTAGTTCAAGCGCTACCGCTACTGAGGGGAAACGATTTAATATTGATTTGCCAACTATTGATGAATCAACTGCTCAAAAGATTGCCAAACTTGATGGTGTTAAGTCAGCAAGTTTTACTTATCAAGCTTCAGCTTCCGCAAGTTCTGGCATTGAAAAAGTTTCCACGAGTAGTAGTTCCTCAAGTAGTTCAACGGGGACACAAGCAGCTGGTGGTTTTGGTGGTCGTGAAGGAGGCATGGGTGGTGCTTCGCAAGAAGACTTCACAATCAGTGGGACAAATGATTTAGCCGCAAACACAACATTTACAAGTTCTTATAAAATGAGTTCAGGACGAGCAATCAAAGCTTCAGATGAAGGAACAAATAATGTTGTCATTGAATCAACTTTGTCCAGTCAAAATTCTTTAAAAATTGGCTCAACTTTCGTTATTAAAGATAGCAACAGTAAAACTTATACGATGACTGTTGTTGGGATTTATACGACAACAAGTAGTTCGACTGAAAATTCTATCCAATACATGAATACCATGTATACAGCACTTTCTGTGGCAAATGCAATCAAAGGTACAACAGGTAAAGTATCTAATGCAACTTACAGCATGGAAAATCCCGCACAAGCAGATACTTTTGTAAAAGCTGCTAATAAATTAGTTAATGACAGTAATTTCCAAGTTTCTAAAAACGATCAAGCTTACCAAAATGTAAAATCATCATTGAATAATGTGGCAAGCTTTGCTAGAAATATTGTTCTTATTGTGGCTATTGCTGGTGCTATAATCTTGGCACTCATCGTCATGCTCATGGTTCGTGAACGTCGCTTTGAAATTGGTGTGTTGATGAGCCTTGGAGAATCTAAAATTAAGATTATTGGACAATTTTTCTTTGAACTCTTTATGGTCATGATAGTTTCTGTCGGAATTGCTTCAGCAGCCGGAAATGTTGTCGGCAATGTCGTTGGACAACAACTTTTGAAACAAGAAACAACCCAAACAACGACGACAACCAACGCAGGGGCACCAGGTGAAAATGGCACGAGAACTCAAGGTCAAAGACCATCAGGAAATGCAGGTGGATTTGTGGGACGTGCAGGCGGAGCCTTCGGCTTCGGACAATCAAGTTCTGAAGCAAAAGCGCTTGAAAAATTGAATATTAAGACATCGGCTACTGAAATTCTATTGCTTGTTGCAATTGCAATTCTAATTACACTGATAGCTGTTGGTTTGGCAAGTATTGGAATTTTAAGATTGAATCCAAAACAAGTGTTAACGAATTGATATTTAAAAGAAGAAACAGTCAAATTATTTACTGACAGCTTTCATTTTTAGCAAAAAAATAGTTGTTACATTTTGTCAGTAAATTTTAAAAGATGAGAGGAGCAAATATGACTCTAAAAGTTGAGAATTTAACTTATTATTATAGCAATCCCGATGATTATTTATTTAAAGATGTAACCGAAAGTTTTGAAAAAGGAACAATGTATGCCATTCTCGGTCAATCAGGTTCGGGAAAGACAACTTTTCTTTCCTTGCTTGCCGGTCTTGATACTCCCAAATCTGGGACAATGTCTTACAATGATAAGCCAATCAAATCAAGTAATTTAACAAATTATCGTAAGAAAACAGTAAGTACTGTTTTTCAAGCTTATAATTTATTGACTTACATGAGTGCTTATGACAATGTTAAAACAGCCGTAAAAATCTCGTCAGTAAAATTTGAGAATGAGAAAGTGGCCATTGAAGAAGCCCTTAATAAAGTGGGGTTGACCCCAGATTTGATTTATAAACCTGTCAGTAAATTATCAGGAGGACAACAACAAAGGGTAGCCATTGCTAGAGCTTTGGTTTTAAACCATGATATCATTATTGCTGATGAACCAACAGGGAATCTTGATGAAGAAACAACGGCACAAATCGTTGAACTTTTTAAAGAAATTGCTCATACAGATAATAAAATTGTGATCCTTGTAACTCACGAAAATGAGGTGGCTAAAGCCTCAGATATAGTTTATACATTAAAACATCGTAAATTTGAAAAAACAGCTTAGAAAAAACCCGTTACAATTAGAGTAACGGGTTTTTTTTATTGTACTTATTAGATTTATCTATTAAGCAAAGAAGCGAATGAGGACTCTACCGAGGATGAAAATAAATGCTCAAAATTCGGTAAGACATTTGTAGCAAAGCAGTTATTTCCACTAGGTTAGAAATGAAGAAAAACGCAAGATTCGCTGTTTCACCACCAAAAGCGATTATACCAAAGAGTCTGTTGATAAGAATCATCACTTAGGTGACTATCCTTTAAGATGGCTTTTCTTATATTCAAATCCAAAAGAGTTGATAAATATTACTTATGAAGCCAAGAATAATGATAAATTTATGTTAAAATATTTTTTAGGAGCATAACTATGAATTTAAATTTAAGAGATCTTGAGTATTTTTACCAATTGTCCAAATTACGATCTTTCACTAATGTCGCCAAATATTTTAGAGTAAGTCAACCCACCATTTCTTATGCCATTAAAAGGCTGGAAAGTTATTACGATTGTGACTTGTTTTATAAAGATTCCTCACATCAGGTGGTTGACTTGACGCCAGAAGGTGACCTTTTGGCGATGAGGACAAATGAAATTCTCTCAGAACTAAATCATACTAAAAAAGCAATCCATCGTTCTAGTATGAAGGACTTTAAAGTTGGTTTTCCTCCAATAATAAGTTCCTATCTATTATCAAAGATATTAAAAGAAGAAGAAAGTTTAAACTTTTTAAATGCCTTACATATGATTTATGGCGGTTCAAACGAATTACTGAGTCAGCTTTTAAATGGTGAAATAGATTCAAGCTTACTAGGAAGTTTAGAGAAAATTAAACATCCAGAACTAGAAATTGAAGAACTTTTTCAAAAAGAATTTTTCATTATCATGTCTGACCACCATCCATTAGCGAGCAAGAAAGAACTTGCCTTTAAAGATTTACTTAATGAAGATTTTATCTTGTTGGGCGAACATAATATTCATTTTACTGCTTTTAATTTATTAAACGAGAAATATAACCATTCGGCGAATGCTGTCTTGAAACTTGATGATGCTCATACGATAAAAGAACTGGTGAGAAAAAATTTAGGAATTAGTCTTATGGCAGATATTGGACTATCAGAAGATTTCAAACATCTGGTCAAAATTCCACTTATTGAAGCGGACAAACAATACTTCCATATCAATTATGCTTATCAAAAAATAGCTATTCTTTCTGAAAGTGAAAAAAACTTTTTAGAAATATTGAAAACTTTAAAATAAATTGTAGAAAAAAACATCATTAATATGATGCTTTTTTGAATTAATAAAAATAGGCAAGCGATACCAAAAAATATCAGGAAATGTTATAATTAGAGTATTATTTGTCTCTTTTATGAAGCAAATGATTTTGTCCGATACTGTCAATAATTATGTGTAAACACTCAAGTAGAGTTGAAGAATATTAATCAAATAAGCTTTCAAGTGTGTCAGCACATTGGTCAAACCCTTTATGGATGCGTTGACTTTGCTTGAAATTATAATCTTCAAACAAAGTAACTAAGTAACGTTCCAGAGCCTCCTCGTTAGGAAAAAG